>Ga0310691_10006735_pt1 | contig 12191 bp, 13 predicted proteins | sample 176DNAGHGlowgp2_FD_203887 | JGI IMG/M metagenome (GOLD analysis project Ga0310691, IMG submission 203887) | Sheep rumen microbial communities from Palmerston North, Manawatu-Wanganui, New Zealand - 1766 DNA GHGlow gp2 (v2) (version 2) | ecosystem: Host-associated > Mammals > Digestive system >... | reverse complement strand
TTTTCTTCATATACCTTTTGCAGCTCCTTATCCGCTTCGGGAGTCTTGGAAAGTATTCTCTTTTGAATAACCTCATCTGCAGATGTTGAGGACAGTGAGAGTGTTGTCTTAAATCTTGCTCTGATTCGAGAGAACTCATCCTGTCTGGTCTTGATGATCTCGTCCAGTGCTTCCTGTCCGGTACACATTACCCAGACTTTACCCTCACACTTATTACCTATATCCTCTACAAGTGACTGGAGGTTAAGCAGATGATCTCTGTTATCACCTACATACTGGCCAACCTCGTCTATCATGAACAGAAGTCTATAATTCTCAGGCTTTGAATTTACATAGTCACGGATCTCAGATACAAGCTGAGCTATACTTGTCTCGACGGTCTCCGTACCATTAAACCAGTTGCGGGCAGCTTCTTCGCTCATACCGAGTACTCGCTTAAGGGTCTCAACCACATCATCCTCAAAGAAAGCGAAAGACTCTCTGGTGTTAAGCCATGTATCTCCGTTGATCTCTTCAAAAGTCTTGCGGAACTCTTCCGTCTTGCCCTGCTTTGCTATGAACTGCTCGAGCTTTGCAACCTTAAGGTCTTCACCATAAAAGCCCAGATGGTTATAAAACATCTTGGCGAATACTCTGAGGACTGCGGTAGCATCCTTGTTGATGGAACCTTCGATATCAATATTGAAAAGAATGGTATCCGTCTCTCCCTTTGTAGCCTTGTCTATAAGCATAAAGGTCGCCGGATCATCTTCAAACTTGCTGCGGAATCTCTCAACAGTCTTAATTCCCTGTACTTCCTTATTCTCAAGGATATATGACAGTATCTTTAAGAAGTGAGATTTACCGCTTCCAAAGAAACCGGATATCCATACGCCGATATCATTAGTCTTTGTATCAAATGCATCACTGTAATTATTGAAAAGAGTGATGAAATGCTTTTTTAACTCTTTTGTGACAACGTACTCGTCCAATTCCTGGATGAGAACTCGCTCTGTTTCCTGCTCAACCTGTACGACACCATTGATCTTTCTGTTGATGTCATCTTTAAACATCTGCTCAATTCTCATTACAGCTTTTCCTCCGTTCCTATTGCATTAAAAGCTCTATAATAGCCTTGTGGTTCAAGTTTATTAAACAGTTTTACATCCCGTCCGTTGAATGTTCCGGGGTACAGAACCACTATCGGTATCTTCCCGGAATCCTGCGGCTGGATAGCGTTAAGTACATCGTGGGATCTGATGAAAGGAAAAGCCTCCCCGACACCTGTGATCAAAAGCACATCTCCCTCTGAAAAGCCATCTTTACATATTTCACGTACAAAATTCTTTGCTGAGGCCGTTCTGCCTTGGAGATTTTTTAGAATAAAATCTGCCCCCTTATTCTTCTCAAGCCCCGGTATCTTATCGAGGAGCCTGTTATCCTCGCAGAGCTTTAGAAAAACCTGATACAGATTCTTTTCTTTCACATTGCAGGTCACATCCTGATCTGACACAAGCTGCTCTGTAAAATATCTGATCGCCATTTCATCTGCCGGATCATAGCAGAATATGTGTATATTAACCTCATTACTGAGACCATTTCCTTTCAGGAAGTCTTCATCCTGTATTCTTGCCTTTAACTTATCAAGCCTCTCCAAAATATCGCTCATTAACGCATCTCCTAACCTTTAATAAAAACAGTTGAATGCGGGTAGTACCGCCTCATCACCATTCGCCCTTATTGCATTTTCAACCTCAGTGCATATCATAACTGGATTAAGCGTTGTCGCCCTCGGACTTTCTATGTACTCGTTTTCAACAAGAATCTTATTGAGAACCTGCTTTATCTTGTCTATCGTGGAATCACTCCAGACCGCTACTTCATCATCCTGCTCCTGTATTCTCATGAAAAATACATTGAGGTCTATACGGCCGTACGAGAAGTCCTGTTCCCTGTACTTTGCGCCGATTACAGTGATCATGTACTCCCACACCAACCTGTACTGCTTCATCATCGCATAAAGACACGCCTGTTTTGCATTTTCCATAGAACTGTGAGCTATCGTCTTTATAAGGCTGTCATCGCCAAGGCATCTGAGCCTTCTCAAGCATCCGTTGACTACCCTCTTCACACTCTTTTCCGTAGGAAACTGGAACAGATTCTCGTCCACTATTCGTTTTATTATCTCCTCATCATTGAGACTCTCGTCTACAAGAAGTCTAGCCACTATCCTCGTTTCGTAAAAAAGGAACTGCTCACGTGTCAAAGAGCCACTTCCACTGTAAGGAGAGTCATATTTGAAGTCAGCCATCGACTATTCCTCTCTCTTATCATCTTTCTCGAAACTTATCAAATCACCATAACTGCAATCGTATTTCTCACATATCTTAGTAAGGACACTCAATGCAACTTCTTCGTTCTTTCCCATCTTTGCAAGTGTCCCACTACTGATACCGATTTGATCAATCAGATCTGTGCGCTTCATATTTTTGTCAATCAGCAATTTCCATAATCCGTTGTATGATATAGCCATTACGTACCTTTCTCTGACCGATGTCAGAAACAAACATTAACACGCCTCTGATTATATCATAAAACTTTCAAAAATGCTAACTAAATATTCAATAAATCGAACATTATTTCGCCAAAAGGGCACAAATTATGTAACCTAGTCCATGTAGCCTAATCGTAGCCTAACGTAGCCTAATCATCATACAGAATTCATGCGGAATTTAATTTTACAATTCAGGATAATCTATAAGTTCCATGGTTCCATGGTTAAATTCTATCATCCGGGGTGTCCTATAACATCCTCTTATACCTGGAACGGATGGAATTATCAGGCGAAGCGTAAGCTTCGTCTGATTCTGATGCAAAAGCCACGGCATGTGCCGTGGCTTTCCTTTTTACTCTAAATCAGCTGTGAATAGTAACGTTCTTTTTGGCACAAAAAAGAACGACTACAGGATTTCTCCTATAGTCGCTGATCAGGTTCATATATTTGATTCCCTATTTTACAAAGTGTTGTGATGATTAACTGCAGATTCTATCTTTCCATCAACCTCCGGGTCTTACGCCGTAATCACACTCATAAGCAACTCCGTTTTCATCAAAGTGAATGAAAAAATATTCTTCTTCAGATGTACCCAGGAATCCAACTTGCTTCTCTTTGTATATATACCCACATTTAGTACTTTTATATAAGCCTTCGTTATCTGTATCGCCAAGCACATAATCAAGCGCTCCATATTTTTCAATTATTTCAGCAGAAATTTTTCCAATATAGTCATCTGAATTAAACTTCTTACCGCATCCTGATAACATGAAGATTAATATAAGCCCTAAGCAAAATAATTTCTTCGTATATTTCATAGCCGTATAAATTTTATATTGCGATAAAACTGACAATACTTTTGCCTGACAGCGCATTTAAGTAAATTTTGAAATACTTGTTCTCTTTAACAATTTTCATCAAGAAATAAATTTAAAAACTCTGCTGCTAAACTCCCAGGCTCAATATTTTCCTTGGCATCATTAAAAGAAAACCACTCATATGAATCTATTTCGCTATTAGGACTTAATTCATTTTCATCTTCCACATATACAGCGAAATTGCACATTAGCGTATTAGATGGTTCAAAAAACTTGCTGCGATTAAAATGGATATGTTCTGCAGTCATGCCAGTCTCTTCCTTAACTTCACGAACTACAGCGTGCTCAAGAGATTCCGTCCGATTGACATACCCCGCGACAAGAATATAAGCATCTCTTCCATACTGCTTGATAAGAAGTATTTTCTTGCTGCTATTGTTGATAACGATCATACTGACAGCAATGTTGTACATTGGAAATCTGTACTCGTTGCAGCTCCGGCAAAATGGCACTATCCCCTCATTTTCAAGTTTTTTCTCTATTAACTTTGTTCCGCATACATGGCAATAATCTTGGCTCATAATACACTATTCCTTTCTCCTCATAAATTATGCTGAAATAGAACTCGCTATCACATCAGCCCGATAAATGAGAAATTGCCGATATCTTTTCCTTATAAAATATTTTTTAGATATTTCTAAATTTCAACTTTCAATATTGCATGATCTGGCAAACCTTTGGTTTTTTTCGGCGTTTCGGCTGTAATGCCGCACTTATATCTTATAGAATTTATAAAGTTCCAATCATATTTAACTATAATGCCCTTTTCATTATTAATATTAGTAATCAAATGATCTAATGGAACTTGCTTATTGTTTTCCAGAACAAAAGAAAAAGAATTATTTGGTGTATATATCTGAAAATTATTAGATGCAGTATTGGGAAGTGTGGTATTTTTCTTCGATGACCACAAAGTTCCCCAATATGCATTATAATCGCCTATACAAATTACATTATGATCCTTTTTTGACAAATAATCATCCAACGCCATAAATTGATTTTTCTTAAATGTTTTATCATTACCTGTAATATCAATTTTTATTCTTACTCCTATCACTGATAATGGTTTTCCATTCCACTCAACAATTACTTCATAGAAATCTGGTAAATCTTTTCCTGTTAATACATCACTTCCAATATTTATAGTAGACTTATCATAATCAAATGTATCTTTAAATATAAAAGAATCCGATTTTAGTGCTATTAATATTCCATTAGATTTAGTGTCGGAAGATATAAACCAATGATAATTATTTTTTTCTAATTCTCTAATGTAATAATCTATACCTTTTGATACAACAAATTCTGTCAAAACAATACCATCTGGTTCTTCTTTTAAAATCTCCTCAATAATCCAAGGTAAAAGATTATAGCCTTGATTGCTTGGAATTGTTGCTGCCATTCCTATATTCCATTCAAATACTTTCATATGACATCGTCTCCCACAAAAGATTTCAGTTTTATAAACCCGATTTGCGTTTCTTAGTTATCCATGAAGATAGTATACCCATATCCTATAAAGTATTATACCGAACCAACCAACCTATGAAAAGGAATTATTTTATTAAACTATGTCAAAATCTCATATGAAATCCTTTAAAATACGCGATTTTCGCCATTTTTTCGACATAATCCATTAAGTAGCCGCCGCAAGCAGTGTCTCGTGGGCCCACTAGACGAAAATTTGGATCGAATTCTTCGCCTTCGAGCAAATAGATCTGACATTAAAAATGTCAGGCTTTGAAAATTTTTTTCACACCGGACGATCACTGAGTCGTCACTGAGTTGAAAATTTTGAAATAAAAAAAGAGGCACCCTGCCGGATCTGTATCCGGCAAAGTGCCAAAATTTTTTCTAACGCTCTGTCCTTTTTTCTTTTTCCTTTGTCTGATCTTTGGATTTTTCTTCATCATTTTTTCCAAGATACATATCTATGTTCCTCTTGGCGATCAGAAAATCCTTCATCTCTTCTTTGATCTTTTTGTACTCAGCGTATGCTTCCCTCTTTAAATTTAATTCTCTTTCATACTCGGCGGTCAGTTCCTTATAAGTTGGGATCGGCCCGATTTTTTTACTGAAAATTTCCTTTGCCGCTTTAAAAAGAGTGAGCTCGCTGCGATGTTTTTCAAAAAAGTTTTTGTCATACCCCGACCGGCGGTAAGCGTCATACACGGATTTTGTTTTTGAATAATTCACTATCGCTTTTTTCAGCTGGGCGATCTCTTTTAATTTTTTCTCTGACTTTTTCATCCGATCAGTCAGTTCACGGAATCGCCCGCTCGCATTTTTTGTAAGTTCACACAGGGAATCATAATCAGTCACGCCCTTATCTTTTAAGAACAAAAGTGTCTTGGAAATCTGTTTCCTGTTAAATGACCTCGCCCATTTTTCATAGCCGATGCCTTTGCCTTCTGCCAGTTTCTTCTGGATGTCTACCAGCAGATCCACCTGATGTTCTTTGCTTTTCCTTGCCGGATACGGGGAATACTTTTTCCTCTCACTTGGTTTCTTTGGAGTGATGACTGACAGTCCGTTCTCCAGGCAGATCATATCGCTAAGTCTCTGAAGTGCCAGGGCCGAAAAATAAAAATCCTTAAATTTCCTGTCACAGTTTAAGTTCACCGCATTGAATATGACATGGTTATGTATGTGCGCCCTGTCGGTATGGGTGGCCACAATGAATGCGTGGTCACCCTTAGTGAACCTCATGGCTGTCTCATAACCGACACGGTTTGCCAGCTCAGCCGTTATCTCTCCCGGCTTGAATGACTGACGGATCTGATAACCTATGACGTCGCTCTTTTGTTTCTTGCCGGTCTTCTGATGATAGATGCTGGCAGATAGCGCGAACTGATCATCTGCAAGCTTCGGGTCGCACTCATAACTGGAAATAAGTTCACCGCCCTCTGTCTTGTCAGGATTCTTTACATAATCGATCCGATCTTTAAGGCATCTGGCAATGGACCTTCCTTTATTTTTATGCAGAGCGATCAGCCGCGTTGCTGCCAAAGTATCACCTCCCTTATCAAAAAATGTTTAAAGCTGCGCCAGTTTTTTATAGATTTCTTTAAGAAGTTCCCAGATCTTTTCCTGCTCTGCCTTAAGGATCTCTATGTCTCCTCGGTAGATGCTCCCGGTCTCATTGGCCTTCTTCGCATACTGGTTTAAGTTATTGCTGTTGATCCGCTGGAGCCTTGCAACCTCATTAAGGTCAGACAGATCCAGGGTGAGCACGTATCCGCCCAGGGCCATCCGCTTCATGTATGCGCTTATGACTTTCATGTTAGCGGATGACATCCTGGACCTTATGGCTTTGAGCTCATCGAGGGTCACATACGTCTTTATGCACTTAACCTCTTCGTCCATGGATATCACCTCGCTTTTAAATCATCAGATGGCTTCCTGCATCTTTTCCTTATGCTTATCCTGTGCCTTCTTTTCTTTCCTTGGCTCGTTGGCCGCCTTCTCCTTGCCCTTAGCCAATTTGTCCATCACAGACTTTTTTTTTACAGGCTCGGTTTCTTTGGGCTCACACGCCTTAGGCTTAAGTTCCTCGCCTGATGCCGTAAGCTCTATCTCATTTTTCTTATCAAGCTCTGCCAGATCCTTTGCATCGATAGGAGGCTCGATCACAATGAAACCTGCCGGCCTTGATGAATCTGCATCCTCGAATTCTTTATCAAAAGGCATCTCGGCATCAATGGCGTCCACATATTTTTCCGCTGCCTTTGCCCTTAAGATATCATCCACCTTAGTGATGATCTCGCTTGCTGCGCCCTTAATGGTATCAAGAGATGACTTGAGGACGCTCACATCCTGCTCACCGGCCCAGGTGGCAAGATAAGGGAAGGAATACTCTGAAGTGTCAAGCCCGTAATGCTGGCAGCAGATGTAGGCCACGCTCTCTGCCTCTGTCTCCTTCTGATTCTTGCTCTTCTTATCCGGCCCGTCATACCTTGACCTGGCATGGAGCTTTGAATGGCTGACCTCATGGAGCAGGGTCTTAAGGTTATGCACTTCACTCATGCCTTCCTTTATGGCGATTCTGTTATCCTCCATGTTGTAATATCCCTTCGCTCCGGAATCGATCTTCTCAAACTCCACAGGGATCCCTGCCACCTGCACGATGGCGTCGAAAAGTTCCTTATACCCGTCCACGTCACCTATGAGTTCATCCACTCCGGGGCTGGGCAAAGGCTCACCTTCCGTCTGGCTCACGTCAAAAGTGCTCACAGGCTTGAATGCATGGATCTCTACTTCCACCATTTCCTTTACAGGCTCCCCGTCCTTATCGAGCACGGGCGTGCCGAAAGAATCCTTCTTATCCTGCTCCTGCATCATCTTATAAGGGGCAGGCGCCAGGATCCTGATGCCCTTCTCACCCCTTTTGACCGTCCTTCCCAGTTCCCTCCACTTATTGAAGGACATGCACATGGTGGCGTCCGGCTTTGCCATCAGTATGAGGAGCTGATTGTTCACGGAATACCTGGGAAGGCGTGAGCAAAGCTTAAGGTACGACTTAAAATTCTCGCTCTTGAACACGTCCTTTACCCCTGCCTCCAGCTTCGTCATGATCTTATCCATCTCCTGCTTCCTTGCCTCTGCTTTGGCCTTGGGATCAAAACCATCCCTGTTGTTATTCTTGTTTTCCTTCTTATCCATACAGATCACCTTTCCTTTCCGTCAATCCTTTGATTTTGCATTCTTTTTGTTGTTCTTAAGTTTCTTGAGTTTTGCCAGGATGGATTTCTCCACCCTGGCATCTGCTATCTCACTGCTGCCATCCAGCACCGCCTGGATGCCCTTTGCATACTCCATGTACCTGGTCTTCTTACCCATTGTTATCTCCTTCCTCTTCATTCTTATTGATTTCTTCCTGCAGGATCTTCGATACTTCCTCCAGTTTTTCCTCATCTTCCTCATCATCAAGGTTATCAAGGTACTCATCATCATTTTCGATATAATCCGCATCAGGATCCGTCATGTTAGCTTCATCCTTCTTACTTTTGGTGCTCTTATAGTACATGTATCCGCCAAAGCCCATGCCGGAAAGAAGGAGCAATACTAAAAGGCCGCCAAGGGGATTCTTCCTATCTCCCTTAGGCTCTGCCTCTTCCGGTTCCTCAGTTTCTTCAGGCTCTTCTTCCATGAACGGCTGTACCTTAAGTTCCTCACTCTCGGCTTTCTCCGCCTCAGGATCATCCATGAGGGCCATGAGGTCTGCTTCATCCACCATGTTTAAGAAGTGGACCGTCTCTTCTCCCTGATCATCCCTGTCTATGATGAGGTAAAAATAGTTCCCGGACTTCGTGACCACCGTGATGAACTGCTTTCCTTCCTTAGAATCAGATCCATAATCGTCCACCAGAGTCATATTCCCGCTAGGAGTGAGCGGTCCCATCTTCTGCCTTTCTTTCCTGACAGGCTCCTTTTCTTCCACGGGATCTTCATCCTCTATGGTGCAAAGGCCCTCACATCTCATGATATCCTTCCTGCACACCGGACAGTCTGTGTTAAGGCCCTCCTCAATGCAGTTATGCTCACAGATGCACTCATCTTCTTTTGGCGTCACATTCGCCCATGCGCTCACAGGCGTCAGGCAAGAAAAAAAGATGACCGACGTTATGAGCAACGCTGTCATCTTTCTGATGGCTCTCTTTGATAAGAGTCCCTTAATCATTCTTTTTTTCATTTATTTCAGTTTCTCCTTTCATTTTTTTAGCTGATGCTTTTACAGGCTTTAACTCATCCGCCCTCATTCCAAGGCCTTTAAGGCTTTCATCGAGTGCTCCGGTCTTTAAGATGTCAAGAAGCTTTGCCAGGGCTTCGGGGCTTATGTTAGTGGCCTCCACGTCTCCTAACACCGTCTGGTTCTCTTCTTCCTTAAGCTTTATCTCTTTAGCCTTAAGGTTGTCCTGGAGTTTTTTGAGCTTTAGGGCAAATTCTTCCTTCTGCTTTGCCATCTTTTCCTCAAAAGAGGCTTTTGCCTTTTCTATCTTCCTTTTGTCCTGCTCGATCTCCAGGCGCAGCTTTTTAAGCCTTTCAAATCTTATATCTTCCATAATCCTCCTCTCTTCGTTTTATTATTTTTTACAGATCCAATCTTCCGAATGTCAGGTAATGGCGCCGCCAGTATGGTGTCTCTACACTGGAATACTGCACAGGATTACCGCAGTGGATCATCATCCCGTTACCAAGGTATATCCCCACGTGGCTGGCTCCGGTGGTATCATATGTACCCTGGAAGAAGATAAGATCCCCGGGCTTTGCCTCATCCTTTGAGATCTTTTCGCATTTAGCCAAAAGCCCCTTGGCGGTCTTCCTTCCGATATTCCAGCCATTGCCGCAGTGGTTGATCACATAGCTCACATACCCTGAACAGTCAAAGCCTGCAGGAGAATATCCGCCCCAGACATAAGGAGTGTTAAGATACCTCTGTGCCTCCCTTATGAGGTTAGCCACCTTTTCATCCGTCATGACTTCTGACGGCACATGGTAATCATCACCTTCCGTCTCATGGGCATAGATATCATCTTCAAACAAGTACCCTTTGTTGCCATATGTGGCTAAGAGCAGTTCATACCTTTCAAGCTCATCTTCGCTAAGGCCCATGGTACGCACTATGGGATCAAGACCGATATTGCCAAGATAGACGTTCATTATCCGGTAGGTGTATTCCTCATCCTCTCCATTAACTTCCCTGTGTCTTTTTTCTTCCACCACCTCGGTCCTTAAGATATACTGCTTCATAAAGAGTTCTTTTATCTTATACCGCACCTCTTCCTTGGTGTAATCCTCATACAGCACCGTCAGTATGGCCGCCAGTTCATAAGGGTTATGGCCTATCTCATCAAGGAAATATCTGTATTCATCGTACCCCGGATGCGTTTCCTCAAAATGGTTGATGTCATCCCGCAGTTCCTTCTCCATGCGAAGATATTCGTCATTTACCGCTATAATCTGCTCATCATCTGCCGTAAAAGAGGTCTGTATCGTCACATTTTCCACGCCGCCTGCCATTATGGAACAGGAACTCACGGCCGCACCGATGATGATGACCACCGCCAGGATTAGAAGGATATACCCTATGGTTTCATTATTTTCCGCCACGAATTCAGCAAGCCTTCCCGAAAGGTCTTCTGCCTTGTCCACGAACTTCTTCCCGATACTGCCTATGCCGTTTGTAGTGTTCTTCTCACTCTCCTTGATAGCCCGTAGCTCTATCTCTTTTTTCATAAGGTTCCTCTGATAGAACCTTGAGACAGGGTTTGATATATCCTCTTCCTCATCCGTCATAGATCCCGGCTTATTAAGCCTGTTCCACCTGTGGAGTTTATGTACGGGGCCGTCCCTTTCCTTATGGATACAGTCTGTAGCAATTTCTTCATTTTTTACTACATGGTCATAATCTGTAGCGTTTTTTACGATTTTTGCTACAGCCTCTGTACCCAAAGCGCTTGCACCCAGGGCCACATCGGTATTGATGCCGCCATAGTCTGCGCCATCATCCGTACCGGCTGTCTTTGCTTCCTCTGCCGCCCGATTCGCTGCGGCTATGGAATAACTCATCTTACGGTTCAGCCTTTTTATCCGGCGCTTGCGCTTAGCCTTTGGTGAAACAGATTTTGGTGCCTTCGTATCAAGGAACTTCTCTCTCATGCTCTTTGCGGCGCTCTTTTCGCTCTTAAGCTTATCCGCATTTGAAGTATTCCTTATGGTCTGCTTTTTTTCTTCCACTGCCACCCTTTTCCTTGCAGAGTCCATGACTTGCTTTTTCCTACGTTTCTGCCTTATCTCTTCAGGGGATGCCCTTTCATATATCTCATCCATTGTTTTGCCTACTCCTCCTTATCTTTACTGCAGACATTTGACTTATCAGACACCTCATTTAGTTTGGTCGTCATTATGCGATACAGTTCCGTATCCGTAGGGAACCTGTCCACGAAGGGCAGTATCACGTTCCCGTAAAACAAAAGCCCTTCACCTTCTCCCGAATGCGTCACATAAGAGAGCTGATGAGGGCTTATATTAAGCTGCTTTGCAAGGATCGACCTATCGCCTACCGCCTGGTTAAGCATGTAGATGAAGTCTGAGTTTTCAAAGATGTTCTCTACTTCCTTTGATGCCAGAAGATCCTTTACGTTCTGGGTGATTCCTGTAGGGATACCGCCCCATTTCCTGAAGCGCTTCCATATTTCCACGGTATAGGCCGCAGTCTGGTCTTCCCTAAGGAGCAGGTGCATCTCATCCATATAGTACCTGGTAGACCTTCCCTGGCTTCTGTTCTCGGTCACCCTGCCCCAGACCTGGTCCTGGACTACCAGCATGCCTATCTTTTTAAGCTGCTTACCCAGGTCCTTTATGTCGTAGCACACCAGCCTGTTGGTAAGCTCCACGTTTGTCCTGTGGTTAAAGACGTTAAGGGAGCCTGATACATATATCTCAAGGGCTGTGGCCACATGCTTTGCTTCCGGCTCTTCCTGTAAAAGAAGTGCGTTATAAAGGTCCTCCAAAAGGGGCATCTTATCAGGCCCCGGATTCTCAAAGTACTTCTGATAGATCTGCCTTACGCACCGGTCTATCACCGTCTTTTCCACGGGCAGAAGCCCGTCCTTGCCGCCTACGATGAGCTCACACAGCGATAGGATGAAATCGGCTTTAAGCGCCACCGGATTATCATCATCCGAATAGTTCATGTTTATATCCATAGGATTTATGTACTGATCGGATGTGGGGCTTATCTTTATGACCTGGCCGTTAAAGCGCCGCACAAGGGCCGA
>Ga0310691_10006734_pt1 | contig 12193 bp, 11 predicted proteins | sample 176DNAGHGlowgp2_FD_203887 | JGI IMG/M metagenome (GOLD analysis project Ga0310691, IMG submission 203887) | Sheep rumen microbial communities from Palmerston North, Manawatu-Wanganui, New Zealand - 1766 DNA GHGlow gp2 (v2) (version 2) | ecosystem: Host-associated > Mammals > Digestive system >... | reverse complement strand
GAAGGATCAGGTGCAACACCTGCGCCAGCGCGGCATCCGCGCAGCAGCCATCTATGGCGGACTATCACACGACGACATTCTCCAGACACTGGAGAATGCCGTCTTTGGTGCTGTAAAGCTGCTATACGTGTCGCCGGAGCGGCTCTCCTCCGAGCTGTTCGTCAAGAAGGTCAGCCACATGCGCGTCAGCTTCATCTGCGTCGACGAGGCCCACTGCATCAGCCAGTGGGGCTACGACTTCCGCCCCGCCTATCTCGACATTGTCAACATCCGCCGTGTGCTGCCCGGCATACCCGTGCTGGCCCTCACCGCCACCGCCACGCCACTCGTTGTCGACGACATTCAATCGAAGCTCACCCCTGACGGCCAGCCCCCCGCCTTCAACGTTTTCCGCATGAGCTTTGAGCGGGCCAACCTGTCTTACATCGTACGCCATGCCGACGACAAGCTTCAACAGCTGCTCCACATCCTCGGCCGCACCTCAGGCTCGGCCATCGTCTACACCCGTAGTCGCCGACGCACGAAGGAAGTGGCCACCCTGCTCGACGAGGCGGGCCTTAGTGCCACCTTCTTCCATGCAGGTCTCGACAACAGCACAAAGGACCAGCGACAACACGACTGGCAGAGCGACAAGGTGCGCGTCATCGTGGCCACTAACGCTTTCGGCATGGGCATTGACAAGCCAGACGTCCGCCTCGTCATCCACCTCGACTGCCCCGACAGCCTGGAGGCCTACTTTCAGGAGGCGGGGCGTGCCGGACGCGACGGTCAACCCGCCTATGCCGTGCTCCTCTACAACAGCAGCGACCGCCTCAAGCTCACCAAGCGCATCGACGACTCCTTTCCTCCTCTCGACGAGGTGAGGGCGGTCTACGACCATCTCGCCTATTTCTACCAGATAGCCGTCGGCTCAGGGCATAGCGCCATGTTTGAGTTCCCCATAGACAAGTTTTGCTATGCTTTCCATCATTTTCCCACACGTGTGCTCTCCGCACTGAAGATTCTGCAGCGGGCAGGCTATATTGAATACATAGCCGAAGACGAAAGCCTCTCCCGCCTCCGCTTTCTCCTTGAGCGCGACGACCTCTACCGCCTTCACGAAGGTAGTCATGAGGAAGATGCCGTCATCGTGTCGCTGCTGCGCAGCTACAGCGGCCTCTTCAACGACTACCACTCCATCGACGAGAGTCTCCTTTCGCAGCAGACGGGCATCAGCGGCCCCCAGCTCTACCTCATTCTGAAGGATCTCGACAGGAGAGGCATCATCAGCTTCATTCCCCGCAAGCGCATACCCTACGTCCGCTATCTCCAGCGTCGTGAAGACAGCCAGCACCTCCAGTTCCCGCCCGATGTCTATGCCCTGCAGCGCAAGCGCTATGCCGAGCGCATAGGCCAGATGCTGGACTATGTCACCAACATCAGCCAGTGCCGAAGCCGCCAGCTCCTCCGCTACTTCGGCGAGAAAAAGACCCACGACTGTGGCACCTGCGACGTATGTCGCAAGGCTTAGTAATCAGCGTTTGTCATCAATCTTGTAGTCACTGCCGTAGTTGCTTCGTGGGAAGACGAACACATCGTCGGCAATGCCTCCCGACTTGAAGTTGCTGATTTTGATGTTCGCCCAAAACAGTACCACCTTCACCTTGGCATATTTCGGAGCATGCGTGCGGGCGTCGAGTGCCACTTTAGCCTGTTTCACCGTGCCTTTAGCCCCCCGTCGCTGCTTGAGGGTGACCACGATGTTTTCGCCGGCACGCTCCATGCTGTAGTCGAAGTCGTCGAGTGTGAACTTAAACTTGCTGCCATACTTGTCGTGCTTGCCCGACTCCACGTCGTAGATAGCAATCACCTTCTTCTTCTTGAAGACAGCATAGGCCGTCTTGCCGTCGTTCCACTGCGTCACCTTGCGGTCGTCGAATTTACTCTTCTTCCCTTTATACCAGATGGTGCCCGCTGTGTGGTAGACGCCCACAAGGTTCACATCGTAGGTCAGGGTGCAGCCTTGCGGGCCGAACACCTGGTTGTAGGCATCTTCAAACACTTTGCGTGCCTCGCTGTCGGCACCGTTCTGTGCCTGCAGCCCAAATATGGCGAACAGGCAGGTCAGCAGGGAAAAAAAACGTCTTGTCATGTGCGTGTGTGTCTTTGTATCAAATGAAAAACAAAGGAGGTTTGGCAATTCATCGTCAAACCTCCCATTTTTTTTGTGTAATCGACCAAAGATGCTTCAGCATGTGCCTGTGATTAAGCCTCAGCAGCGGGAGCCTCGCTCTCGGCAGCAGTAGCGGCAGCGGCAGCCTCAGCGGCGGCAGCAGCGGCAGCAGCCTTCTTCTCGGCCACCTTCTTGGCAATAGCCTCGTTCACCTGCTTCTCAGCGTCAAGGGCTTTCTTGGCAGCCTCCACCTTGATCTTCTTCTCCTCGGCAGCTACCTTCTCCAGGCCTTTCTGCTTGTCAGCCTTCCATGCGTCGAACTTCTTCTGGGCAGCAGCTTCGTCGAAAGCACCCTTCTTCACGCCACCCTTGAGATGCTTCATCAGGTAGACGCCCTCGCGGCTAAGGATGTTGCGCACGGTGTCAGTGGGCTGAGCGCCTACCTCCACCCAGTAGAGTGCACGGTCGAAATTCAAGTCTACCGTGGCGGGATTGGTGTTAGGGTTGTACGAACCAATCTTTTCAGTGAAACGACCATCACGTGGTGCACGAGCGTCGGCGACGACGATGCTGTAGAAAGCATAGCTCTTGCGACCGCCGCGCTGCAATCTGATTTTTGTTGCCATGTAATTGTTTAATTTTAAATTGTAATGTGTTAAATGATTGAATTTCGTGCCTTCATCTCGTGAAAGCGGGTGCAAAGGTACGAAAAAATTTGCATACTCCAAAGTTTTTTCGTACTTTTGTAGCCCGATGAAGCATAATTTGTCTGTTCTCATACCCATGTACAACACCGATGCCCGCCCCTTGGCTCGCGAGCTACTGCGCCAAGCCCAGGCTATCGGCGACCTCGACTTCGAACTGCTCGTCATCGACGACTGCTCAACCGATGGCTCTCTCGTCGCCCAGTGCGCAGAAATCAGCCAGTGGCCCCACGGCCGCTTCAAGGCACTGGAAGCAAACATCGGGCGTGCCCGCATACGCAACCTCTTAGCATCGCTTGCCACCAAGGAGTGGCTCCTCTTCCTCGACTGCGATATGGTCATCGACCGCCCCGACTTCCTGCGCACCTATCTCCAAGCCGACGGCGACGTCATCTATGGCGGCTACAGCGTAGGCCCCGGCGAGCCCTCGTCGCTGCGCTGGCTCTACGAGCAAGCCCACGCCGCCGAACACACTGCCGAGGCTCGTCGGCGCAGACCCTACCAACATTTCCACACGGGTAACTTCCTCGTCAGGCGCGACATCATGCTTGCCCACCCCTTCGATGCCACCTTCAGCCGCTACGGCTACGAGGACGTGCTCTTCGGCAAACAACTCCGAGAGGCTGGCATCGCCATCAGCCACATCGACAATCCAGCAGCTTTCAAAACCTTTGAGAGCAACGCCTCATTCGTCGGGAAGACCGAGGAAGCACTACTCACCCTTGCCGAGCACCGACGGCAGCTGCGCGGCTACTCACGACTGCTCACCGTTGCCGAGGGCATACACATTGCCCCCATACGCTGGTTGCTGCGTAGCCTCCACCGCCTCGTCAGACGCCCGGTGCGCCGCCGGCTCTGCGGCACTCACCCTAACTTGCACCTCTTCGAGCTATACAAGACAGGCCATTTCCTCACCATCTTGCCTACCGTAGAACAGTCATAACTACCATAACAACCCTTAAAACATTTTAGAACCAACATGACCAAGAGATTTGCATTCAAGATGTTCCTCAAGCCTGGCTGTGAGGAAGAGTATCAGAAACGCCATGCCGCCATCTGGCCCGAACTCGTCGAGATGATTCGCGAACAGGGCGTAGGCAACTACAGCATCTACTGGGACCGCGACACCAACATTCTCTTCGCCTACCAGGAGTGCTCGAAGGAGGGCAACTCACAGGACACTGACAACGTAGACCCCATCACCCAGCGATGGTGGGACATGATGGCCGACATCATGGAAGTCAACGCCGACAACTCTCCCGTCACCATCCCACTGCCTGAGGTCTTCCACCTCGACTGAACCGAGCAGGAGGTGAACACTCAGCAGAGGTGTTCACCTCTTTTCGTGGTCGCCTCCTACTCAATGGTTTACAAGCTCATCATGCTTTATCCTTCACAAATCACTTAATCCTCTCGCTATAAGCTACTTATGGTGAACCATCGACATTTTGGCCAAACGCCCCCACCCTTTCGCAAAGTTTGGGCCGGGCGCGAAACACAGGTCACTCCGTCGGCCATCCAAAGCCTCAGCATCAACTTCCCAAATAGGCCACGCCCCCACCCTTTGCTGACGTGGGTCAGCAAAGCATCAGCAGCCAGTTGGCAGCAGTCGGCCAAGTAGTAGAAAAAAAAATTGAACTTTAAACATCCTTCACGTTAACCATCTGCATATCAGCATATTAGTCTAAACGTGAAGGATATTCAAAAAACTTGGAAACCTGAGAAACTATTACTCCCCGCCCTACTCCTCTTCGGCAAGGGTGAGCAGAGAGCTGTCGCCATAAGAGAGAAAGCGATAGCCAGAAGCGAGGGCGTGGTCGTAGACCTCACGCCAACGCCCACGGGTGAAAGCACTGACGAGGAGGAGCAGCGTTGACTGCGGCTGATGAAAATTAGTTACGAGTCGGCTGACAATCTTGAACTCATAGCCGGGGGCGATGATAATTTGCGTAGAGGCGTGGAGCACGTCGCGCCCCGTCTGCTCCATCCACGCAAGGAGGCCGCCAAGAACATCGGCCACCTGCTGGCGCGAGGGCTGGCGGGTGGACAGTGGCAGCTCGTACGGCTCCCATTGGCCGACATGGAGCTGATTGTCGGAAAGCACACCGTCTGATGCCTGCACCTTCAAGCCGAGATAGTAGAGACTCTCAAGCGTGCGCACGCTGGTGGTGCCGACAGCAGTGGCCTGACACTTGTGGGCGAGGAGGCGTTGCAGGGTGTGGCGACCCACACAGATGTGCTCAGTGTGCATGACATGGCCCTCCATGCGCTCGCTCTTCACAGGCTTGAAAGTGCCGGCTCCGACATGGAGGGTGAGTTCGTCGCGCTCAATGCCAGCGGCATCGAGACCGGAGAGCACAGAGGGGGTGAAATGGAGGCCGGCGGTGGGAGCGGCAACGCTTCCTTTCACGCGAGAGTAGACGGTCTGGTAGGTGGTGAGGTCGCTCTCCTCGGTGGAGCGTCCGAGATAGGGAGGAATGGGCAGTTCGCCAGCGGCATCGATGATGTCGGCAAAGGTGAGGCTATCGTCGTTCCACTCGAAGGTGACGGCATGGCTGGTGCCCACGAGGGAACCGCGCGTGGCACGGAGCACGACGCTGTGGCCGCCAACGCTGAGGACACGCTCAAGAGGCCCTTCCTTCCACTTCTTCAGGTTGCCCACCATGCAGAGCCACGTGCAGCTGTTATGGGCTGCAAAACTTTGCTCGTAGTCGGCGGGCAGGAAAGGTTCGAGGAGGAAAACCTCGATGAGGGCACCGGTAGACTTATGGAATAGAAGGCGCGCAAGGATGACGCGCGTGTTGTTGAAAACGATGAGCGAACCGGAAGGCAGGTGGCCGACGAGATTGTAGAAATGGTCGTCGGCAATGCCGCCACGACCGTCGTAGACCAGCAGGCGGGAATGGTCGCGGGGAGAGACGGGAAACTGGGCAATACGCTCCTGGGGAAGCGGATAGCTATAGTCAAGAATGGAGATTTGCTTGGAATCCATAGTGGTCAGAAGAAATAAGGGGCAAGACACGCCTTGAGGATGGCATAGATGAAGGTGGCCACGATGACGGCCACGACAATGTCGGCATGTTGTAAGAGATAGCCCGAAGAAGTGTAGTGGGTAGAAACGTAGACAGTGGTGCCCTCGGAGCGGGGTACGAGGTGGCGGTGGAGCCAGTAGACGGCGATAGCCACGATGGTTCCCCAAAGCAGGCCGACGGCGATGTCGCCGGGATAGTGGACGCCGAGGTAGAGGCGTGTCCAGCAGTTGACGAGCGACCAGAACACCAAGGCCACGCTGAGGGCACGACTGCGCACCAACAGAGAGAAGAAGAGGGCAAGGCTGAAGGTGTTGGAGGCATGGGCAGAGAAGAAGCCGAAGCGACCGCCGCGATAGCCATTGACAATGTCGACGCTAAGGCCAATCTCAGGGTCACGGGCAGGACGCCAGCGGCCGACGAGGGGCTTGACAATCATGTCGTCCAGACTGCCGGCGAGGAAGACACAGAGCAGGGCACAGCCAACAACGAGAAGCACCTGACGAATGTTGCCGCTGTTCTTGATGACCATATAGAGCAGGGCGACATAGAGAGGAATCCAGGTGGTGGCAGTGGTGAGGGTCTTCACCAAGGAGTCGAGAAAGAGGGAATCGCTGCCGTTGAGGGCCAGCAGCCACTGCTTGTCAAGTGAAATGAGATAGTCCATAGCGCGCGTCGGTGACAAGGGATGAGCAGATTAGATGACCTCGAGGGCACGGGCATCGACCCAGCCCTGACGGCCGTCGGGCAGGTGCACCTGCATCCAGTCGGCCATGGAGGCATCGGTGACGGTGACTTTCGTGCCGGCATGGAGGGTGAACTGGTCGGTACCACTGTCGGATGGGATGTTTCTCACAACGACACTGGGCACCATCACAATGGCATCGGAACGGCTGGCGAGCGATGTCTTCTGCTGCCAGGCAAAGAGTGTAGACAGCACAAAGAGGACTACCAAGGCCAGCGAACTGAAGAAGGAGACGCGACGCAGGCGCTCGCTATCAGCAAAGAAATAGCACAGCAAAAGCACCAGAGCAGCAGCCAAGCCGACGATGGAGATGAGCGTCCAGGCATCGACGCTGAAGAAGTTGACAAGAGAGCGGTACCAGGTGACGAAAAACATTTCGCGCTCGGGGGCCAAGCGGTCGACAGTCTTGGAACGGGCGAGCTGGAGATTGAAGCTGACATCGTCGTCACCGGGGCGGAGGCGCAGGGCACGCTCGTAGCAGAGAATGGCACGCGCCATGCTGTCGAGGCGATAGTAGGCGTTGCCCATATTGTAGTAGACATCGGCACCGGCACCCCGCTCAACCAACTGCGCATAGAGGTCGATGGCCTGCTCGTATTCCTGCTGGCTGTAGGCCTCGTCGGCCTGAACTTTAGTCTGTGCAGAGGCAACGGCGAGGTGGAGGAGGAAGACGGTCAATATGATGAGGATCTTTCGCATAATTACTAATTCAAAAAATTAATGATTCAAACTGCCTATTTCCTAACCTTTTCTATCTGCTCAATGGCAGCTACAGACTTATCGTAGACACGCGACATATTGCCTTGAGGGTCGCCAGGAGCATAGCGCACAAACTCGCACTCGTCGATGGCCTGGAGGAAGGAGTCGGTGACGTCGGCACTGACACCCCGCTCCGCCAGCCGCTGACTGATGTTTTCGCGTGAGAGCTGGCTGACGGGAATGTTGAGCTTGTCGCCGACATAGCCCCAGAGGGCCCGTAGCGTCTCGTCGTAGAAAGCGGCGGGCTGGTGGGCGGCCATGAGGCGGGCGGCCTTGCGCAGACGGCGCACGGCAACCTTGTTGGCCCGACGGCCCTTGGCACCAACCACATCGGCCTGTCCTTTGGCACGGATTCGCAGCACGACGAAGGCAAGGGCGAAGAGCAGCAGAAGCAGCGGGAGGAGCACAAGATGGAGCACGGAGCCGAAGAGGCTGTCGGTGCGGCCGAGAGCCTCGATGCCCGTCTTCAGCGCACGCAAGTCGCCAGAGGTGGCGGCATCGGAGGTGGAAAAGTCGCGGACGGAGCTGGAAGTGCCGTCGCCCTTGAGCACCTCAACGCGGAAGGAATCGGTGGCGACGGTCTGGTAGGAGCGGCTGCCAGTGTCGTAGTAGACGAAGCGCACAGGGGGAATGACGAAGGTGCCCTTACGCTGGGGAACAGCCATGAAATCGTAGGTAACAGAGCCGTTGAGGCCTTCGGCGGTGAGCTGGAAGTTCTCGCTCTGCTTCGTGTCGTAGGTGTCGAAGCCACGGGGGAAGACGACGAGCGGCTCCTTGAGCATGTTGAGATTGCCACGGCCACTGACGGTGACGCTCAGCGTCAGGGGGGTGTTCTCCTTGACCTGCTGCTTGTCAAGCTGCCCACTGATGGTGAAGCGCCCCACCCCGCCAGAGAAGTCGGCAGGCTTGTTGGAAAGCTCGTCGACCTGGATGTCGACGGCATTGGCGGTGAGCATACGAGGCACCTCGCGATAGCCGGCAGAGAAGGGGTCGAAGGGGTCGTAGCCTATGTCTTCGCGAATATAGCCTTTAAACGACAGTGAGGGAATCTGCAGGCGGCCAGCCTTCTGCGGATAGACGACATACTGCTGCCAGTCGACAGTGACGAGCACACGCCCACCGATGGTCTCCACCTTCTTGCTCTTCTGCTGCGTGTCGTTGTAGGGCTGCATGAAGACATTCTGCAGCTCGAGGTTGATGGCATCGAGATTGATGACGGGAAGGTCGGGATGCCAGCACACCTTATAGGTGAGCAGGAACGGCTCGAACTCGCTGACATGGCGTTTCGAGGCACTGACGATGACGAAGAAATCGTTGGCCGAGTGAGCAGCATGGCTGCCCTTGGCCTCGTTGCCGGCAATGACCTGGACCACCAGCGGTTCTGACTTCACCTTCTGCCCACCGGCGGTGACGCTGGCAGGAGGTATGGTAAACTTGCCTGTCTTCGTGGCCGAGAGGACATAGGTGAGGGTGAGGGTCTGCGAGGTCTGGCGGTTGCCATTGACGATGACGGTGCTGATGCTCGTCGACTGGTTGGGGCCGATGAGCACGTCGAAGGCATCGGGCAGGGCACCGAGGTTGAAGTTGCGGGCATCGGTGGTGTTCAGCACATAGCGGAGCTTGAAATTCTCACCGACATGCACCACAGGCTCCACCTCACCCTTTAGAGTGACCTCTTCACCCCAGGCCGTGACCACGGCAGTGAAGAGGAGAAATAGGATATGAAGTATGCGTTTCATCTGCTACATCAGGGAATGTGGGTTTTCTCTCATTATTACCAGTTTTTCTCTTTCTGCTGGCGACGGGCGGGCTGCTGTTGATGCTCGTCGAGGCGCCGGCGCGTCTGTTTCTCACGCTGTTCGGCGGCATTGAGCATTTGCTCAATCCACTGCTGGTCGGGCTGCTGCTCCTGCTGCTGGGGTTGCTGAGGCTGTTGCTGGGGTTGGGGCTGCTGTTGCTGCTCCTGCTTGTCCTGCTGCTCTTGCTTGTCCTGCTTGTCTTGCTGCTTGTCTTGCCCTGACTGTTGGTTGTCGTTGCCTTGGTTCTTGGGCAGCTGCCGCTGGCAGAGCACAAGATTGTAGCGGGCCTCGTCGTCGCGTGGGTTGTTGCGCAGGGCGTTCTTGTAGTAGTCGATGGCTTTGACGAGTTCCTGGTACTTCTGCTGGTCATCGCCACTCTGATTGGCACGTATCTGGTGCATCACGCCCAAGTTGTGGCAGGCCTGCGAGCGGCGCACGCGGTTGTCTTCGGCATGAGGATCGGCGGCATGGGTGAAAAGGGCCGACATTGTAGAGTCGCGGCCAGCATCGGGGGGCATGATTTTCCATTCGTCGGGAAACATCGACGTGGCAAGGTTGTAGTCCACCAAAGTGTTCAGGCTGTCAATCTGATAGGCTTTCTTGTAGTGTTCGTATGCCTTGTCGCGCTGACCGGTAACCATCATGTGGTTGCCACGCTTCACATGACGACGCATATCCTTCACGCTATTGCTCTGAGCCAGAGCAACATTGAAGGCCATCAGGGCAGCCAAAAAGCATAGTGTTTTCTTTAGTTTCATCGCTTGAAAAGTTTTAATTTCAGCAGAGAGGGGTTCTGGCGGTCGAGAACACAGACTTCAAGCAGCAGCAGCAAGAGGGCGATGATGCCGACGGCCTGAAACTGCTCGTCGTAGTCGCTATAGAGGGTCGACTCGGCTTTTTCCAACTTGTCAAGAGCCTCTTCCAACTGCTTTTGAGCCGTGGCATTGTTGGCAACGTGGATGTAAGCACCGCCACCAGCCTGTGCCACCTCGGCGCACATCTGTTCGTTAAGGGCCGACATGACTTCCTGCCCCGTCTGGTCGATCATGTAACCACGGCCGCTGGGGTCGGGCACGGGGGCTCCCTTCGGCGAACCGACGCCAAGCACATAGACATTGCGACCATCTTCATCGTGAGCTTTCTTGGCTGCCTCGACAGCGGCTCCCTCATGATCTTCACCATCGGTGATGACAATGATGGCCTTGCCCACATGCTCACGCTGGGTAAAGCAGAGGCTGGCGGTGCTGATGGCAGCGGAAAGGTCGGTGCCCTGGTTGCGCACCATTGAAGGGTCGATGCTGTTGAGAAACATTTTTGCCGAGACGAAGTCGCTGGTGATGGGCAGCTGGATGAAGGCATCGCCGGCAAAGACCACAAGGCCAATCTTGTCGTCGGTGAACTGGTCGATAAGCTTGCCGACAATCATCTTCGCACGATCCATACGGCTCAGCTCCCCGTCGCTGCCCTTGTCAACGGCACGCATGGAGTTGCTCACATCGATAGCAATGACAGCCTCGATGCCGGCCTTCTTGCCCTGGCTGATGCTCTTGCCGAACTGCGGGCGAGCCAGCATGACGATGAACAGGGCAAGGGCTCCTTCAAGAAGCCAGAACTTCAAACCGGGACGCCAGCGCGACACCAAGGGCATGAGCTGGCGTACCAAAGCGGGATCGCCGAAACGGCGAAGCCGAGCCTGCTGGAGGCGTCCGGTGAAATAGCGCAACAGCGCCAAGAGCACCACCACGGCCAACAGGTAAAGGTATTTCGGGTCTTCAAATCTGAACATAACGATTCATTCTTCACTATTCACTCTTCCAAATCGAGTGTTCTACGGTATCCTCCTAAAGATTGTTATACGCAGCAGCAGCTCCAACAGCAATGCCACAATGGCACCCATGATGAGATACTGGTAGACATCGCGGGCCTTGCTGTAGCGCTGTACGTCGAGCTTCGACTTCTCCAGCTGGTCGATGTCGCTGTAAATCTGGCGCAACTCCTCAGCACTGGCGGCACGATAGTAGCGGCCATTGGTGGTCTTGGCTATCTTCGACAGCGTCTCCTCGTCAATGTCGTTGGGCAACAGCAACTGCTGCGTGGTGCCACCGACGGTGACTGGGCGCAGCGACGAGCCGTCGGCACCGACACCGATGGTATAGATGCGGATGCCGAGCTGGCGGGCCATGTCGGCAGCAGTCAGCGGCGAAATCTCGCCATAGTTGTTCGAGCCGTCGGTGAGCAGGATGACCACCTTGCTCTTAGCCTTGGAGTCCTTCAGACGGCTGACGGCATTAGTAAGCCCCATGCCAATGGCTGTCATGTCGATGATGGCTCCACTACCTACATAGTCACCGGCATGCTGGAGAAGCGACAACAGCGACGAGTGGTCGATGGTCATAGGGCACTGCGTGAAAGCCTCGCCGGCAAAGACCGTCAACCCAATGTTGTCGGAGGTACGGTCGGAGATGAACTCGGCGGCCACCTTCATAGCAGCCTCAATACGGTTGGGGTGGATGTCTTCCGACAGCATCGACGACGACACGTCCATGGCCAACATGATGTCGATGCCCTCGACCGTCTCCTCCTCCCACGAGTTGTGGGTCTGCGGACGAGCCATGGCCAGCACCAGCAGCGTGAAGGCCACTACGCGCAGCACTGCCTGAAGGGGTAGCAGGCGCACACGCCACGTGCGCTGGGCACGCTGAAGGGCGAAGGTGTCGGCCATGCGGATGGTCGGCTCGGTCTTCTTGCGGAACATCACATACCATATAATATATGGAATGATGAGCAGCAGCAGGAACAGGTATTCTTTATTTGCAAATTCTATGTCGAACATATCCTAATATACAAGTAAGTCGTACATAAACCAGACAATATAAACCAGCAGGGCAACGGCTGCCAGGCCAATGAGCACGAGGGCCACCTTGAACACCTTGCGCAACTTCTGCGACTGCACCTGCTCCGTGGTCAGCTCGGGTTTGACGACCTCCTCCGTGGGAACATTCTCC
>Ga0310691_10006733_pt1 | contig 12194 bp, 5 predicted proteins | sample 176DNAGHGlowgp2_FD_203887 | JGI IMG/M metagenome (GOLD analysis project Ga0310691, IMG submission 203887) | Sheep rumen microbial communities from Palmerston North, Manawatu-Wanganui, New Zealand - 1766 DNA GHGlow gp2 (v2) (version 2) | ecosystem: Host-associated > Mammals > Digestive system >... | reverse complement strand
GATAACGGACATAGTTGCAGCCGATGTTGACGCTGAGGCCGCTCGAGCGTCGGCAACGAGTTTTATCCGTTCCCAGTCATCGGGAAAGTTAATGACCCCTGCCAGTGCCAACCTGCAGCTGGTTTACACCGAGCCGTCACTGTCCCGTGCGGGAAGTGCCGACTACTATGTGTTCAATACACAGGGTGGCGAAGCCTTTGTCATTGTGGCTGGTGATGACCGCTCCGAGGATGTCCTGGGTTATGGAGAGGGCAACCTCGACATGGCGGCAGTGCCTTGCGGCCTGCAATGGCTGCTGGACACCTATCGGGAGCAGATGGAGTGGCTCCACGCTCATCCCCAAGCCCAAGTGCGTCGCGCAGCTCCTGTTCATGATGTCACTGTTCCCCCGATGTTGACGTGCGACTGGAGCCAGAGCGCTCCCTATTATAACCAGTGCCCCCTGTATAATGGAGAACGCTGTGTGACGGGTTGTGTCGCTACGGCGATGGCCCAGGTGATGTATTACTGGCGTTATCCCTCCCGTGCCCCGGCGCTGGCGGGGTACTACACTGACTCACATCGCATCAGTGTGCCCTCGTTGCCGGGCAAGTTGCTGGATTGGGATGATATGCTGGACAATTATTCGGTTGTGGAATACAATCCGGTGCAGGCCGATGCCGTTGCCACGCTGATGCGCTATTGCGGCCAGTCGTGCCATATGGACTACGACCCCGACGGTAGCGGTGCCTATGTGTCCCAGCAGTTGTCGGGCATGCGTGCCTTTGGGTACGGCTACACGCGGATGGTAGAGCGGGCTGACTATAACCAAGAGGAATGGGATGGCATGATGATACATGAAATACTCTCCAAGCGCCCAATCCTGTTTTCGGGCAATGATGCACGCTCGGGAGGCCATGCGTTTGTCCTCGACGGATATAACGCAGGCCGGTATCACATCAACTGGGGCTGGGCCGCCACGGGTAACGGCTACTTCATGCTCGATGCTTTCACGGTCGAGGGCTATTCATTCAACGGCTACCAGCAGATGCTGATCAATATCTATCCCAACGAGGAAGTGGAGCCCGAGGAGGGCTACGATTTTGAAAACGGCGGCATCTATTATATGTACGATGAAGACGCGACAGGACTGTATGTCACCTATTGTGACACGAGATACGGCACCTACAGCGGTGATGTCGTAATTCCCTCCCAGGTTACCTATGACGGGGAGACGTTGCCCGTGAGAGGTATTGGTCCGGCCGCCTTCAGGAACTGTGAGGAACTGACCAGTGTCACGCTCCCGGCCTCATTGACGGTTGTGGGCGACTACGCTTTCAGGAACTGTACCGCCTTGACACGTGTGGTCTTGCCCGAGGGCGTGGAGCGCATCGGTACCCAGGCGTTTATCAACTGCTTGAATCTGCAACGTGTGGAACTTCCCTCCAGTGTGACCGAAATCGGCTATCATGCATTCCAGGACTGCTTTGCATTGACCCATGTCGAGACGCCCTCGGTGGAAGCCTGGCTGCGGATAGCGTTTGCCGACCATTATGCCAATCCGTTGAGCTATGCCCACCACTTGACTGTGGCGGGTGCCGAGTTGCGTGATCTGGTGATTCCCGCATCGGTCGGCTCGGTGCCCAGTTTTGCATTCATCGAGTGTGAGGGCTTGTCGTCGCTGACGCTCGAGGAGGGTGTCTCCGCTATCGGCGTGGCCTCCTTTGCTTACTGCACTGGGTTGAAAAGCCTGTCCCTGCCGTCATCCTTGACGACGATCGACAATCAGGCGCTCTTCGGCTGTACGGGACTGAAGGACGTTGTCCTCCCCGAAGGCCTTGCCCATCTGAATTATGCCGCCTTTGCGTCATGCTCTGGATTGAGAAGCATCAATATTCCCGCGGGGTTGCATGCTATCGATGACTATGTGTTCTACAATTGCAGCGGCTTGACGTCGGTCAGCTTGCCAGCCTCAATCAAGCGCATCGGAACTAGTGCTTTCTATTCCTGCAGCGCATTGAAGGAGGTAGTAATGCCGCCCGACATCGAAGTGCTGGGAAACTATGCCTTTGCCATGTGTGAGAACCTGCAGCGTGTGGAACTGCCGTCGTCGCTCACCGTCATCAGTGACCAGGCCTTCAGCGAGTGCACCTCGCTGACTTCAATCGTCATCCCCGATAGCGTGACCACCATTGGCGGCCAGGCATTCTATAAATGTCTCTATCTGAAGGAAATCACGTTGGGCGCGGGCGTGGATACAATCGGCGACAGGGCATTTGATAACGACCCGCGTGTGACCCGCGTGACCAGTCTGGCACAGGTGCCACCCAAGTTGGCTTCTCCCAACTGCTTCATGCGCAGCATCTACAACAAGGCCGTGCTCTATGTCCCTTGGGGGCTGGTAAAGACCTACAAGAGTTCGGGCGTATGGGGCTGGTTTACCACTATCAAGGCCATCATGACCGTTGAATCGGCCGACGTGAACGGCGACGGCGAGGTAACTGTTGCCGATGTCAACGCTGTCATCGCGGGCATTCTGGCCGGTGTTGGCGACCAGGCATGCGACGTGAACGGCGACGGCGAGGTGACCATTGCCGATGTTAATGCCGTCATCAACATCATCTTGAACACAGCGCTCTAGGGCACTGTGTCATGACTCTGAATAGACGCAGCCTCATTGGTGCCTTTGACGGCTATAGGGTGACGGTTCGTCTGTCACAAAACTCTGTGAGTTTTCACGACAGACGAACCGTCCCCCCTATGCAGCCGCCTCAAGTAATCCTTACTCTATAGCGTGTGTCAATGGTCGGCGAGTTCTTCCAGCTTGCCCAGGAAGGCTGCGCGGCCGCCATGCAGCAGGTCGATGGCACGCGGCACAATGTCGCCAAGCTCAGGGGTGGAGTCGGCCAGGATTTCAAAGGCAACCCACACGTTGGTCTCCTTTTTCCCATCCTGGTCTTCCATCTCCATGGTGTAGAGCTTGACCACCTTGATGCTGCCGTTCACATCGTTCATGGCCCTCAGGACCGTCTCCTCGTTGTCCTCGGTAACGTCAAAGATGGCCGGCATCATCAGCCTGAAGTACTGCTCGTCGTTCTCATCCTTGAAGAAAAGGAAGTTGTAACCTTCTTTCTTGAACGCAATGCCGAATGGTGTCTCGTGGGGGCGGAATCCTTCTTCGGCCAGATAGTCAATCATCAGTTTGTTTAAGTCCATATTTTAGTTTTTAGTTTTTAGTTTTTAGTTTTCTTGTGATTGGGGGATTTTTTTTAATGGAAGCCGACGCGGGGCAGGGAATTGGTGCGTGAGATGCCTTCCATCTGGCTGCGCATCTCTTGATACTCCTTAAGCAGGTCCTTGCTGATTGACGGCTTGATGCCCTCGATAGTCTTGATGAGCAACTCTTGGGTAATCGTCTCGTGATTGAAGGCGGCAATGGTGGCTGCCTCGTTAACGACATAGGCGATGTCGCTGGCCACATAGCCGTCGGCTTTAGTGGCGAGTTCCTCGCTGTTGATGTTGTCGTCGCAGGGACGGTCCTTCAGGTACAGGTCAAACATGAGGCGCCGGGCTGTGGCGTCGGGCATGGGAACATAGACCTGCTTGTCGATGCGGCCTGTGCGCAGCACGGCGGGGTCTATCTTGTCGGGACGGTTGCTGGTGGCGATGACAAAGATGCCGCGCTTGGAGCAGTTGTTCAGCTGGGTGAGGAACTCGTTGACCTCGCCGGCCTGGTTGCTGCCCAGGTCTCCCGATCGGCTCGGTACAAAGGCGTCAAACTCGTCGAAGCAGAGCACCGTCGGAGCGTTCTTCTCGGCCTGCTGGAACAGGTCGGCGATTTTGCCCTGTGAGCCGTGGATGTAGATCGATCCCAGGTCGCTGGCCTTGACGAGGATGAAGTTGAAGCCCGTCTCCTCGGCAAACTTCTCGGCAAAGAAGCTCTTGCCGCATCCCGGTGGGCCATAGAGCAGCATCCCGTTGGGAGGCGTGAGTCTGTACTTCTCGGCAAGTTCCTTGTCCTTGAGAATGAGGATAACGCGCTTGCGCAGCATTTCCTTCAGCTCTTCCATGCCGGCAATGTCAGCAAAACCGTTACCGCCACCGCGTTTGACCTCGACGTCGGCGCTGGTCTCGGAGGCTGCCTGGGAGCGTGGGGTGCTCGAGTCGCTCTCGTCGTCCAGGTCGAACGGTGACCTGAAGTCGCTGTCTTGTTCGGCGGCAAAATCTTCGGCGCTCAGCTTCTTGCGCACCTCTTGGGCGGTTTCGCTGTCGTCACCCTCGATGAGGTCGGACATGAGCTCCTCAACGCTGCCATACCGGTCATTGTAGCCCAATGCCAATCCTCGCTGGATGATATTCTTGAGTTTCTGCCCCTTGATGGCATCGACGTTGATCTCGCCTTGCTCGCTGCGTACTTTCTGCACGAGCTTGATTTTCTCCTTGCGGCTCATCTTGTCGGTGAATTCCACGTCCCAGGGCACTCGGCCGGTGAGCATCGTGTAGAAGACGCCTGTGGCGGCAAAGATGTCGTTGCGCTCGTCATACTTGCCGATGAACGACTGGCCGCTGGCATATCGCGGATCCAGGTCGGCCGTGTCAAACTGCGGGTTGCCCATGAAGAAGCCTGACATGTGGCCCAGGTCGATGAGTTCGGCGATGCCTCCGGTCTTGGAACTGAGCATGACGTTGGTGGGCGTGATATCGTTGTGCAGGCAGCCTGGATTCAGGTTGTGCAGGTATTGCAGGCCTTGGAGCATCTCCAGGAAAATCTTGATAGCGCTCTTGGCACTGAGTTTGCCCTTGCGCTGAATCATCTCACTGAGCAGTTCGCCGCTGAAGTAGTTGGCCACCAGATAGTGGCATTCGCCACCCTCGTCGCTGTAGCTGCCGTGGTCAACCACACTGATGATGTTCTTGTGCTTGATGTTGAGCGAGCACTGGATCTCAAGAATCTCGCCGTTGTTGATGAGCTTCTCGGGCGTGTCTTTGAGACGGTAAATCTTCATGAAGTAGGGGTTGCCGCTCTCATCATCGACACGGTAGCTCTCGGCATAGGGGTTGTTCTTGATGAGATAAACGACTTGCCACTTGTTGTTGATGGTTTGTCCTTGGTTGAGTATCATATCTCTAGTTGTTGGTTGTTGGTTTCTGAGTGTTGGCTTTCTTGGCCCGCTGGCGGCGCTTGAACAGGAAGTACCTGATGAGCAGGTGGGAACGGTTGACCACAAGGATGGCAAGCATCACGAGAAAATAGGCGGTGGTCAGTCGCGACAGGATGGCATCGGCATGATAGTCATTGCCCAACTCGCTCAGTTCAACGGGTTGACTGACGTCAGCGAGCGAGGTGAGGGTGCGTTTCCACTTGATGGCACCATCTTCCAGATATACTACGGCAGGGTTGCCGCGCGCAATCATCTTGAGCTCACTGTCGTCCATGAAGTAGATGGGATAGCTGGCCATCGAGAGGTCTTGCCACTGGGGCACCTGTTCGGGCGAGGCCGCCGTGAGGCCGATGACGTCGGCTTCGGCAACAAGTGCCGCATCGGTGAGTTCATTCAGGTCAAATGAGTTGATCACGCCCACGCTGGTCAGGTCGGGGAAGAGCAGCAGCACGGTGCGGCGGCTGTCGGCCAGCACGTCGAGGGTGATGTCATTGCCCTGGTCATCCATGATGGCGATGCTGTTGTTGCCATCACCGTTTTGCATGATGACCTTGCCCCGGGGGCGGCGGGCATGGTAACGGGTCACATATTCCCAGCCGTCGGCCTCGTCGGGCAGGCTGTCGATGGTGAACTCGTGTTCCTCGCCATCCTTGCTGTAAACAAAGATGAAGTCCTCCTCTTCCTCTTCGCCTGCCTGCTGGTCGGTCGGTGAGGACACCAGGCGGGTTCCCACGGGGTAGGGGCGGTAGTCGATGAGCGGCTGGGTGAAGTAGCCATAGTAGGCGACCGCCATGATAAAGGCAAATGATGCCGCCATCACCATCCATTGCACTGCGGGACCATAGACGCCCCGCAACGACTTGTTGAAGGATATCAGGTAGATGATGCCCAGCGTCAGCAGCACGTTTTTGCCGAAGGTGGCCCAGTTGCTCAAGTGCCACGCATCACCGAAGCATCCACAGTCGGGGACAGCGCCGGTGACGGCGAGCCACAACGTGAGCGGCGTCAGCACCAGCATGAGCAACAGGGTCAGCCACAACGAGCTGCGGCGGTAACTGCCCACGGCTATTGCTACACCCAGCATGAACTCGAGTGCAGCGAGCGCAACGGCAATGAACAAGGCCGTGCCTCCCCACTGGTCCAGTCCCAGTGCAGTGAGATAGTCGTTCACCTTGTAGAAAGTGCCCCACGGGTCAACCCCCTTGGTGAAGCCCGAGAAGATGAACACCCCACCCACGGTGAGTCGCATGAGCACCGTGAGCAGTTGGCACCATTTCTCGCCTTTTACAGCATTGATAATCGCCTTGATGGTCATCTTGGTTTCCGGTTTCTATTGTTCGCAACCCTCGTTGTGCTTGATTATGGCAAACACGCTGTAGTTGATCATGTCCTGATAGTTGGCGTCGATGCCCTCGCTCACCAGGGTAGCTCCGTTGTGGTTCTCGATTTCCTTGGTGCGCTGGATCTTGGTCAATATCAAGTCGGTATAGCTCGAAATGCGCATGTCGCGCCAGGCCTCGCCATAGTCGGTGTTCTTGGCAATCATCAGCTCCTTGGTGGCGTTGATGTACTGGTCATACAGTTCCAGGGCACGCTCGGCGGTGATATCCACCACATCGCTGTACCCCAGTCGCAGCTGTATCAGCCCGATGACGCCATAATTGATGATGCCGATGAATTCAGGCCAGATGCCTTCGCCCACCTTGGTCTCGCCGTTGAGCTCCAGCGTGCGGATGCGCTTGGCCTTGATGAAAATCTGGTCGGTCACCGATCGGGGCCTGAGGATGCGCCACGACGGGCCGTAATCCTTCATCTTGTTGATGAACAATTCACGGCAGGTGGCAATCACCTCATCATATTGTTTGCTGGTATTGAGCATAATCGTTAATTCAGGTATTTTTTGTTTTAACTGACAAAGATACTGTTTTTTCCTGAGCCAATCCATCTTGACAAGTTTTTTTTTCATTTTTCGCACCCTGACAAGCAAGGGCCGCACGCTCAATGAACGGCGTGCGGCCCTTGGAAAAGGTCGGTTGTGTGGCTTAGCGGAGCACTTTGCGCGAGCTGCGGCTACCGTCGCTGTAGGTGGTGACGACGATGTTGATGCCGCTGAAGGGCTTGTTGCTCTCCACGCCCATCAGGTTGTAGTAGCGCACTGCCACTACCGAGCGCTGGGCCTTCACTTCCTTGACAGTGGTCACGTTGCCCATGTGGTCGCCATTGGAACTGCTCGGGCTGGCCTCGATGGGGAAGATGATGAACTTGCTGTCATCCAGTCCCTTGTACTCGCTGGTGAAGTACATGTTGGCATAGTCGCCCTGGCCATTGCCGTCGATGCGGCGCGGGCCGTTCAGCGTCTGGCCGGTGGCGCCCACGTCGCCGTTGCTGGGCCCATAGCACTCGTTAGGCTCGTAATTCTCGCCGTTGCCGCGAGCGTAGCGGATGATGGCCATGATCTTGTAGGCCTGACCTGGCTGGAAAATCTGCCACCAGGGCATACCGACCTTCTCCTCGTCGAAGAGCGACCAGTTGACCTTCATGCCGCCATACTGCATGTAGCCATTGCTGTAGGGGCCGTACTCTGTGCCATAGCCACCGAGGGCGTTCTCTAGCTGATCCTCGCTCAGGTACTGCAGGGACTCGTACATCTCGCCGGGAATCACCTGGCTGCGGTCCCAGTTCTTGGGCGCATAGAACCGTCCAGGATCCTGCGGCAGGAAACGTGCTACACTCGTGTAGGGCTGGTACTCGCCCGACACATAGTCGCCGTAGGGGGACATGTCGTTCTCCTTGATGTTCAGGTTGTCATACACAATCCAGGTGATATAAGCAATCTCCTGGGGCTTGGGTGCCACATAGAACATCTTGTAAGGCTCGTCGCCGAGCTGAACGCGGCTCGTTACCTCACCGCGCAGGACTTCGCCGGTCTCTTCATCGATAATCCACTTGATGTAGGGGCGGGTGCGGTAAGTGCCGTTGTACTCGGCGTTCTTGGGCATCCACTCGTTGTGGGTGTAGGTGTACACGATGGTGTCGTTGAAGTTGGCCGACACATAGACGTTGGGCTCATAGCTCATCGCCTTGCCCATCGAGATGTTGAGCACGTGGGCAGTGGGGTTGATGGTGTCGGTCATGAACACCTCGAGCGAGCCGGCCGGGATGATGTGGCCGACGTAATCCTTCAGGTTGGGACGTTTGTCCGAGGCCACGGGAACAGGGTTGCCGCCGTCATAGTTGGGCGAAATGACGAGTTTAACCCAGTTGCTCTGGTCATAGGACGTCTTCTTGTCCATGATCTGGGAACCGCCCGCGGTGTGGGCCGAGTGGCAGATGTCATAGACGTAGTCGTAGCAGTCGGCATCGGGCTTGAGGGACTTCTCGCCATACTGGTTGAGGTCCTTGGCATACAAGGCTCCCTGGACGTACTCGTGGGTCTCTTCTCCCGAGATGTCGGTATAGTCGATGCGTGTCACGGCGTCCTTGTCGTAATAGACGGCAAGCAGGTCGTTGCTCACGGTGTAACGCACCTCCTCGGCTGCACTGCGGATGAGGTTGTTGAGCGTATAGGCTCCGTCAAACAGGCCGAGGTAGTCATATACACCGCCGTTGATGTATTCAAAGTCACCGGTCTGCTCCTTGACATCGCTTTGGGCATCAGGGTTGCCGTCGTTGAACAGGATGCCGTCGGGCACCTGGGTGCCGTAGATGGTACCGAAGTCGTAGCGCCACACTTCATAGCCCGTCACGGGGTCGATACCCACGCACTCGCAGGGCTGTCCCGGCCAGTTCTGAACATTGCGCCCGTAGCCGTCATGGTAGGTGCTGCCCTCGGCATTATACCAGGCGTTGCAATAGACGTTCTCCCATCCCAGGGTGTTGATGAAATAGACGTAGTAGTGTCCCTCCATCACCACCGCATTGGTGGGCAGGGCGTTGGCCGAAGCCTCAAAGTACTCGCGGGTGTGGTCGGTCATCACCGTCTCGCCGTTCTCCTCGTCCCAGGTGTACCACAGCACGCCCGAGCGGCGCTGGATGATATCGCTCAGATGCGATGACTCGGTGTTGGTGCGGGTGAAGAACAGCTCGCAGATCGATGCAGTAACCTGCCAGTGCCACCACGTCTTGCCGTCAACAGTGGTGGTGTCGCCCATATAGGTCACGTTGTAGTGGTTGTTCCCGTTATAGGGATCCCACTCGCCCTCCTTGCGGTTGTAAGCGCTCAAGGGCCAGGTCTCGCCATTGCTGAAGATCTCGGTAGTGTAGGTCGTGCCAGGCTCCTGGATGTTGTCGATGACCACATTGTCGGTCTGCTCGAGATAGACATTCATGGGCGAGAGCGTGGCGTGGTCGGTCTTGATGAGTTTCACCCAGTGCTCGGTGGGGTTCACCAGCATGTTGTAAACACCGGCCGTCAGCATCAGGTATTCACCGTAGGTCTCGCTCCAGTGGTCAAGAGGCATGTTCTTGTTGATGAGCGACTCGGTCACGCCCAGGTAGTTGGTGCCGTCGGGATTGTCGGTATAGGCGGTGCCTCCGTTACCGTAGCGGGTGCCCACCTGGCTCCAGTCGTCACCCAGCAGTGTCGAGAAGCAGAAGGTGGCATTGCTGCTCAGCGTCACGTTGTTCAGGTAGTAGTTCTGGGTGTTGGCATCATACTTCATGGCCGTACCGTCGCTGCTGGAGTAATTGTGGCGCGTGCCTTCATGACTGTAGCTGCCGTGCAGGTACAGGCTGCTGTAGATGGGTGCCGGGGCGATGTTGTACAGTTCATAGTAGTTGTACTGCTCGCCGTCTTGTCGGGTCGTGTTCCACTTGATGTAGTAGGTGCCCGGGTCGATGTGGGTGATGTCCTTGGTCTTGGTGTCGTCATTGCCGCCATTGACGATGGCGTTAATCAGGTCCTCGGTGACCGTGCCGGTCCACTTGTGCCACGTGTTGCCGTCGGCGAGCACCTCGGTCGTGGTCATCAGGGTGCCGGGCCAGGCGTCAGAGAAAATGTGGTTGCTCAGGCCCCACAGGTAGATGTAGGGCGTCACATCGGCATCGCTGGGCAGCACGTAGAACGTGTATTGGTAGGTCGGTACGTTGCCAGTGACCTTGAACCTCATGTTTTGGGGGTCAAAGTAGATGGTCACCGTGCCGGGATCGACACTCACCTGATAAGCGCCGCCGTCGCTGCTGCCAGCCATCTGGGTGCCCGTCCAGTCACCGTTGAGAATTACATTCTGGTTGCCCGAGGTGGGACCGATGCGATAGGTGTTGTTGAAGGTCTCCCAGTCGGGGGCCGTGTTGTTGTTGGCGAACGCAAAGCCGTAGGTGCCGCGCTCGGTCACGTTGAACGAGTAGGAATAGTAGCCCGTCGAGGAGTCAAAGGTCATCTCGACCTCGGGGGCGTAGGTCCAGGTGAGGTTCAGGCCCTCGGCTCCGATGATGTAGAACGAGCCTTGGCTGGTCGCTTCGATAAGCGTCAACGTGTGGCTCACGGTGCCGTCGGCGTTGAGCGTGATGGTCACGTCATAGGTGCCGCTCACGCTGGGGGTGAAGACGGCGTTGGAGCCGTCGCTGTTGCCAATCCAGACACCCTCGCTGGTGCCGTCGTTGCCATAAGCCTTGTACTCATAGGTCGTGTTGCCGGTGAGGGTGACACCCGTGAACGTCTTGCTGTAGCTGCCGTCACCGTTCGAGGTCATCTGGGCACCCTCGGTGGCCCAGTTGTTGAAGCTGGTTGCGGCAAACCAGGTGATGGCGGGGTCGGCCTCGGCGTTGGCGCCGCTGATGGTGCTACCGCCGCCGTAAGTGTAGTAGCTGGTGCCGGGATTGACGGTCAGGTCGCTCGTCTTGTTGTCGCTGCTGCCCTCGTTGAGAATCATGCCCAGCGTGGGATAGCTCGAGCCGGTCACGGTGTACTTGTAGTAGGTGTAACCGTTGATGACCTCGGTGGTAAATGAAGCGTCGGTCAGTGCCGTGCCGGGGAAATCGCCCAGCAATGCGGTGCTGCCACCTTCCCACAGGTACATATATGGGGTAGCGTTGCCCTTGTAGCGCACATAGATGGTGTAGTCGTAGGTCGGGTCGGCCTCGTCGGCTGCCTGATTGGGACCGCTGACAGTGCTGCCGCCACCGTAAGTGAAGTAACTGGTGCCGGGCTGTGCTGTGAGGTCGGTAGTTCTGGTATTGTCGTTGCCGTTCTCGTTGAACAGGAGGCCAAGTGTCTGACTATAGGAGGTGAAGGTGACGCAATAGTAGGTGTGCCCGTTCTCCTCGGTAGTGGTCATGCCTGAGAATGCCGTGCCAGGCCAGTTGGTCTTGTCACCGGCTGCGTCCCATGCATGGAGATAGACGTTGCCCAGATTCTCGCTGCCCGTGTAGCGGACGTGGATGTTGTAAGTGTAGACAGGGTCTTCCTGAACGAGATTCAGCTGGTGTGTCACCGTCCCGTTGTTACTGTCGTAATTGATGGTCACCGTATAGTTGCCCTGGACATTGCTGCTGAACGTGGCGTTGGCTCCACTGGGATGCCACGAGCCATCATCACCCCACACCTTGTAGGCGTAACTGGTGCCTGCCGTGAGGTGGAACTGTCCTGATTCCCAGGAGTAGGTGCCATCCCCGTTGTCGGTCATGGCGGTATTGGTGCCGGAATCCCATCCGTTGGGGAAGATATTGGTATCATCGCCCTTGACATAGTAATCGATAGCGATTTCGGGCTCGGTGCCATCGACCTTGTACCTCATGTTGGCAGCGTCAAACGTGATGGTCACTTGACCGGCATCTAGCGTCACAGCATAACTGCCGCCGCCCTTCTGGGTGGGGGCCCAGCTGCCCAGAGTCACAGCCTCGTTGCCACTCGTGGGACCGTAACGGTGATTGCCGTTGAAATCGTCCCAACTGCTGCCGGGGCCGTCGGCAAAGGCGAAGTGGTAGGTGCCTGCCGCCTGCACATTGTATGTGTAGGTGTAGGCATTGCTGGTAGCGTCCAGCGTCAGCTCGACTGTCGGCGCATATGTCCAGGTCAGTCCCAACCCTTCATCGCCGGTGATATAGTACTTCGGG
>Ga0310691_10006731_pt1 | contig 12196 bp, 12 predicted proteins | sample 176DNAGHGlowgp2_FD_203887 | JGI IMG/M metagenome (GOLD analysis project Ga0310691, IMG submission 203887) | Sheep rumen microbial communities from Palmerston North, Manawatu-Wanganui, New Zealand - 1766 DNA GHGlow gp2 (v2) (version 2) | ecosystem: Host-associated > Mammals > Digestive system >... | reverse complement strand
TTCAGTAGAGATTGCTGCCGCTCAATCCGGCATGCCTGTGTCCGAATTCGAGACAAAGGCAAAAGAGTATACCAAGGAAAACAAAAACTAAAAACATCCGGTTTCGGGGTGCCTCTTTGGGAGAAAAAAATTGTCAAAAAATCGCTGCAGGCATAGCGCTTACAGCGATTTTTTGTTATAATGATTACACATGAAATAGCAAAAAAGAACGGAAAAGGGTTTAATATCATGAAGCAAAAGATCATTTTTGGCTGGGTCAGAATAGTCGCAGGTCTGTTTGTTTTTTCCTTTGGGGTACATATGACGATATATGCAAATATAGGTCTTGCACCCTGGGACTGTCTTGGTATGGGAATATCATATCACACACCGTTTAATTACGGCATTTCGATGACCATGATGGCTGTTGGGATACTGTTTATAGATCTGCTGATGAAAGAAAAGATCGGGTACGGGACAATAATAGATGCACTGCTTACCGGCAATTTTGTTCAGCTTTTTAACTCTTTAGATCCGTTGCCTGAAAACAATAATATGGTTTTAGGCGTTCTGATAATGCTTTGCGGCTTTGTTTTTATGGCACTCGGTATGGCCGTATATATGAAGAGCGAGCAGTGCTGCGGCCCAAGAGATGCATTGCTTGTGGGGCTTGGAAAGCGAATGCCGAAGCTTCCCATAGGCATCGTTGAAGTGCTTTTATGGGCGGTTGTGCTTTTTGCCGGATGGCTCCTTGGCGGTCCCATAGGTATAGGTACTGTGATCAGCACCTTCGGCGCAGGCGTGGTAATGCAGATAGTGTACAATCTTATACATTTCGAGCCCAGAAAGCTTAAACATCACAGCGTTATAGAAACTTCAAAGGCGCTGTTTTCAGATCAGAGGTGAAAAAATGACGGAGAAAGCATTCAGTATAAATGAAAACGGAAGGAGTATTCGCTGCCGCCTGTACGCCGGCGCGGCAGAACCTAAAAGGGTCGTTATATACGGTCATGGTTTTGCAGGTCACAAGGAAAATAAGGCAGCACTTCGTTTTGCAACTAAATATATATCAAAGCATTCAGATGCTGCAGTGATCGTGTTTGACTGGCCCTGCCATGGCGAAGATGCCTTGAAAAACATATCCCTTGCAGACTGCGACCTTTACTTAAAGACCGTTATCGAATATGCCGAGAAGCATTATGATGCAAAGCTTTACGGCTATGCCACAAGCTTTGGAGGCTATCTGCTTTTGAAATACATGACAGATCACGGCAACCCTTTTGCATTTACAGCATTCAGGAATCCGGCAGTAAATATGCATGCTGTCATGTGCCGCACGGTGCTTTCGCCGGATGCAGAGGCTCTTCTGGCTAAAGGAAAGCCCGTTATGGCCGGCTTTGACAGAAAGATAAGAATAACAAAAGAATTTCTTAATGAGCTGAAGGCGGCCGACATAACCGGCTGCGATTTCACGGAATTTGCCGATTCGATCCTGATAACCCAAGGTATGAAGGATGAAGTGGTGGAACCTTCTGAGAACGAGAGCTTTGCCGAAAAAAACGGCATGCTTTTCATGCCATTCGAAAAAGCTGATCACCGCTTTTCGGACCCGTCAATGATGGATGAGTCCATCAGCACCATAATCAGCTTTTTTGATATGTGATTTTGATACAGGGGGATGGGGCATAAAACAATCAAGCATTCTTTACATTCCCCTCAAAAAGATGTATCATTAAAAATACAAATCAACACCAACAGGGAGGTTAGAGAAAATGGCATCTCTCCCGTACTTTTCAGAAACAGAAAAAACCAGACTAAAGAGAAGATAAGATGAAAGAGATCACATACGAAGAATTAAGGCTGCTTCCCAAGGATTCATATCAGCTTATAGACATAAGGGATGATGAGCTGACATCCGGCGGCATCATCCCGGGTGCCATGATCATCAGTGTTTCGGATATTGAGAAGGGCGAGACAATAACCGGAATACCTTCAGAAAAAAAGCTCGTTTTTTACTGCCAGGTGGGGCGGCAGACTCAGGAAATAGACGAAACGGCAGATGTGCTTAAAGGACGGGAATGCCTGAGCCTTACAAAAGGCTATGTCGGCTATGTGATCGCATGCGTAAAAAGCGATCTTGACAAAGAAGAAAGACGCAACAAGGCTGAAGACAGCATCAGAAAAAAGTTTCACAAACAGCTTTTTTCGCCCTTTGCAAAGGGATGTAAAAAATACAGACTGATAGAAGAAGGCGACCATATCGCGGTATGCATTTCAGGCGGCAAGGATTCCATGCTGATGGCAAAGCTGTTTCAGGAGATCAAGCGCCACAGGCAGGTGAATTTCGATCTGACATTTCTGGTTATGGATCCGGGCTACAACAAAGAAAACAGAGCTCTTATAGAAAGCAATGCTGACGCTCTTGGCATACCGATAACCATCTTTGAAAGTACCATTTTCGATACGGTCGATACCATAGAAAAAAGTCCGTGCTATTTATGTGCAAGGATGAGGCGAGGGTATCTTTACAGCAAGGCAAAGGAACTCGGCTGCAACAAGATAGCGCTTGGGCACCATTATGATGATGTTATCGAGACCATACTCATGGGAATGCTTTACGGCGCGCAGATACAGACCATGATGCCAAAGCTTCATTCCACCAATTTTGAAGGTATGGAGCTGATCCGGCCGATGTACCTTGTAAGGGAAAGCGATATTTGTGCATGGCGCGATTATAATGAGCTCCACTTCCTGCAGTGTGCCTGCCATTTTACGGACACCTGCTCGACATGTCACGAAGACGGCACGACCGCCTCGAAACGCCTTGACACAAAAAAACTCATTGCAGAGCTTAAAAAGACAAATCCATTTGTCGAATCAAACATATTTAACAGCGTTGAAAATGTAAACCTTGATACTGTTATCGAATACAAACAAAAGGGAGTGAGACATCACTTTCTGGATGAATATTGATACTTAAGGGATCTGGAAGAAGAGCTTGATATTCAGATCTTTGAAAGGACTAACAAGGGCATAAAGTTTATTGTGTCAGGCGCCAAATCTCTGTAAAATTTATTAAACTTGATCAGATGTTCTGATTCGAAACAGCAAGTTGGAGTCTATCATGAAAAACAATATCAGAAAAATGATCTGCATCCTATTATCTTTGCTTATGTTTTTATCCGGATGCGGTCCTGCAGCCTCTGACCCAAAGAGCACTACGGAGGCGCCCATCATAAAGCACGACCTGTGCTTTGATATCGATTTTGACGGGAACTTTTTCCTCGACAAATATGATCTGGATCTGTATATAAATGACAAAAAGATCAAATCATTGTCAAACGGGGAAGATTATGCGGAAAAGCAGACTCTGCCGGAAGGCGTATATAAAGTAAAGATAGTGTCCGACGAGGATCCGGACATCTTTTTGCAGAACACGGTAAAGCTTTATACGGATGTCGAGTTCAAGTGCTGGCTCAAGACCCACGAGGATTACATAGAATGTAATGACTTAAGTATCAGCGGGCAGGATGTCGTAAACAAAAAAACTGCCGAGTCGGAGGCCGAAAGATCTACGCAAGAATGTACTCTTACATTAAACGTAAATTCGTTCTTCAACCTGATCTTTTCAACATACGACATAAATGTATTTCTGGATGGCGAAAAGCTGGGAAACCTACAAAACGGCACAAAGCAAACCTTTACAGCCACAAAAACCGAAGGAGAGCACACCCTTAGATTCGAAAGCACCGAGAATGCCAATGTATTTGGCGAATGCTACATCTATTTTAACGGAAATGCCGTAGCCGATCTGTCTCTTGATTCGCGCAGCGATTCAATCAAGATCGATGGCTACGTTGTGAACGGCGCCGGGCATGTGATAGATTCGCTCACGCAGGAACTTGACGATGAAACAGCCGGTTCTGCAGAGGAAAGCACCGAAAAATGAGACCCCGGGACGGAGTCAGAGTCTCATTTTTTGAGAAAGTTTATAGCACTATGCACCAAAGATTTTTAAACTATATTTATCAACTTAAAAAGTGCTCCTCACTTATAGCAAGAAGCACTATGATAAACATGATTGTACTTGTAACTATTAAGTGTCTTTTTCTTCATTAGCTACTTCGGCGTCAACCTGGGCGTCTACTTCGCGCTCAGTCTGTCGGTGAGAGCATATAAGATTTGACAAAAATTCTCGGTCCGCAAGGCGCTCGTGTTCATAGATTTCGACCTCAATGCCTGCTTTAGTCAGTTCATCATAACATTTGCGAATCATACGAACCCCCGGATGACTTATGTATGGGCATGTTAAAACGTACTCAGCTGACTCTATTGCTTTTTTTATCTCCCCCATCGAAATGGGATTATATTTGCGGATAATAGAGATGCACTTTGCCATCGAGGGCGTAGATATGATTTTGAGAGCAATTTTTCCTGGTTTGAATTCATACTCCATGTAATTACCTCCTAAAATTCTTCTTTGTATTGTGGATTAACAGGCTTTCCAGGTTGACTTTTTTTATAATCTTTCCCATGCCAACGATTAATGTGCTCCGAGTGCGTCGCAGGGTAGATAAGTTTACCATTATTTGCCAGGTGTGGGTATTTTGCTACGCTGTATTTATGATGGCTTTGAATCGTAACACCCTTGAATTTTGGACGCTTACCTTTTAGTATATCGTCTCTTTGTTCGTCAGACCAGTTACGAGTCGTTGGTAGTTTTTGATCAACAAGAGCCTGTTCACGTTCCCAGAAATTATCAATACCTGCCCTTCGACGTATGTTTAATCTCCTTTGCCATTCAAGCCGCTTATATTCTTTTTTTGTAATGGTTCGAGCTTCCCTTTTGGCTCTGAGTTCCTTCTGCTTCTTTGAACTCAACTGTTTGTACTTTGTGGGATGCTCCCGAGTATCGATTCCTTTTGTAACGATTATATCATGTTTGTCCGGGTTGTTGTAGCTGTTTTTATACGAATTTTTTTGCCCCATTGTACCCTTGAAGTGACCGCTTTCCGGTTTACTCATATTATTCACCCCCTTTTTTGACGGAGAAAGCGAGATTAGTATCGCTAGTGAATGATACAATGTGTATGCCCATGGATGATAAAGCCTTGAAACACTCGTAGTTTGCTGACCCATAAACCAAGATAATGTGAGGCTTAAGTAATTCAACCATTTTGAAGAGGCCTTTTTCAAAATCTGGCCGGTTTTCAAGCCTATGGATACCGCTTGCGACTGTTCCAACAGCAACTATGCTGTTATACGGTATTCCGTCGAAGCAGTATTCCCAGGTTTCTTCGGTGCCCCAGCGAACGTTATTGATAACATGGATACCATTTTCGGAGAGCCATCTGCCAAAGGCTCGCATCCTGAACGTGTTATATCGTTTTATAGGATCCGGAAAATCTGCATTGGTCGAAAAATCCGGGGTTATGGCTCCGGAAAAGTGACGGATGACTTCCAGCGCTTTGTGAGGTTTGTACCAAATGCCACTTTGAGGACCGTCAAACTTCTGATCATCGATGTAAAAGTGAACAAATGCGTCCAAGTGATAATCAGGATTGTTTTTTAGATGAAGCTTGCAAAGGTGTTTTGCTTCAACATATGAAATTAGTTTTATTGGAATACAATCAGCTGTACAAGGGCAGATTGGCATATCTGAACCATATACAAATTCTGCACCGTCTACCATGAAGGCATTCCACATGTCTGTACATCCTGGACGTATATTCTGTTTAAATTTTTGAATCATGTTGATTCCTCCTTCCTTAAAAAATGGGAAGGTGATACTACTTTCCGGTAGCAGAATCACAGACAAAAATGCTTGCCAGAGACACCGGAACGTTGGTGATCAAACAACGTATCTCTGACTGAGATCATTATTGCATAGATATGGTTTTAATTGTATTGTCCGGAACTTGTCCGGAACTTGTCTAAGAGTTGTAGGGGGATAAAAAATGCTTTTTCTTGGATCATTATTAAGCATAGTTGTAGCGTGTAAAGGAAATCAGGCTTCACAGCGGAGTATTGTTTCTGCATTTATGAAACAGTTTTACCCTTGCTATCCAGAGAAAGATGATGCGATGGCTTCAAATCTTGCTTTAGGGAAAAAGAATCCTGGGGGTTATGTTAAAGACAAGGTGATGAATCTCGAAGTTGGAGAGTATCCGAAAATAGTAAAATATTTTCATGAATACATAATCCCACAGATTAAGGAGAATGAGAGAGGTACGGTTATTCAAGCAATTATATTACTGATAAGAGATGACCGACAAATTACTGATGATACTGTGATTGATATTATTTCTGAAACTAAGAAAAAGGATCTGTTTTTTTGTCCAGAAAGAATTGATTCCTTTTTGACGGGTGTTTTTTTGTACACTTTAAAAAACACCTCTAACAAACAAGAAAAAGGACTTGCTAAAAAAATAGCCAAGAAGTATGTAGAGCGAGCGCGGACTGAGGAGCTACCAATTTATCAACGTAAAGAAAATAAAGTGCTACCAAAATCTTTGATGGACACTTCATCTATACGCCTGTTTAATGAAGAACATTTTTCTTCAGCAGGAGTTGCTATATTACTTCAAGGATGGAATGAGAATAATAGGTTTGATAAAGCATTTATAGAAATACTTGCCGGAAAAAATTGTTTAGACATATATGAAGATTTGCATACGCAGAATACAATAAATGTTTCATGTGAGAATGGTATAGTTAGATGTGTGATTGAAACTCAGTTAAGGAGCAAAATGGTAGAGAATATAGATGAGAGTCATCTAAGATTTTTGCTTTCTGCTGTATATGAATCAATGATGAAGGCTTCAATAATTGATACTGAGAAGTCTACGACTTTAAACCAGACTTGTGCTTTTCTTGCTTTTTTTGGTTTTAATGTAATGATTTCCAATAGAATTGAAAGCGGCAAATGGGATAACATTTTCTTTGAATTCTTAAGTGATATTCTGAAGGAAAAAAGAACAATTGAACGTGTTTCTCCGAACTTAACAACACTAGTCGAAGCTAATCCTGATGTATTCTTAGATGTATTCGAGTATGCTATTCGTGAGCCGGAATATGTTTTGCTTGATTGTTTGAAAGATACTTACGAAAAAAAGATTTTATGTTCTTTGGCATATTCACTGAGAAAGCTAGCAGCATACAGAGAATACTTTGCCGGTGCGATGAACTTATTATTTGAACTCTCAAGTATTAGTGAAGTGTTTGTGGATAATATGAGGAGTGTTATTTGCTTTAATTATCCTCAAACAAAGGCTGATCTAAGAACCCAGATTGGCATCATGAAAAACTTTTTCATGAGAGACGATAATATGACATGGAGGCTTTTGAGAGATCTCTTGCCCGGCTATAGTCGAGGCGTTTTAATGAGAATTGATTTCATGTATTATCCAATCCAATTCCAAGAACTTTCAGAAACGGAAGTCTGCCAGAATATAGATACATATGTTGAATTGGCTTGTTCTAAGATAGGGAAAAATATTGATCGTGCCATTGATCTTGTCAGGGTATGTCCAATCCTATCTGCATCCTCTGCGAATGCCGTTGTTGATGCGATTTTAAAAGAAATATTACCATCTGATAATACCGGTGAATTATTCAGCCTAGCTGAACACTACGTGAAAGACTTATCATTTGGTGTAGAGCAGAGGGAAGCATTAAGCAGAATTCAAATAAACTTTGATAGTAATCATCATGATAAGCAGGGCGTTGATGCTTTTAAAATGCGTAACTCAAAAAAACGAGACAATAGCATTTTAGTCAAGGCCGAAGAATATGTTTCGGAATTGTATAAAAAGAATGGCTTTGAAGGATTAATATCTGGCTTTAAAACAGTTGAAGATTATACGTTTTACTATGAAATCATATTGAAGATACTTGACAAGGATGAGCTTAAGAATTTTAGCTATTACCTGATGGAGAGAGAACTGAAAGGTGAGCTGATACTTATGTTGGATACCTTTAGTTCCGAAGAACTGGTGGCTATTTTTGATAAAACGCATCCAAGATATGTGGAATTGTTATGTGGTCATATTTGCGACAGTTTCATGATGAATTACATTCAAACCCAACGACAAGAAATGATAAGTACATATTGGAAAAATGTTAGTCATGTGAATATTGGGGATTTTGATGCTGATCAATTTGCTGTTTTGCTGGAATACCTTGTAAAATATATGAATTACAATCTTGCTTTTAAAATATTGGCGATTCGAATAGAATATGATGATGTGAAAGTGGAACAGGTGCTTCAGGTTTTGAAACAGTATGACGTTTCGAGATGGTATGCCGATACTGGTTATGATTCGGAAAGAGCATATACCATATTAAAAACAGTGATGTATGTTGAAGACAAAGCATCTGATCAAAATGGATTGCTTTCTGATATAGAAGCAAAGTATATTCGTTTCTTCCAATTAGGCGGTACACTAAAACCGAAAAATGTATTGCTTAAAATGGCAAACACACCGCAATATGTTGAAGAAATGATTAAAAGCAGGAATAAAAAAATACAAGAGAAATTATATAATTCTAATGAGTCCCTGCTTTTATCTTGGTTCAAGGAAACCCCGGGATGTGGAAAGGATGGAGGCGTAGATTATCAAAAGTATTGTGAATGGTATGAATATGCATTGAATTCTTCGGAAAAGGACGAGATGCTGAAAATATTAGGAGAAAACTCATATCATGCCGTTAAGGATGAGAATGACGCATTCTTTATGAATAGAAAAGTCGTGGAATTCATAGAATATCGTTTTGATGATAAGAGCTTGACAGCGTTTGAGTGTGAGGCGCTAAGTTCTATAGGGCCAGTGGTTTTAAATTCAGAGTTGAATATATATGAAAAATTTCATAAGGGATTTGTTGAGAAAGCGGAGTGCTGCGAGAAAGAAGGATATATAAAAACGTCTAGGGTTTTTAGGAGCTTATCTAAAGTGATGGCATATAGGGCAAATAAAGCGTCAAATATAAAATGAAACGATAATAAAAGGCTGTTGGCCGGTAATCTCGAAAGACGACAACACCAACTTGTAGTCCAAAAAAGTTGTAGGCGTTGACCTTTTATGAAAGAGTCAGCCGCAACCTTGGAATCTCATTAATATTTCCGGCTACGCCTTGATTTACTGCCTAAAAAATGCTATAATTTAGGCAGTAAAATTTTTTGTGGGAGGAGCTGCATGCGAAAATATGACTATTCCTTTCTGAAATCATCTGTTCCCGGGAATATTGTCGGGCTGACAGATATAATTTCCGATCTGCGGTCGCGAGAGGAGTTTCGTAAGCTCCAATATGGTGAGACTTTCGAAAAACTGCGGCAAAAGGCCATTATTGAATCTGTAAAGGGCAGTAACGCCATTGAAGGTATTGTAACTACTGACGACAGGATAAAGGATATTTTGGAGGGTGGTGTTCCCGTTACACATGATGAAATGGAGATATCCGGATATAAAGACGCCCTTAATATCATTCATACCACGCATAAAGATCTCGATCTGACAGATGATGTCATCCGGCTGTTTCACAAAAAACTGGAGGCAGAGGCAAACCGATCGGAGGCAGGGAGATACAAAAGAACAAACAACTTTATTATGGAGTATGCTGCGGATGGAAGCAGAAGCGTAAGATTTATTCCTATTCCGGCAAAACAGGTGCAGGAAAACATGAATCAATTGCTGCTGGCATACTATGAGGCAAGGCAGGATTCCGAGATTCCTGCGCTTTTACTAATACCTTGTGTTGTGCTGGACTTTCTTTGCATTCATCCCTTTCTTGACGGAAACGGACGTGTGTCAAGGCTTATGACCGTGCTGCTGTTATACCTGTCCGAATATGATATCGTCAGGTATATATCCTATGAAGGACAGATCAACAAATACAAGGCCGGATATTATGATGCTTTGCGAGCATCATCGGAAGGATGGCACGAAAACAAAAACAACTACGTTCCATTTATTATCAACTTTTTGCAACTCCTGTACAGGTGTTACAAAGATCTTGATGAATCGTTTACCGATATCACGATGAAAAAGGCGAAGAAGACGGAGCGAGTTGAAAGCATATTGATGAATGCCATTGTTCCCATCTCCAAGCAGGATATTTTGCAAAGGCTGCCAGATGTAAGTGTTCAAACGGTCGAGCTGGTCTTAAATAAAATGTTGAAGGAGAATAAGATAATAAAGATCGGGACATATCGCGATGCGAGATATATGAAAAATGACAGAGGATAATGAAAAGTGCGAAGATGGAAATAAATGAAATGCAGGTTGCGTTCCTGAAAAAACAAAATGAACTTAGAGAAGGCATTGACCTTACAGATGGGTTGGTTCCCGCCGCGCTTAGATTAGTTGCGGGCGTAGATCTGGCCTACTGGAAAGAGGAAGATGACGAGTGGGCGGTGTGTTGCATCGTCGTAATTGATTACACGGCGCATACGATCGTTGAGAAGCAGCAAAGCGTCGGTAAGATCGACGTCCCGTATATGCCCGGCTTTTTGGCGTTCCGTGAGATCCCGCTTGTTCTGAAAGCCGCCGAAAAGCTGGAGCATGTTCCCGACATCTACTTTTTTGATGGAAACGGATACCTTCACCCAAGGCACATGGGAATCGCAACGCATGCCTCATTCTACCTGAATAGGCCGACAGTCGGCATTGCAAAGTCATATTTCCGTGTTGACAGGGAAACCGATTACATTGAACCAGAAAACGAGGTCGGAAGCTTTACCGACATAGTCATAGATGGCGAGACTTATGGCAGGGTATTGAGAACTCATAAAAATGTTCGCCCTGTTTTTGTATCCGTAGGAAATCATGTATCTCTTAATACAGCCTGCGATCTCGCCCTAAAACTTACCGACCGTGAAAGCCATATCCCGATTCCGACAAGACTTGCCGATCTCGAAACACATGTTGCAAGGGAAAATGAGACCCGGGGACGGAGTCAGAGTCTCATAATGACCAATGGTCAGTATTATTTGCGAAGGGGATATAAGGAAATTGACAAACAACGATAAGCAGCCCCATTGCGACATGTTTTCCGTTTCGGAAGCCTGTCCCGAGTGCGGAAATGAAGACAATGAGACAATAGGAGTATGCGACCTGTGCGGCTGCCGCTGGGAGGATAATGCCGGGAAGACGGTCATTTCGCATGGGAAGCTTGCATATAAAAGGAGAATTAATATTAATGCAGAAGATTGAATTGATCCACGGCTCATGTGCCAAGCAGAAGGCGGATGTGATAGTGAATGCGGCTAACAGATGGCTTGCCCAGGGCGGCGGCATCTGCGGGGTGATATTTGCCATGGCAGGCGCGCCGGAACTTACAGCCGCTTGCCGTAAACACAAAACTCCATTAAATGACGGCGATGCTGTCATCACACCTGCTTTTAACATAAATAATGCAAAGACTATCATACATGCGGTAGGCCCGGATTTTGGCGCGACCCTGGCTGCCTTTGACAAACTTGAACTTGCTTATTACAACTCGCTCATGGTTATGAAGAAAAATGGATATCACAGCATCTCCTTCCCTCTGATCAGCTCCGGAATATTCGGCGGAAGCATGCCCGACCCCGCCGGAGTATCTGCAAAGTCATGCGTCAAGGCATACGAAAAATTCACCCATGAATATCCCGAGTATGACCTTCACGTTATACTTTGCGCGTTTTCTGATGGGGAGTATGAGAGCGCGAAGGCTGCATGTGGAATGTAGTAAGACGAAAAACATTGGGTATCATAAACATACTCATAGATGCTCATTTAGAGGTAGATGATGAAGAAGAGGAGGAGATAGATTTGTGTATCGCAATAGAAGGAATCAAGGATGACGCTCGTAATGAAGGAATATCAATAGGAATAGAGCAAGGAATGGAGAAAGGCAGCTTGCTTTCTCTGTATAAACTCGTGGTACAAGGCATCATTTCAGTAGAGATTGCTGCCGCTCAATCCGGCATGCCTGTGTCCGAATTCGAGACAAAGGCAAAAGAGTATACCAAGGAAAACAAAAACTAAAAACATCCGGTTTGGGGTGCCTCTTTGGGAGAAAAAAATGTCAAAAAATCGCTGCAGGCATAGCGCTTATAGCGATTTTTTGTTATAATGATTACACATGAAAAAACAAGTTAGAGCCAATTATGGTTTAGAATGCCAGGCAGCAACGTGAGCATAGAGAAGGGGGGAGACAACCTATGAAAAACACCAAACCG
>Ga0310691_10006730_pt1 | contig 12196 bp, 13 predicted proteins | sample 176DNAGHGlowgp2_FD_203887 | JGI IMG/M metagenome (GOLD analysis project Ga0310691, IMG submission 203887) | Sheep rumen microbial communities from Palmerston North, Manawatu-Wanganui, New Zealand - 1766 DNA GHGlow gp2 (v2) (version 2) | ecosystem: Host-associated > Mammals > Digestive system >... | reverse complement strand
CACAACACAAGGTCGGCCGCCGTCAAAAAACTGACGCTTAGCGGCTTGGTTGTTGTACGCACTTTTACCCACGACAACACCAATACTTTTCGGATGTTGAGACTTGACTTTTATTAGCAGGTCTCACTTTTTGAGGCAGCAAATATAAAAAAGGAGATGATCACAACCGCAAACATTTTTGAAGCTGTGAAAACTGGTGTCTCTGTCAGAGATGCCGCTGAATGCTACGGCATTCGATCCAACCACGCAGGCATGGCCTGCTGCCCCTTCCACGACGATCACACACCCAGCATGAAACTGAACGAAGACTACTTTTACTGCTTCGGCTGCGGAGCCGGCGGCGATGTAATTACATTTACCGCGAGGCTCTTCAATCTGAGGCCGTATGAAGCCGCCCGCAAGCTTGCGTCAGACTTCAACATTCCTGTGGACATTCCCCTGCCGGAGCCGAACGCCCTTCGCACTTTCCGCATGGATCAGTACAGATGCCAGAAAGCTCTGGACTCTTATTTGAATCTGCTGATCCGGTGGAAGAGCGAGTACGAGCCGACAGACCCGGATGAGGAATGGGATGAGCGTTATCTGGAAGCCTGCCAGATGATGGAGCCCATGGAGTATCTGGCGGACGAGCTTGCCGTAGGAACCCTTGAACAGCGGAGATGCACGGTGGAACGCCTGCTGGCCGGCGGCAAGATAGACCAGCTTGAAGAACGGATAAACAAAATCAAAGAACAGGAATCAAAGGAGGAAAACTGAATGGAACATTACAATTACAAAGGAAAAGAAATCGTGGGCATTGACCAGGGCTTCGGCAACATGAAGTGCCGCCATGTGATCTTTCGCTCCGGCGTCCGTGCTTACGACGCCGAGCCGCCTATGACGGCAGATGCTCTCTTTTATGAGGGCAAGTATTATGTGGTCGGAGAAGATCACAAAACCTTTGTCAGCGATAAGAATCAGGATGAGGATTACTACATCCTGACCATCGCGGCACTGGCAAAAGAGCTGGAGTTTCGCCACATCACAGACTGTGAAGTAGTGCTGGCCGTAGGACTGCCGATCCAGTGGATCACGGCACAGAAAGAGAGTTTTCGCAAATATCTCATGAAAAATGAGATGATCGAATTCCGCTATCACGGGCAGGACTATCTGGTGAGGATCGACGATGTGCAGGTCTTTCCCCAGGGCTTTGCCGGGATCGTGCAGCGTGCCGGAGACTTCAAAGGGCTCAATGTGCTGGCTGACATCGGCAACGGCACTATGAACACCATGTATCTCAAGGACGGGAAGCCGCTGATCAGCCGCTGCTATACGGACAAGCTGGGCGTGGAGCAATGTATCATCCGCATGTCCAATGAGCTGCTGGCGGTCAGCGGCTTTGACATGCCTTACGATGTTTATGAAGATTTCCTGCGCAGGGGGAGCGCCGACTTGCCGGAGAAGTACACCTCTGTCATGCAGAAGGCAGCAAAAGAGTATTCCGATACCATCCTTGCGAAGCTGCGGGAATACGAGTATAACCCGGAGATCATGCGGCTCACCGTCATGGGCGGCGGGGCCTGTATCCTCAAACACTTCTGGGCTGGAAGCAACAAACGGGTACAGTACATCGACGACATCTGTGCCACGGCGAAGGGCTATGAGCTGCTGGCGCTGAACAATCTGAAACGCAATGCGGGCAGCTAAATTGGAACGCACACTGCTTCTCCGCTTCAATCTCAACCGCAAGACAGATCGAGAGATTTGGGAATGGCTGCATGATAAAAACAGATCTCAGACGCTCTCTATGAACGCCTTTCTGATCGAGGGTCTGCGAAAGCTGATGGAAAACGAAAAGCCCCTGGATGCACACGCGCTGGCAGAAGAAATCTGCCGGGAGCTGCACAGCCAGGGGCTTGCTCTGTCTTCTGAGGGGAATCCATCTGAATCATCAGAGGAAACGCTGGAACTCTCTGACGATATCATGGATTTCGCCAACAGTTTTTAGGCTGAGATTCTCAGCCGGTGCTTGCAGATTGATAGCATGGCTCTTATTGCCCTGCTTTCAATTTGCAAGCGGGATCGACGCAGGCAATCCTGCGAAGGGGTGCAGGGGAAGCAGCCGCGTCCCCCTAAGCGCATAAGCGTTTTCGGGCCGTTCCACGCAAGGCCGTAGATGCTTATGCGGTAATTGTGTGCCGTCTGACTGCGGCAGCGGCGCGCAATGCCCTCGGCAGAGCCCACGGCACTTTGCAGCCCTCTGGGATGAAAGTGCCATAGTGGGTTATTACACTTCCGCAGAAGTGCTCCCCAAAACCTGCCGACATGAAAAACAAAAAAATGATGCAAGGAGGTCATGCCTTTGGCGAGAAACGACGGGGTGGATCGCACCGTCGCAAGAAACCGCGATCTGAAAAAGAGCGCCGCGATTGATGGCGCGCAGGCCCACAACGAACGGAAGAAAGAAATCTATTCCAACCCGGATATTGTCCCGGAGCGCACGGCTTTCAACGTCCATTTTAAAGAGCCGACCGCCTCCTATGAGGAAATGTTCTCGGAACTGGAGAAGCAGAAGGTTATATCCACATGGGGGCTTAAGCCGGACTCCACGAGGTTTTGTGAGCTGGTCTTCGATGTCAATTCCGCCTACTTCTACAATCACGGTGGGTATGACTTCGCAAAAAAATTCTACGCTGACGCCTATGAAGCCGCCGTGAAAATCGTCGGTGGTGAACAGTACATTCTCTCCGCAGTTATGCACGCCGACGAGCGAAACCGGGCTATGTCCGAGGCGCTGGGGCAGGACGTGTATCACTATCATCTGCATGTGGTCTATGTCCCGGTGGTGGAGAAGAAAATCCTGTGGACAAAACGCTGCAAGGACCCGGCGCTGATCGGGACAGTCAAAGAGAAGATCATGCAGGTGAGCCGGAGCAAGAAATGGGAATCGAAACCCGCAATGGATGAGAACGGCCAGCCGAAGCGCACAGCCAGCGGAAAGAAGCTCCTGGAGAAATCCTATTCCGTTTTGCAGGATGATTTCTATAATCACATGGTATCTGTCGGCTATACAGACTTGCAGCGCGGTGAGCGCGGCAGTACGGAAGAACATCTGACGGTTACGCAGTTCAAGGTGGAACAGGAACAGAAACGACTGGCCGAGCTCTCGGTGAAAAAGGAAAACGTTCTGGATGATCTGGAAAGCCTTTCTCTGAAAAAGGAAAAGGCCGAGGAAAAACTGACCGGGATCGAGGAAAGAACACAGGAAGCGTGGGAACGGCTGCACGAGCTGACGCCGGCGGTCAAAAACGCGGAGGAGTTTGTAAAGAACAATGTCAGTTCTCTGGAAGAGCTGCTGCCGGAAGCGGGGGCGCTGGAACGCGCAAAGGGCTACCGGGAGGAAAAAGCAATCCCGCTTATCCTGAAGATCAAGAAGCTGCTCCTGTCCCTGTACCGGGCGCTGATTGAAATGCGGCAGAAATATCTCGATCTGCAGCGCTCGTACGACAGAGTGGTGCGGGATCGGGATTATTACAGCGACCGTCTCGAGGCAGCGGAGAAGGAAAACGTGACGCTCAAGGCAGCGGCCAAAGATCTGGGCAGGGTGAAACGCGCTTTTGGACCTGAGCAGGTGGAAGCGGCAATCGCAGCCGAACAGGATCGGGAAGCCGCCGAAGCCGCAGAGCAAAAGGCAGAAAGAGCCGCAAGGTTCCGTTCGCGTCGGGACGCCAGATAAACACATTTTGAAAAGGAGAGGAATTTGAAAAAGATCAAGAAAAACACCCAAAGTTCGATCAGGTGGAAGGAGGAAATGCATGAACGAAATGGCGGAAGCCCCTGATTGGCTTGACGAGAACAAAGTCGATGAGGTTTTGTTCTACCAGGAATTTTTGATGGAGCATCCAATGGTCTGTGTGCGGGGCACTTTTTTCACCATCGAACGGCGGATCACAGATGAGCGTGAACTGAAAAAGCAGATCTACGAAAAGCTCAAGGTTTATGTCAAGAACGGTGTTGCCAAAAAGGTGGACGGACTTCTGGAAGTTCTTCGCACGGAGGCATACCGCGACGACTTTCCTGTGCAGACAGATCGTATTCACATGGCGAACGGGACGCTGTTTCTGGCCGGCAGGTTCACCAGAGAAAAATCCTTCTGCCGAAACCGTCTTCCTGTTGACTACGATCCAAATGCGCCTCAGCCCAAACGCTGGCTGCGTTTTCTGAGTGAGCTTCTGGAGCCAGAAGACATTCCTACCTTACAGGAGTTCATGGGTTATTGCCTGATTCCGACCACGAAAGCGCAAAAAATGCTCATGATTATCGGCAAGGGCGGAGAGGGGAAAAGCCGCGTCGGAGTGGTCCTCCGCGCTCTGCTTGGAGACAGTGTTGCAAACGGAAATCTGAACAAGGTGGAGACAAACCGTTTTGCCCGGGCTGATCTGGAGCACGCCCTGCTCATGGTGGATGATGACATGAAAACGGAGGGACTGCCGCAGACCAACTATCTGAAATCCATGATTACGGCAGAGCTGCCAATGGATCTGGAAAAGAAGGGGCAGCAGAGCTACCAGGGGGATCTCCATGTCCGGTTTCTCGGCTTCGGGAACGGATCGCTCAAGGCGCTCTATGACCGCAGCGACGGGTTCTTTCGCAGACAGATTATTCTTACCACGAAGAAGAAGCCGAAAGACCGGATCGACGATCCTTTCCTGTCTGAAAAGCTGGTTGCCGAGAAGGAGGGCATTTTCCTATGGTGCCTCGAAGGGCTGGAGCGGCTGATCATAAATGATTTCAAGTTCACAGTCAGCAGGCGCGCTCTGGAAAACATGGAGCTTGCGGTGAACGACGGGAACAACGCGGTGTCCTTCATGGCCTCCGAGGGGTATATCCGGCTCAAAGCGGATATGGAGGTCAGCACAAAGGAGCTGTACGCCGTTTACAAGCTGTGGTGTGAGGACAATTCCCTGCACCCATTGAGTGAACGGAGCTTCAGCGCCTTTCTCCATGAAAATGAGGACACCTACAATCTGGAGGCCACCAACAATGTTTATATTGGGAATGGGCGCAGGGTCCGCGGGTTCGTGGGAATCGAGCTGCTGCAGAAACATCATCCGTATTAGAAAAAGAAATGAAAACAAGTGTACAAGCGTACATGTGTACGGGAAGAAGCCCTCGTACACTCGTACGCTTGTACGGATATTTGAAAATCTATTTTAACTTTTGGTTCAAAAAGGAGGAATCGCTATAAGCATTTTAGCAAATTACCCGGATATCATGTCTGTAAACGATTTAAGAAGCGCCCTCGGCATCGGCCGCACAAAGGCTTATGAGCTGATCAGATCCGGCGAGATCCGATCTATTAAGGTCGGAAAAGCCATTCGGATACCCAAGACAGTCCTACTTGATTATGTCAAGGGATGCGGCTATAATGAGGACGAAGCAGATAAGCGCCCTTACCGCGAAGGAGGTAAACAATGAAGGTAACGGGCAGCTTACAGGAAAAAAACGGAATCTATCAGATGACCGTTCGTGTGCCGGATATCAACGGCAATTTGAAACAAAAATCGAAATCCACAAAGATCAAGGTCAAAGGCAAGAACCAGCGGGAGACACGCTCAAACAAACAGAAAGCGGAACGGATGCTGGTCGAATGGCTGGATACCCTGTCCAAAATGGATAGTTATGGCGCAGACAAGGATCTGATCGCAGCGCTTGAGGACTGGATGGCCATGAAGAAAAAGCGGATTCGCGCTGATTCCTATGAATCCTATCGCTGCAACTACGAAGTTCACATCAAGCCCTACTTTGAGAAGAAGAATCTGACGCTTGGGGATGTGACGCCGCGTGTGATCTATCAGTATGTCCGCACGAAGGAAGATGAAGGCCAGTCTAGAAAGAGCATCCGCAAGCACATGGTGATCCTCAACGGCGTTTTCAAAGAAGCTGTGATGATGGGGGAGCTGACCTACAATCCCTGTGCGAACATCACCGTGAAGGACAATCAGGAGGAACACTTCGAGGGTACGGCCTACGAGATCGACACGGCAAAGAAGCTGCTGGAAGCGGTCAAGGGCGATCCCATCGAACCGGCGGTCTATCTGAGTCTTTTTCTCGGGCTGCGCCGCTCAGAAGCGGTAGGCCTGCGGTGGAAAGACGTGGACATGGAAAACAGTATTGTCCACATCCGTAACACCGTCGTTCACTGTTCGAAGACTTTGGAGCAGGAAAAGACCAAGAGCAAGGCCAGTAAGCGGGACCTTTTTATGCCGAGCACGCTGAAGGAGTATCTGCAGACAGTCTGGGATCGCCAGGAGGAAGAACGGAAGCTCGTCGGACGGGAGTATTCTGACAGCGAGCATATCTGCCAGTGGGCAGACGGCACGGTGTTCGACCCGAACTATGTGAGCCACCGTTTCATCAAGCTCTTGAAGAAGAACAATCTGCCGCGCATCTGCTTTCATGATCTCCGTCATACGGCGGGCAGCATGCTGGTCAACAGCGGTCACACCATCAAACAGGTGCAGGAGTTTCTCGGCCATGAGAAGGCATCTACCACACTGGACATCTACACGCATGTGTCGATGGAAGGGAAGAAGGACACCGCTCAGGCCATGGATAAACTGCTGGCATGAGATGAATTTTTTATCTTTTCCGGCTCTGAACCCGGCTGTTTGGGGAGACCGCTTGACGAAGCCTGGAAAAGATCTTGTTGGATGTTTTGTTGGATGCTGGCAAAAGGGCCGTTCTAGCGCTCGAGGAATTGCCTCAAAAAGTTAGAAAAAAGCCCTAAATCTTTCGATTTAGGGCTTTTTATATGGTGCGCGAGGCGGGACTTGAACCCGCACGTCCGGAGTGGACACTAGAACCTGAATCTAGCGAGTCTGCCAATTCCACCACTCGCGCGTCTTTGTGAAGGCTTGATTATAATAGCACTGGCGGAGCCAATTGTCAAGCTGTTTTTCTGTTCACAATGAATTTTCTTTACAGGAAGGAGCGGGGATGGTATAGTTAGGGTGTCATAATTTTGAGAGGAGGCGCGCTATGCCGCTGGACAGAACTGCCCTTAAATCCAGGGCGCGCGAGGTTATCGCCACTTCCAATCCGCGTGTGATCACGGTCGGCCTTGTCTATCTGCTGATCGGCGTCGTGCTGAGTACGCTCGGCGCGCGCGTAATGAGCGTCAATATCAGCGAGAGCGAGGCTATGAACTACTTCAACTATGCCATGAACGGCAACTATGAATATGCCCTGCGTTACGCCGAGACGATGACACCGCCTCCCGCCGCACACCTCATCAACGCGCTCTTGATGTACATCTCATCCATCATTGGGGTAGGCTTTACGATCTTCCTGCTCAATACACTCCGCAACCGTCAGCCCTGCTTTGAAAACCTGCTTGACGGCTTCAGCATCTGGTGGAAGGTCCTGGTTCTGAACTTCCTGCAAAGCCTGCTCGTCGGACTGTGGAGCCTGCTGCTGTTTGTGCCGGGCGTCATTGCACACTACCGCTATTCCCAGGCAATCTACATCCTCATCGATGATCCCGCAAAATCCCCGATACGCTGCCTGCGGGAATCCAAGGCGATGATGAAGGGGCACAAGAGCGAACTTTTCATGATGGACCTGAGCTTTCTCGGCTGGTACCTGCTGGGAATGATCCCCTATGTGGGCTACGCGGTCGAGGTGTGGTCGGTACCCTACATCGGGATGACGAAGGCGCTGTACTATGAGACCCTGACCGGCAGCAATGTGTGGAGCTATACACCGGATTACCCCGCATAAATAAAACAGGCGGCCTTCGCGGCTGCCTGTTTTAATATATGAGCGAGAAATGCTCGGGCTTGAGCTTGTATTTGACGCCGGAGATAAGCCCCATTGCAGCGTACATTGTTACCATGGAGGAACCCCCGTAGCTGAAGAAGGGGAGCGTGATGCCGATAACCGGGGTGATGCCGATGCACATGCCGATGTTGATGAGAGCCTGGAAGGTCATCGCCGAGGCCACGCCCATACAGATGAGCATGTCGAAAAGCCGCCCGCTTTTAAGTCCGATGCGCACAATATGGACGATAATGATTGTCAATAGAATGATGACCGCAATGCAGCCGATCATGCCGAGGTTTTCGCCCACAACGGAGAAGATGAAGTCTGTATGCTTGCCGGTGAAAACCGTTGTGCGGTGGCCCTCTTCCACGCCGGTGAGACGACCGGAGGCGAGGGTCAGCTTGCTCTGGGTGGTCTGCCAGGTGATGCCCCAGCCGTCGGGGTCAATGCTGGGATCATACGGGGCGATCAGACGTTTTTTCTGGTAGTCTTTGAGGAAGTAGTTCCACAGAAGCGGCACCGCCGCAGCCACTGCCGCACCGCCGAGAGCAAACCAGTAGAGACGCACGCCGAGAATGAAAAACATGGTCAGGAAGATCAGCATGATGACCGTGGCGCTTCCAAGATCCGAGGAGACGACGATGATGAGACCGAAGACAATGACGAAGTGGCCCACCATCTGTACGATGGAGAAGAAACCGTCGATGTCCTCATGCTCTTTGATATATGTCATCTGCTTTGCTGCCACGATAATATACAGAACCTTGATGACCTCGGCGGGCTGGATGCCAATGCCGGCGAAGCGGATCCACGCTTTGTTGCCGGTGCCGTCGTCCTGACCGAAAATCACGAGCGCAACCAGCAGCAGCACATTCACCGCACACAGAAGCTTCCATTGGGAGCCGAGGATATCAGCATCGATGATCGTGAAAACGACGAAGGCGCCGATGCCGAGAAACATCGAGAAAACCTGCACCGCGATATACTTGGACGGGGCCGACATATTCCAGCCGCCGTTGACCATGCCGACGACGGCCTTGTCCACCATCAGGATGCCGAAGATGGAGCAGACGGTACAGATGACCAGCAGGAAGATATCCGCCCGCTGGAAAAACTGCCGGATATAAGGTTTGAGCGTCTTGATGGGCGTCACCGCCTTTCCCGAAAAAGTCACGAAACGTATATTACCACGAACTTGCTCTTTACGCAACGTGGAATATAGTGGTATAATGCCCTGAATCTATAATACTATATCACGAAAGAAGCCCGCGTTTGTTAGAAGTCTGTAAATCCGCGCGGGTGACAGGAGAAAAGAATGTCCGAATATATCAGTCACAGTGAACAGGAGACCGAAGAATTGGGCGCGCGGCTTGCCGCAAATCTTCCCGGAGGGACGGTGGTCGCCATGTACGGTGATCTCGGCGCGGGCAAGACGGCTTTTGTACGCGGCATGGCCCGGGGCATGGGACTCAAATGCCGGGTATCCAGCCCGACCTTCACCATCGTAAACGAATATCTGGGGGAGCGCGACCTTATCCATTTTGACATGTACCGCCTCTCGGGGGCGGACGAGCTCTTTGACATCGGCTGGGAAGACTACTTAAACCGCGGCGCGGTGTGCGCGGTGGAGTGGAGCGAGAACGTGGAGGATGCGTTTTTCGGCGATGAGGTGCGCGTCACGATCGAAAAGCTCAATGACAAAGACAGAAAAATCACCATTGAGGGGGCGGAGTTATGCTGATCCTTGCATTTGAATCCACGGCCAAGGCGGCATCATGCGCGCTGGTAAAGGACGGAAGGCTCATCAGCCAGTACAGCCAGTGCAGCGGCCTGACCCACAGCCGCACTCTCCTTCCAATGGGGGAGGACATGCTCAAGAACGCGGAGCTCAAGCTCGCGGACGTCGACCTGCTGGCGGTGGCCCACGGGCCCGGCTCCTTCACCGGGGTGCGCATCGGTGTATCGATGGTCAAGGGCCTTGCCTGGGCCGGAGAAAAACCCTGCGTCGGCGTATCGACCCTGGAGGCCATGGCCTGGCACGGCTTGGCTGTGGGCGGCCTTGTGTGCCCGGTGATGGACGCACGGCGCAATCAGGTTTATAACGCCCTCTTCCGCATTGAGGACGGACGGCCCGTGCGCCTGACGGAGGACCGGCCCATCGCGCTCAAAGATCTGGCCGAAGAACTGAAAGCGCTGGGGGAGCGGGCCTTCCTCGTGGGCGACGGGGCGGAGCTGAGCTTCCGCGCCCTGACGGAGCAGGGGATCGACTGCGTACTCGCCCCCGAAAATCTGCGCATGCAGGATGCCTGGGGCGTGGCAATGGCGGCGCAGGACAAGGAGCCCGGCAATGCAGATAGCCTGCTGCCAGTCTATCTGCGCCTTTCGCAGGCCGAGCGCGAGAGGCAGGAACGGCTGCAAAAAGAAGCGGAAGAAAAATAAAAGATATTGCCATATACCGGGAAACATGCTATACTATTCGGCGAAAATCGCGGCCCCAATGGATTAACTGAATAACAAAGGAGAAGCAATCAATGAGCAAAGTATGCGTTTTCGACCATCCGCTGATCCAGCACAAGCTGTCCATCCTGCGCGACAAGGGAACCAGCGTCAAGGAGTTCCGCGAGCTCATCTCTGAGATCGCCATGCTCATGTGCTATGAAGCGACCCGCGATCTGCCCCTCGAGGAGATCACGGTCGAAACTCCCGTTGCTCCCGCAAAGTGCAAGCGCATCGCCGGCAAGAAGCTGGCCATCGTGCCCATCTTGCGTGCCGGCCTCGGCATGGTCGACGGCATGGTAAACATGATGCCGAACGTCAAGGTTGGTCACATCGGCCTGTTCCGCGATCCTGCCACCCTCGAGCCGGTAAAGTACTACTTCAAGATGCCCCCCGATATCGAGGAGCGCGACGTCATTATCGTTGACCCCATGCTCGCCACCGGCGGCTCCGCCTCCGCGGCCGTCACCTTCCTCAAGGAAGTCGGCGTCAAGCACATCAAGCTCATGAGCGTCATCGGCGCACCGGAAGGCGTTGCCCGTATGCAGGCTGACCACCCCGACGTGGACATCTTTGTCGCCGCACTGGACGATCACCTGAACGATCACGGCTACATTGTCCCCGGCCTCGGCGACGCGGGCGACCGTATCTTCGGCACCAAGTGATCCTGACAAAAAACAAGCAAGGGACTGTGAAAAATGCTTTCACAGTCCCTTGTGTATTGTATAACGTTTTTACAGCACGTGGACCGACGCGGGGTCGAAGACCAGACAGCAGGTGTCGCCGACCTGGTAGATGTGCTTGTTTTTGGGGTTGTGCTCCTCAAGCTTGACGAGGGTGTCACCTACCATGACGTGGTAGTTCTGGTAGGAGCCCATGAAGCAGCTCAGCACCACCTTGCAGGGCAGGCCGCCTTCGTCCGCCAGCGTTGCGGCCTCGGGACGGAGGACCACCGTGTATTCCTTGCCCTTTTCCATGTCGTCGCGGCCTTCCAGCTTGAGGGGGTTGCCCTCGATGTTCAGGGTGACAAATTTACCGTCGCGCGCGGTCATGGGGCCCTTGAGGAAGTTTGCCTCGCCGATAAAGTCCGCCACGAACTCGTTGACCGGGTGGTAGTAGATCTCCTGCGGCGTGCCCATTTGGGCCACCACGCCCTTGGACATGATGATGATGTTATCGGACAGGGCCATGGCCTCGGACTGGTCATGAGTGACGTAGATGGCGGTGATGCCGACCTCCTGCTGGATGCGGCGGATCTCGGTGCGCATCGTGACACGGAGCTTCGCGTCAAGGTTTGAAAGCGGCTCGTCGAACAGGAGGACCGACGGCTCGATGACCAGGGCGCGCGCCAGAGCGACGCGCTGCTGCTGGCCGCCGGAAAGCTGGTTAGTCATGCGGCTTTCCATGCCGGTCAGCTCCACGAGGTCGAGGATCTTCATGACGCGCTCTTTGATCTCATCCTTGGGGACCTTGCGGAGCTTCAGACCGTAGGCCACATTGTCGAAGACATTGTAGTGGGGGAGAAGCGCGTAGCTCTGGAACACCATGGCGGTGTCGCGCTTATTCGGGGTCAGCTCGTTGATGGGCTCATCTCCGAGGTAGATTTCGCCCTCATCCGGGCTTTCAAAGCCCGCGATCATACGCAGCGTCGTAGTCTTGCCGCAGCCGGAGGGGCCCAGCAGGGTTACGAAGGAGCCGGGCTCGATGACGAGCGAGGTATCCTTGACGGCGTAGAACTCCTTGCCGGTCTTGGGGTCGTTGTAAATTTTCGAGATATGCTCGAGGCGAACGCCTTTTTTCACTTTAGCCATGGACTCAATCCTCCTTCATGGTTTTGCTGGTGCCGAAGTGCTTGATGAACAGGTTCATCAGCAGCACCGCGCTGTAGGTGATGATG
>Ga0310691_10006729_pt1 | contig 12198 bp, 16 predicted proteins | sample 176DNAGHGlowgp2_FD_203887 | JGI IMG/M metagenome (GOLD analysis project Ga0310691, IMG submission 203887) | Sheep rumen microbial communities from Palmerston North, Manawatu-Wanganui, New Zealand - 1766 DNA GHGlow gp2 (v2) (version 2) | ecosystem: Host-associated > Mammals > Digestive system >... | reverse complement strand
TACCTTAACACCACAATAAAGCCTTTACAACACCGCCATTAAACCTTATAATAAGGCTGAGGCTATGGTATAAGATATTAATAAGCTTGTATATGTCCTAAGCGGGTGCGAGGAGCACACGGACAAGTTAGGGTCGCGCCTAAGGGCTTACTATTTTATGCTTAGCCTTAATTTATTTATATAGGACGTGATAACATGGAATATAAAATTAAAACAATAAGACCGAGACCAAGCAACGGGCTTTTTTACTCTTGGAGCAAAGCTGACAGCTACGAGACTCCAATAAGGGGAGCTGTTGGCAAGCGTGGAATAGGCAAAACATTTACACCTTTTAAAACTGCGATGCTTAGCTCTATTGAAAAGGGCACTAGTTTTATATATGTAGTTGAAAACAAGGAGCAAGTAAAGACTTTAGCACAAGACAAAGGGGTTAAGTTTTTTGAAGCTTTGAAACAATACGCCGAGGAAAACCCAAAGACACACAAGGGTGCTTTATATAAGGCTTTAATTGAGGGAAACGGGCAGGTAGACGAGGACGAGCTCGAGGACATTTTTGACACAACAACACAAATAAAAGGTGGTACAATTAGGCTTAACAATAAAAACATAGGTTATATAATAGCTTGGGACGATTTCGCAAACATAAAGAGGAATAACTTTCCAAAGACAACCAAATATATATTAATTGACGAGTTTATGCCTGAAATTGTCGACAAAAACAGCTTACTAATTGGTCGTAAAATAGTTTCACTAGTCCAAAGTATCGCACGTACACGTAATATCATTATATATTTAATGTCTAATGCGTTAAGACGTACTGACCCATTACTTGAAAAGCTAAGAGTCTCTAATATTCAATTAGGAGAGGCTAAAATTGTATACGATAAATACGGGGCTTTGGTATATATGGAATATATTGACCCTAGCAATTACCCTGAGCTTAATAAGATACAAGACAGCTCAGTTGCGGGACGTTTAGCCACATTACTTGGCGAGGACAACCTAGACAAAAATATATTTACGGACGAGCTTACACAAAGCGAAATTATTAAAGACGAGACAAAGCCTTGTACTTTAATTTGTTGCTTACATGGTCCTTTAGGAAGCGTTAGGGTTTCTATGAGCAAAGACCACAAAGAGGTTTATATATTTGAAGATTACGGCCAAAACACCAAAAAGCGCTTTTGCATCGACATTAAATATACAAGTCCATTTGTTATTTATGCCCCCGATTATAAAAACTATTTAATAAATTTATACCGCTCAGGTATGTGTAAATTTCAAAGCACAGCTATTAAAACAATATTTTTAGAGAATTTAAACATAAAAAAGGCCCTATGACAGGGTTTTTATTTGGTGTATAAAATATACATTTTAAATGTAAAATTATTACACCTTATATGTAAAAATATTACATTTTTTTTTTCCGATTTTACACAAAACAAGCCCGATTTTACACAAAATATTGTGTTTTATTGCGCTTTCCTGTATATTATAAGTGTCTTAAGCAAGACAGGAAAGAGGACGATATTATGAAAAATACATACAATTTATTAATTACTAAATGGGAAAACCGCGAAATAGTTGTTGACTTAATATTTGATAATTATATAGAAGCAAAGAGTCAATTTTTTGAGTCTTACCCGAAAGTTGATAGTAACATCTATCATTTACACCTTGTAAGACTTGAGAGCAACGTCCCTGTTTTATTAGACGAAAAGAAAAGAGGCGAGTAAGTAATGCGTAAGCCAAACCTAATGAGATGCAAACAGGAGCTTAATTGTCCTAATTGCAAATTGAGGACCGAGGAGGGCTTTTGTATAGCCCTCGATAACACAAACTTTATAAAGCAATGCCCTTTTTATAAAAAAGGCTCATTTAGCCAATTTAGACGTGAATATAAAGAGGACTTAAAAGCTTATAAGGAAATACATGGAGGCGATTAGCTTGAAACGTAAATATAATAATAAAATAGCTTATATTAAAACTATTAGGGCGTTCAAGTCTAATAGACTCAGTATTGATTATAAAATAATATTCTATGACCAATTTAGTGACCCAAAGCTAATAAAAGATAGCGAAAAGACTTATAAAAAGATATTATCAGCTTTGAAAAAAGACAGGTCAGTTATTGAGGTTTACGAAAACATTGAGGAGGTTGAGTAATGAGGCATGTATTTGATATTTACCCAATTAAGGGCGAAATAAATATATCAAGAGAAAAGCTTCTAAATTGTTGCTTTTGCTTTACAATAGAGCCTAGCACAACTTATGACATAGAAATTATGCTTGATATAATAGACCCTTTTATAAGCTCAACAGCTTGGGGCTATTACTTATATGATAGAGAGTCAGGCTATCTTGACTATTTTAAGACAAAAGAAAGTCTTAAAAATGAGCTAATTAATAGCTTAATACATAAGCTTTAATTATATAGTCCTTGCCTAGGGGACAAAGTAAAAATATTAATGTTAAAATTCAGGAGGAAATTTTTAAAATGGCAAAACAAATTAAGAGATTAAAGGACACATTTACAAAGGAGCTTGTAGCACTAGATAGTGTTATTGTAAACATTGTTGAGCTAGTCAACGAGAAAGGCAAGAAAGTTAAAACAGCTATGGCTTCTATTTCAGGAGCTAATTTAATGGCACAAGTTGACTTTGGGGAAAAGGTTATAATTGAAACCACAACAAACGAGGGTAAAAACATTTATTATAAAATTAGACCTACAACCGACTCAGGCTTAGCTGTACCATTTGAGGAGGGCTATTATTCACTTGAAGATGCTGACTTGTGGGTTGACGTTCAAGAGGAAAACAAAAACAAGCACATTATAAGAGTGCGTCAAGGTCGTTTTGTTAAAACAGGCTCATTTAAGAAAAAAAAAGACCTACCCTTTTAATAAATAATTAAGTTATAAGGAGCGTGAGCTAGGCTAAGCGCTCCCTTTATTATATTATGGAGGCTATAAAATGAAAAACACTAAATCAAAGGCTCAAAAGACTTATGAATATTTAAGAGCCAAGCTTTTAAGAGAAGCAAAAAGAGGAGGACTTACAGCACAGGAGGAGAAGCTTTTTAAAATGGTTGATATACAACCCTCAAAGCTTGATTTTAAGGAAATCAGCAAAAGGGCTAACAAGGTAAAGGCTGAATTTAAAAGAATAAGAAAAACTAAAAAATATAAAGCTGAGAGAAAGCTTAGAAACGAATTTTACAAGGAGCTTAAAGACTATGAGGACTATGAGCTAAGACGAGAAGCAAGGCGACGTTTGCAAAACTTGCCACCCGATGCCGACCAATTACAAAGTGCTTATTTTAAAATAACAACATATAAGCGACTACTTGAGGAGGGCTTAACACGTCGAGTAAATAATAAAATCGTTCGTATTAAAGGTGTTGAGGCTGTTAAAACTCAAATAGCAAGTCTTAAACAGGCAAACAACCCTGATTATAAGAAGCAAGCCTTTATTAATACTTATATAGAGCAGTTGCAATTAAATGGCGTACCTGACGAGTATACAAGCAACGAAAACGGGGAGGAAATAACAAGACACCCTATTGAGGAAATTGCCGAGTATTTGCAAAGCTTAGACCCAAAGAAAATAACTTTTTTACTTGATACAGGTCAACTTAATGATATTAGCTTTTATTACTTATGGGACGATAGCGACACGGAGGCCTTTATAAAGCGTCTTGATTATTTAATAAATAACAAAACTAAAATACAAGAACAATACGAAACAGCCTACGCAAACGAGGGCGAAATAATAAAGATTATTAAACGAGAGCGCAAACTTAAAGATAAAACAATAAAACAAGTACATAAAAATTATTAGGAGGGCGAAGCCATGAAAAGAAAGCCTATATATTATGCTGACTTTGAAACAACGCAACCGAATAGCGAGGGAAAAGTAAGGGTTTACTTATGGGTATTGTCCTTTAGTTATAAGTCAATAATGTGGGGCAAAGACATTGATAATTTTATGAAAGCAATATTAAATCGTCGTTGCATCGTTTACTTTCATAATGTAAAATTTGACTCAAGCTATATATTATACTATCTTATTAAAAACAATATTGAATTTGATATATGCGAAAAGCAAGGCATTATTTACTCAATTAAGTTTAATGACGTTGAGCTAAGAGACTCTTTAAACTTTATTCCTTGCTCACTACAGGAGCTAGGCCAAACATATTGTAAAAATTATCAGAAGCTACCTTATGACGATTATATGAAGCCTTACGACTACATACCAAATTATAATGATATACTTTATTGTAAATATGACGTGTTGACATTAAGGGAGGGGTTAACAAATTACTTAAATGAATTGACTCAGGTATTAAACGAAAATGGAGCACCTAAAACAGCAAAGAAAGTACACAAAAAGCTTACTAATGCGGGCATCGCTTACGAGGCTTTTAGAGAGATTACTAATATTGATAAAATATGTGAGCGTACCACAAGGGACATGTACAACCTAATTAAGAGTGCTTACTCAGGGGGCTTTGTATATGCTAAAGGAGGTTGTTATGATACAGCCGACTATAAAGACACTAAAATATTAATGCTTGACGAAAACTCAATGTACCCCGACAAATACGCAAACGCCCCGATGCCTATAGGCAAACACTTTGCTATAAATGAAAGCGAAATCTTTAAAGAGGGCTACTTTGCTATTATATCAATTTCAATTAAATTTAATTTAAAACAGGGCTATTTCCCTATAATAGGACAGGGTTTCAATAAGCAAGGCTCAACTATCTATATGAGAGACAGCATTGACTTTATAAACCTTGTAATTACAAACATAGATTTTAAATATATTTTAAAGTTTTATAATTGCGAGTGGGTTTTTAATTGGGGCATAGCTTGGAGGACTAAAACAGGCGTATTTAAAAAATATGCTGATATATTTATGCAAGTAAAGGCTAACAGCCAAGGAGTAAGGCGTGAGGTTGCTAAAAAGCTCCTTAATATGTGCTACGGAAAAACCGCAATGTCAGGACTAACCGAAAGCAAAAAATATTATATAAATGATAATGGCATCGTCACAGGGGAAATTATCGAGCTTGTAGAAAATGACGACTTATTACAATACTTTCAAGTAGGTATCGCTATTTGTGCATACGCAAGAGGCGACCTGTGGGACAAATGCGAGCGTGTAGGCTGTGAAAATGTATTATACACTGACACGGACTCAATAAAATTTTTATGTAAAGATATTAATATATTAAATGATTTACCAATAGACGACAAAAAGCTCGGCTTTTGGAAAGTCGAGGGCGAGCCTTTGATATTTAAGCCACTTGCTCCAAAAAAATATATTTATTATGAAGCTGAAAGGCTACACATAACAAGTGCGGGTTTTAACCATGCCGAGGTATTTGAAGCTTTAGATTGCCCATACCATAAAAATGATAAGGGACAATTTGAAAGCGAAAAATTGAACAAGTTTGAAGCCATAGGTTATATTAAAGGCTTTGATTTTGGCTTACAAGTAAACTCCAAGCAAAGCCGACTTGTTGAGGGTGGCCGACTTATAAGCAACGTGTTAAAAGAAATAAAGAAACCTAACAGCATAAACTAAAAAGCTACTAGAAAAAGTCTAGTAGCTTTTTAGTTTTCAAATTATAGAAAGGAGAGATATTTAGATGTCGGGCTTTTATACCCGACTTTATTATAGTAAATAATTGTTAAGTTGTCTATAGTGTTATAACATTGTCATAAATATTCGCTGTCGGAATTTGTATATCATAATAGCTATGAGCACTGCTCAATACTCTTATGGATAAGTTTGTTGTGCTAAGGGCAAAAATACCGACAGCGAAATACATATTATAACCGTCGTAATAATACCCGCTTATTGACAAGCAACTTGTGATACTATTTAATGATTTTGTATTTAGATATGTTGCTATTTTCTCTTTAGTATTTAAAACCTCATTGCTTGAGCTTATAATGTCAAACGACATTTGTATTTCACTGCCCGCAGTTTGTTGGTTTATTGTTATACAATGTCTATATAGCTGAGAGCCTCCACCTCCGCCTCCAATTGGTTGGCCGTCAATAGTAAGTGCTCCTGTAGTATCAAATTTTAAAGCGTGCCCGTTTTTTACCTCAAAGTCTCCTGTATTTTTTAAAGCAAGCTCGTAAGGGTTTTCACTTGAGTCATTAGCTTTTATTTTAACACCTTCGTTTGCATTACACTCAACAACAGCATCAGCTGTTATTAATTGAACAAGTCCATTAGGGTGTAATATTAAGACGTTATCATCGTTGCTTTTTAAACTAATAGAGCCGTCATTTTCAATTATAATTTGTTTATTAGGTGAGGCTGTTTTAAGGTAAGTGTTGTCAAACGCGTCAACACCTACAACGCTTTCTCGAGTTGTTTTTTCGTTGTTAATTGCTGTTGTGTTGTTGCTTGTATTTTGAGTGTTTGACCCGATAGCTGTATTTTGTACAACTTGCTCAGCTTTTAAGGCTTGAATATCGCTTAAAATTGTTGCCACTTGTTCAGGGTCAATGTTTTCAAGTATTTCGTTAATTTGTTTAATGTTTTCTTTGTTTTCCTGTACTTGCTCAGGTAAACTTTTTACATTTTCATTTCTATAAATTCCCATTTTTAAACCTCCTCAATATATAATGGTATAGCTTTTGGTATTATATTTATAAATAAATGCTTAAACTTTGATAAAAAGTCTTCGTCGTACTCGCTCGGTAATGTTTCGATAGCTAACAAATAAGCCTGTAATTTATTTGAAAATTGAGCGTTGTATGTTTGGCTTGATATATAATTTAAAGGGTCAAGAGGTTTTGAAACCTCGTCATTTGGGTTGTTAGCGTAATTACTAACAGCCTTGTTTAGTGTTTCAAAGTCCTCATTTGTTAGGTTATAAGCATTTGCTATAAGTTTATATCGCTTTAAATAGCGTCTAAACTCGTCGTCAAATGTTATTCCCATTTCCCCGTAAAAAGCCTCGGGTGTAGTGTATCTTACATTACAAGTTGAGTATCTTGAATATAATATAAAATATGTGTGTTCTAAAACCGCCAAGTCGTCGGCTGTCATGTTGTCAACGTCAATGCCTGTTTCACTTGCAAAGGTTTTGAAAGTAGCTAAATCAGGAAAAAGCTCTTTAAAGCTAAATGTTAAATTACTCATTTTTTTCAACCTCCTCCTCTAGCTCCTCAGTATCTTCTTTAATATTTTTGTTTTCTAAGCAAGTAATTTGTGTGCCTAGGTTTTCGTTCATTTCCTCAGCCCATAATTGACGTAAATATAAGCCCACGTCATATATAATATTGACTTGCTCTTTTTCGCCCATAAGCTCGCCTGAGTTGACACGCTCTTTTTTGTCTTGTCCAAATGACTTTGTTAAAATACCACTTTGTTGGCATCTAATAGAGTCGTATTGTTTCACGACGTTGAAAAGGTCACTCGCTTGTAAATCGCTTGTTTGACTTACTTGTGGCAACTTTGTTGGACTCGTACATACTATAAATGGCTCGTCGCTGTCATAGCCTTTGTTAAGCTCCTCCCTTACAACCTCGGCCTGTTTTTCGTCCTCACATTGAATTACAAGCTTTTTATTTGATACAACAATATTAATATTAATACGTTTTAATGTTTCAATAATATCATTAATTAGTATTTGATTTTGTGCATAACGATTAAGAGGTAAGAAAGTGCCTACAGCTTCGGGTATTGAGTCAAGCAATATGCAAGCCTTATTTTCGTCTTTAGTAGTCCCTTTTATAAAGGTTGCTACCTCAAAGTTTTTGCCAAAAAAGTTTTTTGAGCTGTCCTCAGGTGTACGCCCGTTAAAAGTAATTGGTTGTATAGTTGTTGGGAAGCCATAAGCGTTTAGCTCTTTTGTTGGTACAAATGGCAATACATAAACTTGGCCCTCAAACTTAAAGCCCGCTAAAGCTCCGTAATAATAAAGCATACGCTCTAAATTCCACCCTGTTAAGCCTTGAGGTAAACCCTCCCACCTGTATTTGTTGCAATTTTGGTTTAAATCTAAATTGCTCCAAATAGTCCTATATTGTCCTTTATCAGGTGTATAAGGTTTATAATTTGAGCTTAGGGTGTTATTAAAAGTATAGCCCATATCTTTTAATAATTTTTGCATTAAAATTTTGGTTTTTTCGTATTTACTCATTATAAAACCTCCTTATAATAATTTAACGGCGTCAAGCTTGGTGTGTCAACGTACCAAAACCTCAAGCCGTTTGACATTAGAGTTTTTAAGCGTTCAAATTCTTTTGTAGATAAAGCAAAGTTAACTGAATTTATAATACAACTTAAATAAGTATATCTTGAGTGACAATTAATAACATGCGACAATTGGAAATATCTATTATAAGGAACACCCTCAGCTTTAAACTTTGAGCTTATAGCTTCTAGTGCGTTATCGCTAGCTGTTAAAAAATCAAGGTGTGGCTTAATGCCGTTTACTTGCATATTAAAGTATGGATCTCCGTTTGCGTTTGCCAAGCCGTTAGGGCTTTGTTGCATATTTTCACGCTCTAATTGTTGATTATAAGTTTTTCCAAAGGTTGTAAAGCCTTGCATAAAACTATCGCCTGAATTTTTAGCACTTGCCATGCCTGTTGTTAAGCTCATTACATTATTAAAAGCTGTTTGTAAATAATAATTTTTGTGCGATGCTAAATAATCGGCCCATTGATTAGTCAATAATGGCTCGGTTAAATCTAAGCTTGTTATAAGTCCTGTATAGTCAATGTCATTAGGGTTTTTATATTCTCCCCTTGCTTTAGGTCTTAAATATATTTTTGATACCCCTACTTTTAAAGCCTCGCTATATTTAAACTCAATAATTTTACTATTATTGTTAAAATAAGCAAGAGGGTTATAATCGTAAAATTGATTAGCTATACGCACTCTCATTTTACTATAGTTTATATCAAACAATTTCATGTTTTGATATGTAGGGAAAAAATCATAAAAAGTTGGTTGAAAAATTGCTCTAGCTTCTAGGGTTGTGTTTGTTTGGTTGTACCCACTTGCAACAGCTCCTAGAGCATCGACCTTTGTTAAGCCCGAGCGAGGGTCGTTTAATATACACATATAATAAAACTCGTGACCGCCTCTTGTTGGTGTATTTCCTCCTGTAGGTACAAAGGCGTTAATAATTAAGTCCCCCTCCTCGTCTATTTCAAACTGACTTGAGGAAACATTATCTTTATAATATGGTATTAGGTTGCTTATTTTTTCCTCTATTCCATAAGTACCTATTGGGTAATTTGAAAGCGTGCCGTCTTGTAAATTAAAGAAAGAGTCAATATTATATGAGTCTAATTTCATGTAATAATCATTACTATTATAATTAAATTTAATATATATTTTATGATTACTTGACGCTTTATAAATAGGACAACTTACAGCCCCATAAGGTAAAGATACAATATTATTGTTATTTATTTTTAAAAAACAAATAGAGGTGATTAAGTCCATATGTATTTTATCACTTAATAAAGGGGCTCCTAGTCTATTATTTTGATTTACAAAAACATATCGCCACGCCTCAATGTTATCATTAAGCCATTTGTCAATACCCTCAAATTGGGTATATCGCATAAAAAGCTCAGTTGTTTCTTTAGTAAATAATTGTGGAGCATCTCCTGTATTTTGTAGTGTTTTATCGCTAGTAAAATCATAATAATATTTTGAATTTGCTGAGTCAAATTTATAATTGTTGCCCGTCCAATTTTTAACATAAATAGGGTTGAAATTTGAGACATTGCCTATAAGGTTGTTTTGTATGTCGTCAAGGTCAAGAGTTGCAATAATTTGGTTATTTGAGTCAGCCATAATGCTTGTTATAAAATAATATCTATAATTATTATTTTTGTCTTGAATAACAGCATAATTGCATTTCAATAACTCGTTAATAACTCGTCCTGAGGTGTCCCTGTAGGTTATGGTTGTTGTTATATTGTCATTGATATTGAAATTCATTAAGCTAGACCAAGCGCTTATTAAATTGTCAAAGTAGGTCTTTTGCTCTTGCTTTGACGAAAAGAAGCGAGTGTCAACCTCGCCCCTTTTCCACCATACGCTCAGTAAAGCCACTTTATAACCTAAAGCCATATAGTAGCCCTCCTTTTATTAAATTACATTTGCGACAAACTTAATACCTACAGCGTTGGCAAAAATTCCTTTACCATAAGCGAAATGTAAGAAACTATTAGTAAATAATGTACTTGCATCGGTAAATGACATTTGTAGCTTATAGTAGTCAGCCATTGCCAATTTTTCCTTATCCATTAAGAAGCCAATAGTTGTTGGTTGATTTGTGAAAATTTCCTCGTTTAATACGTCCTTAGGAACGTTTGCGAACATTTCGCCTACTTTATCACTATGATATAATGAGGCCATTGCTCTTGATAAGAAATCTGTCTCGTAAGTGTCATTCATAACAAGTCTTAACTTGTCAGGACTTAAAGCTGTCAATGTTGTTGACACGTCAGTATATTTTGTACTCTTATTTTGTAAATTGTTAAGAGTCTTGCGGACAACTCTCGCAATTTCAGTTGCGTTAATTTCTTGGACGGCTTTTAAATCGGCTCCTGTTAAGCCTGTTGTATTAAGTTGGTCAATTTGAATTGTTTGAGTTGCTTGTGTTGGAGTCCAAGCTAATAACTCAGCAACTAATACGTCAAACTCATGGAAAGTTTTTGTATCTTCCATTAATGAATATAAGAAATTAAGCCAAGTGTCAACAAGCTCGCCTCTTGGTACAGCGTCAAATAATAAAGTACGAGATACACTTAGAGGGATAACTTTATAATTATCAATTTCGATAATCTCTTGAGCTGTTTGAGGTGGTGTAATTGTTAATACGCTTGACGTTGTTGATAAATTATTGACAGGTTGTAAAGCTTTCTTAAATGTAAATACGATGCCTTTTCCTGTGTCAACTTTTCCGACTTTACAATTATTGACAAAGTCCCTTACCATATCAGTAGGGTATAATGTGTCTTTAAATCTTAATTGATTTACAAATGTTGTAATGCTTGATAAAAACTTACTTGCGGGTAGCGTGTAAGTTGGTAAACTTGAAATAGCCATTTTAACCTCCTTAGCTGTCTAAGTCTATTGAGTCCCTGATATATGCTTTTAGCTCCTCTTTGCTTATTCCGTCACAATAACCTTTATATATAATTTGTGCAAATTGTTGCACTGAGGGGTCGATGCCCTCCGCCTTGTATTCCCTATGAGGGTGTGCCTTTTCCCACTCTTTAGCACCAAGTGCTACCTGTTCGCCTAATAACAATAAATATTCTAAATCACTTACAGGAGCGCCTGTCTTTTTGTGCTTAAATGGTCTAAAGTCCTGAGGCCTAGACATTTCCTTTAAACTATATTGAGGGTGTTGTGTTTGCGAAACAATTACGTTTTGCTTTGTCATACTATTCAATGTCCTCCAATAAACTATTTTTATTATTTCCTCCACTTGTATTTTGTTGTAGTCTTAGCTCGTTAAGTGTGGAGACCTTAACCTCTAAGTCGTGAGCTTTGGACTCTAGCCCTTTAATGGTGTTGTCCTTTTCAGCAAGGCTTTTCTCACTATTTGCCTTGTACTCGTCAAATTCTTTTTGCAATTCCTCAAGCGTCTTTGACATTTTTATTTTTTCCTCGTTTCGTCTAAATTTTCGTATTTGTCAATAGCATTTTTTATTTGGTCTATATAAGGCTCGGCTCCCTCTTTGCCCTCCTCAATAGCTTCTATTAAGTCCTCAAATTTTAGTCCGTCGGGTTGTCCGTCGTGGTCTTTGTCCTCATGTGCTAGCTTGTTTAGCTTATTATATATTAATATAATTAATGATAACAAGCCAAATATAACTGAGATAATAGTACCAATTAAGCCTATAATTGAGTTAAAATTATCAACCCACGCTATTGTTGAAATACCTGAGGCTGTAATTGACGCTGTGCAACTTACTTGTAGCTTATTTGCCATATTATAACCTCCATTATTATTATAAGGTTTAATGGCGGTGTTGTAAAGGCTTTATTGTGGTGTTAAGGTATAGGCGTGGTGTATTGTTGTGGCGTGGCTATGCAATGCCTAGCCCTGTAGTAGTCACCTGAGTATAAGCCGTTGAGTTAGCCAAGGCTAATTCCTAGGGAAATGGTAGGAATAGGTATCTAATACTCA
>Ga0310691_10006724_pt1 | contig 12203 bp, 18 predicted proteins | sample 176DNAGHGlowgp2_FD_203887 | JGI IMG/M metagenome (GOLD analysis project Ga0310691, IMG submission 203887) | Sheep rumen microbial communities from Palmerston North, Manawatu-Wanganui, New Zealand - 1766 DNA GHGlow gp2 (v2) (version 2) | ecosystem: Host-associated > Mammals > Digestive system >... | reverse complement strand
GAGTACAGCGTAAAGCAGGCCTGTTACAGGTACGTGGAGGGCAAGGACGCGCCTCCGCTCCCCGGTCAGCTCAGCATGTTCGAGAACCCGCAATAACGCGGGTTCTTTTGTGTTTTGGATGGCACAAATGTCCCACAAGTTGCAATAGAGTATGGTAATATTCAAACTGCGATGGCAAAGACATCGCAAAGAGGGTGCAAAATGCACCGGCGCGGGCGCTGTCCTCCCGCGCTTTTTTATGCCTATTTTTAAGGACAGGGGAGGACAGTATGCCGCGCAAACCAAAACGACCCTGTGCGTATCCCGGCTGCGCGCGCCTGACCGAGGGCGTGTATTGCGACGAGCACGCAAAGCTCCGGGACAAACAATACAACCTATACCACCGCGACCCGGAGATCAACAAGCGGTACAACAATGCAACCTGGCGGAAACTGCGCGAGGCGTACCTTACGCGGTTTCCGCTTTGTGAGGACTGCGCCCGGCGCGGGATTGCGACTGTGGCGGAGCACGTCCACCACATCAAGCCCCTTGCAGCGGGCGGCACAAACGACTGGAGCAACCTCCGGGCGCTGTGCCAGAGCTGCCACACCCGGACGCATGACGAAATGAGGAAGAGACATGGCTAAGGACGGAACCATGAGAGGCGGCGCGCGGATAGGCAGCGGCAAAAAACGCAAAAGCCTTGACGAGCGCATACAGGAAGGCACGGCCGCGAAGGCCAGAGTGCTGAACGCGCTGGAAGCGGAGCCGGAGGGGGAAGCCCCGATCAAGGACTATCTCGACCGCCAGCAGGCGGACGGCTCGCAGCTGCGCACCCGCGAAGTGATGAAGCTGACCAAAGCCTGGTTAAAGGCGATGGGCTGCGAGGCGCTCGTGCCCTCTCAGCTCGTGGAGCAGTACGCGCTGGCCGTTGCGCGCTGGATCCAGTGCGAGGAGTACATCTCTGCGAATGGCTACCTTGGCACGCACCCGACCACGGGCGGCGTGTGCCAGAGCCCCTTCGTTTCCATGAGCAAGGACTACAAAAAGCAGATGAACACAGACTGGTTCATGATCTGGCAGATCGTGAAGGAAAACAGCTCTGTCGGTTATCAGGGCGACCCGCAGGATGACATGATGGAGCAGCTGCTTGGCGGGTGATTTGATGCGCAAGCTCAAAGGTTATAAGCCCACAAGGTTCATGGCCAGGGACAGCCACTACGACAAGGCGAAGGCTGACCGGGCCGTGAATTTTATTCAGTGCCTTTGCCACACCAAGGGCATCTGGGCGGGCAAAAAGTTCGACCTGATCGACTGGCAGGAGCGCATCATCCGGGATCTGTTCGGCACCATAAAGCCCAACGGATACCGGCAATTCAATACCGCTTATGTGGAGATCCCAAAGAAGCAGGGCAAAAGTGAGCTTGCAGCCGCCGTCGCCCTGCTTCTGCTCTGCGCCGATGGGGAGGAGCGCGCGGAGGTGTACGGCTGCGCTGCCGACAGGCAGCAGGCCAGCATCGTCTTTGACGTTGCGGCGGACATGGTGCGCATGTGTGCGCCCCTCGCCAAGCGCTGCAAGATCCTCACCAATTCAAAGCGCATCATCTACCTTCCCACGAACAGCTTTTACCAGGTGCTGAGCGCGGAGGCCGGAACAAAGCACGGCCTGAACGTCTCCGGCGTGATCTTTGACGAATTGCACGTGCAGCCCAACCGAAAGCTGTACGACGTAATGATGCAGTCAAGCGGCGACGCGAGAACGCAGCCGCTTTACTTTTTGATCACCACGGCGGGCAACGATACGCGCTCCATCTGCTATCAGGTACACCAAAAGGCGGAGGACATCATCGAGGGCCGCAAGCACGACGAGACCTTCTACCCGGTCATCTACGGCGCCGCGCCGGAGGACGACTGGACGGATCCCAAGGTGTGGGCCAAGGCCAATCCCTCTCTGGGCGTGACGGTGCAGATCGACAAGGTCAAGGCCGCGTGCGAAAGCGCAAAGCAAAACCCCGGCGAGGAGAACAGCTTCCGGCAGCTTCGCCTTAATCAGTGGGTCAAGCAGGCCGTGCGCTGGATGCCCATGGATAAATGGGACTTGTGCGCCTTCCCGGAGGATTTCAAAGAGCTGGAGGGCCGCAGGTGCTACGGCGGGCTGGACTTGTCCAGCACGAGCGACATCACCGCCTTCGTGCTCGTGTTCCCTCCGGACGATCCGGACGGGCGCTTTATCGTGCTGCCCTTCTTCTGGCTGCCGGAGGACACGCTGGATCTACGCGTCAAGCGCGATCACGTGCCCTACGACCTCTGGCGCCGGGACGGGCTTGTCAATGTGACCGAGGGAAACGTCATCCACTACGGCTACATCGAGAAGTTTATCGAGGATCTGGGCACGAAGTACAACATCAGGGAGATCGCCTTCGACCGATGGGGCGCTGTGCAGATGGTTCAGAACCTCGAAAACATGGGCTTTACCGTCGTTCCCTTCGGGCAGGGCTTCAAGGATATGTCCCCGCCCACAAAGGAATTGATGAAGCTGGTTCTGGAAAAGCGCATCTCCCACAACGGAAACGAGCCGCTGCGCTGGATGATGGACAACATCTTCATCCGCACCGACCCGGCTGGCAACATCAAGGCCGACAAGGAAAAATCCACAGAGAAGATCGACGGCGCGATCGCCATGATCATGGCGCTTGACCGCGCGATAAGGCACGAGAGCGACACGGAAAGCGTGTACGAAAATCGGGGCCTTTTATTTATTTAGGAGGTGAAGCATGGGCCTATTCAGCGTATTCAAAAGCCGCGACAAGCCCAAAAACCGCATCGGGCGTTCCTCGTGGACGTTCCTGGGCGGCACGAGCGCAAGCGGCAAGCACGTAGACGAAATGAGCGCAATGCAGCTGTCGGCGGTTTACGCCTGCGTGCGCATCCTGTCCGAGGCCGTGGCGGGCCTGCCTTTGCACCTGTACCGCTATACCGAAAGGGGCAAGGAGAAGGCGGTCGATCACTCCCTCTATACGCTATTGCACGACGAGCCGAATCCGGAAATGAGCTCGTTCATTTTCCGCGAAACGCTTATGACCCACCTGCTTTTGTGGGGCAACGCCTACGCGCAGAAGATCCGAAACGGCCGCGGGGAGATCATCGCCCTGTATCCGCTCATGCCGGACAAGATGTGCGTGGACAGGGACAGGGACGGAAAGATCATCTACGTCTACACCCGCGACCCGGACGACCCGCCCACCATGCGCGATAACGTCATTACCCTTACGCCCTATGACGTACTGCACGTGCCGGGGCTGGGCTTTGACGGGCTTGTGGGCTATTCGCCGATCATGATGGCGAAAAACGCGATCGGCATGGGACTGGCGTGCGACGAGTACGGCGGCAAATTCTTTGCAAACGGCGCGTATCCGGGCGGCGTTCTGGAGCATCCCGGCACGGTCAAGGATCCCGACCGCCTGCGCAGCAACTGGCAACAGATGTTCGGCGGCAGCGGCAACGCGGGCAAGATCGCGGTTTTGGAGGAGGGCATGAAGTTTACGCCCATCTCCATCTCCCCGGAGCAGGCGCAGTTCCTTGAGATGCGCAAGTTCCAGGTGGACGAGATCGCAAGGATCTTCCACGTCCCGCCGCACATGGTCGGCGACCTGGATAAATCCAGCTTTTCCAACATCGAGCAGCAGTCGCTTGAATTTGTGAAGTACACCCTTGGCCCCTGGGTGACCAGATGGGAACAGAGCATGTTCCGCTCCCTCTTCACCCCGGAGGAGAAGAAGAAGTACTTCTTCAAGTTCAACCTCGAAGGCCTGCTGCGCGGCGATTACCAGTCCCGCATGAACGGCTACGCGATAGGCCGCCAAAACGGCTGGATGAGCGCAAACGACGTGCGCGAGCTGGAAAACCTCGACAGGATCCCCGCCGAAGAGGGCGGCGACCTGTACCTCGTCAACGGCAATATGCTCCCGCTCAAAATGGCGGGTGCTTATGCAAATACGGGCGCAAGCTCGGGAGAGGAGGATAATTCCGCGAAATGACCAGATTTTGGAACTGGAGCAAGCCCACGGACGAGAGCGCCGAACGCGTGCTCGAGATCAACGGCACCATTGCGGAGGAAAGCTGGTTCGACGATGACGTGACCCCGGAGATCTTCAAAAGCGAGCTTATGAACGGCTCCGGCCCGATCACCGTTTACATCAACTCTCCGGGCGGCGACTGCTTCGCCGCAAGCCGCATCTATACGATGCTGATGGAGTACCCGTTTGACGTCACCGTCAAGATCGACGGCATCGCGGCCTCCGCCGCGTCCGTCATCGCCATGGCCGGTACTACCGTGCTTATGGCACCCACCGCGCTGCTTATGATCCACAATCCCGCAACGATCGCCTTTGGTGACCATAAGGACATGCAGAAGGCTATCGAAATGCTGGATGAGGTCAAGGAGTCCATCATCAACGCCTATGAGATCAAGACCGGCTTAAGCCGCGTCCAGCTCAGCCACATGATGGACGATGAGACCTGGATGAACGCAAAGCGCGCGCAGGAACTGAAGTTCTGTGACGGGATGCTGGGCGACCCGCTGCAGGACAGCGAAAGCTATGAGTTTGCGGCAAAGCGCCTTGAACGCGCCGTGGCGTGCAAGATCACCGGCAAGATCGTCGGCGAACCCGGCCACGCACGGCAGCCCGCCAAGCCCGAACCCAGGCCGGAACCCCAGGGCGAACCCGATGGCCGCAGCGTTGACGCGCTGCTGGCCGAACTGATGGAAAAAGCATTGCTTTGACACCCCCCCCCAATTTTTGTAAAGGAGAATACCGAACATGAACGTGACTGAACTCAGAGAGCGCAGAGCCAACCTGTGGAACTCCATGAAGGACTTCCTCGACAAGCGCCGCGTAAACGGCGTGCTGAACGCGGAGGACGACGCCGCCTACAACAAGATGGAAGCGGACTTCAACGCCATCACCAACGAGATGCACCGCGCCGAGCGCGCCGCCGAGATCGAAAACGAGCTGGCCCAGCCCGTGAACGCTGCGATCACCTCCGCCCCCGCCAAGCCCGCAGAGGACAAGCCCGGGAGGGCCTCCAACGCCTACAAGGACGACTTTGGCCGTCACCTGCGCGGCCGTCAGCTCGTGCATAACGTCCTGAGCGAAGGCGTGCCCGGCGATGGCGGCTACCTGGTGCCCACCGAATTCGAGCGCCAGCTGATCACCGACCTGGCTGAGGAGAACGTCATCCGCCGCCTCGCCAAGGTCATTACCACCAACAACGAGCGCAAGATCCCCATTTCCGCCACTCACTCTGTGGCGACCTGGACCGCTGAGAACGCCGCCTACACCGAGAGCAACCCCACCTTCACGCAGAAGAGCCTGGACGCCTACAAGCTGACCGACCTTGCGCGCGTCTCTGTGGAGCTGCTGCAGGACGCGGCCTTCAGTGTTGAGGACTACCTGATCGCCGAATATGCTCGCGCCTTCGGCATCGCCGAGGAAGAGGCGTTCTGCGTCGGCAACGGCACCGGCAAGCCCACTGGCATCTTCACTGCCAACGGCGGCACCGTGGGCGTCACCTCCGCCTCCAACAGCGCCATCGCGGGCGACGACCTGATCTCCCTGGTCTACGCCCTCAAGAGCCCCTATCGCCGCAATGCCGCCTTCCTCATGAACGACGCGACCGTCTCCATGATCCGCAAGCTCACCGACCAGAACAAGGCGTATCTGTGGCAGCCCTCCCTCCAGGCCGGCCAGCCCGACCGCCTGCTGGGCTATCCGCTGTACACCAGCCCCTACGTGCCCACCTTCGCGGCGGACGCGCTGGTCGTGGGCTTCGGCGACTTCCAGACCGGTTACTGGATCGGCGACCGCATGAACCGCACCGTGCAGCGCCTCAACGAGCTCTACGCCACCAACGGCCAGGTCGGCTACATCGCCACCGAGCGCGTCGACGGCAAGGTCATCATGGCTGAGGCCATCCAGCTGCTCAAGATCCACGCGTAAGAGGTGCGCCCATGGTAGTAGAGGTCAGCGAGCTTAAGGAGCATTTGCGTGTGCAGCACAGTGACGAGGACGGCCTCATGCTCCGCCTGCTCACGCAGGCACAGCAGGCAGCCTCGGACTACTGCCACGGCGCCCTTGACCAGTACATAGCGGGGGAGGGCAGCGCGCCCGAACCCGTGCGGCTGGCGATTCTGCTGTTCGCTTCCCACTTCTACGAGGTCAGGGACGCAAGCGACAGCGCCGCATACAACAACATGATGCGGGCGTTCCATACGCTCCTGTATCCGTACAGGGATCTGGACAAGATGTTTTAAGGGGTGATGGTATGGCATACACACCGCATCCCGGCGAGCTTGATACGCTTGTCACAATCGGGCGCACGGTCAATCAGATCAACGAGAACGGGCACCCCGTTCCCACCGATCAGACCGTGTGCCGGGTGTGGGCAAGCGTAAGGGACGCATCTTCCAGCTACGGCCACTCCGCCGACGCGGATATGTCCCGGGTCGGATTGCGCTTTGTGATCCGCTACCGGGACGATGTGCAGCCGGGCATGTTCGTCGAGTACGAGGGCGAAAAGCACCTGATCGAGACGATCGGCAAGCTGGGCTTTAGGAAGATGTACAAGGAGCTGTTTACGACAGCTCAAAAGGGGGTGAAGTAGTTGCGCGAAGTGCAGGAGGCGCTGTCCGTAACCGGCATCCCTACCTACGCGCTCAAGTGGCGCGTCACAGCGGAACACCCCGAACCCCCCGACCCTTATCTTGTCTATACCACCCGCATGTACGAAAGCGAGCACTGGGACGATACGCCGATCAGGTACACCGTCTTTGTGTATCTCAACATGTGGACGAAACAAGACCCCACAGACTTAGCCGCCGAAGTTCGCGCCGCAATGCGTGACGGCGGCTTTGTCATGGAGGCCGAAAGCACCACGTATGACGACAGCACCGATCAAACGCTCGTCGCCTGGACGTGGCAGCTTCAAAAGCGCACCGAGCTTAGCCCCTATCCGGAGGCGGAGCCGGAGGAAGAAGAGCCCGAGGTGATCAAGTAATGGGCATCCGCGTTGAAGGCTTCAACGGCCTTGAGATCGATCTGGAAAAGAAGCTGGCCATGCGGCTTGACAGCGACGACATCGCCAAGCGCGCGCTTGAGGCGGGCGCGGAGGTGATCAAAAGCCGCATGGTCAATAACGCCTCCGCAGACCCGCACCCAAGAAGCGGCAGGCTGCGTAACGCGATCAAGTCCCGCATGAACGGCACCAAGTCCGTGACGGTCGGCATTTGGTCGGAGGACGTGCCCTACGCCTACCCGGTCGAGTTCGGCCACGGCGGCCCGCATCCGGCCCCCGCTCACCCCTTCCTCCGCCCCGCCTTCGATGAGGGCAAGGACGAAGCTTTTGTGTATATCAAGGAATCGCTCAGCAATTCCCTGAAACAGTAACCGAAAGGAGAAAAGACACTATGCCTACCAATCCCACTGCTTCCCCCAAGACCCAGTCCACTGTAGGTCTTAAAAATGTCGTAATCGCGCCCGTCGTCTCCGATACCGCTTCCGGCGTGACCTATGGCGACCTTCAGCTCGTCGCCGGTGCGATCAGCGCCACCATCGCCCCCGCCAACGCGGAAGCCGATGTGCAGTACGCCGACGACATCGAGTTCGACGTCGTTTATCCCGATCCTGAGATCACTCTGACCATGAGCCTCGCCGGTATGGCGCTGGCCGTGCAGGAGATGCTGCTCAACAACAAGATCGACGATAACGGCGTGCTCGTGCGCAAGGCTGGCGATAAGCCCGGCTATTACGCCCTGGGCTTCAAGTCCGAAATGGCTGACGGCACCTACCGCTATGTCTGGCTGTACAAGTGCCGCGCGAACCCCATCACCGAGAATTACAACACCAAAGAGGGTACCACCATCAACCGTACTCCTACCGAGGTGGAGTTCGTCGCCATCAAGCGCACCTACGACGGCAACTATCAGGCTGTCGCGGACGAGGGCCAGAACGGCTTCACTACCGAGCAGGCCGCCGCGTTCCTCAACAGCGTTTACACCCCCAATTTCAGCGCCTGACGAATTAAGTGAGGAGTTAGGAGTGAGGAGTTAGGAGTTTGGATAGCTGTTAGCGATTAGCTATGAGCTATTAGCTAAAGTAACTTGCGCGCCAGGGCGCGCCAAAGCTAACAGCTAAAAGCTAAAAGCTGCCGCGAAGCGGCCTATGTTACTCGCGCGCCCAGCGCGCAAGGCTTTTGCGGATCCGCGGCACGCGCTGCAAAAAGCGAGGCGGCTGTTAGCTATCGGCTCTGTTTTCGGCGCGCAGCGCCCAAAATAAAAGCTGACAGCTAACAGCTAATAGCTAATAGCTCAATTAACTTCTCACTCCCTTAAGGACAGAAAGGAGTTTCCCTGTGATCACCTGCAAGCTTGGCGACAGAAAATACTCTGTGGACTACGTGACCGGGCGCGCCCTGCGAGAGATCGAACCGGCCTCCCGCATGTACGCCAAAGTTACGGCCCTCAGCCAAAAGGCTCTGAACGGCGAGGAACCGACCGAGGAAGAAAAGCGCATCAGCATCGCGCAGGCCATGGACGTAATGGTCTCGTGGTTCTGCAACTGCCTCTTCCAGGGCCAGTTCACGCCGGATGAGTTTTACGACAAGTACCCCGTAGACAGCGCCATGCACGATGTGGCAATGGCGATCCTGGCCGTTCAGAACCAGATGACGGAGGTGCTGAGCGAGTTCCCTATGAAGCCGACAGCGGAAAAAGGAAAGACGAACACCTGACGCTGTCGGACTATATCTATATGACCTATAACGAATTACTGAAGTCCGGCTGGCATATGGACGAGATCGACCGTATGGACATGCCGGGCTTTTTGCGTATCAGGGCATGGGCGCTGAAACGCGAAAAAGCCGAATCCGCGCCGAAGCCGGCCTTTATCGAAGATGTCTGGCCGATGCAGGGCGCAGTACGACAGAAAGGATGAGAAAGGCATGAGAATACTTTCCTCGCAGACCTACGGCAATCTCAATCTGATCTACGCCGAAGGCCTTTCCACGGACACGAAACCGACGACCGGACTGATCACCGGCAGCAAGTTCATCGAGATCGACACCGGCATCTTTTGGGTGTTTGACGAAACGCTTGGATGGATGCCGCGCGGAGGCAAGAACGACGCCACCAAGGCGGTCGCCGCGAACCTTGCCACCCTGACCAACATCATCCACTCCCAGCAGGGCCAGCCCCTGCCCGTCAAGGACGTTAACCTTTACGACTACGACGGCACCGTGCTGTACAGCTACAGCGCCGAAGATTTCGCCGGGCTTACCGTGTTCCCGCCTCTGCCCGCGCACGAAGGACTGCTGCCGCAGGGCTGGAACTGGAACCTCGAAACCGCCAAGACCTACGTGGCCGCCTACGGCTGCTGCGAGATCGGCGCGACCTATACCACGAGAGACGCAAAGACGCACGCCGTTATCGACATCGGCGATCCTGAAAGCCTGACTGCCGTGCTGAAGTTCCAGCAGAGCGAAGCCAACAGCGTCATTATCGACTGGGGCGACGGCAGCGAAACCGAGACCGCAGACGGCACGAATGCCGTCTCCGTAACCCACACCTACGAAGCTGCTGGCCGCTACACCATCACGCTGGCCGTGCCGGAAGGTAAGACCATGATCATCGGCAACGCAAACACCTATCAGGCGGGCTTCATGGGACAGGGCGCAAACGGCTGGTGCGGGCGCTCCATCCTCAAAGAGCTGTACATCGGCGAGCGCGTGACCACCATCGCGGCAAGAGGTCTGTGGATGCAGTCTAACCTTCAGGTCATCACCATCCCGCAGGGCGTGACCACCATCGCGGCCGATGCGCTCGAAAGCTGTATCGACCTTAAGTGCGCCGTGCTGCCCCGCGGCGTTACCGCACTGGCTGATTACATGTTCAGGACTGACTATAACCTCCGCGTGGTCGCTATCCCGGATACCGTCACGTCCATTGCGGCGGGCGCTTTCGCTACCTGCGTGAGCTTGCAGCGCCTGACTATTCCGCAGGGCGTTGCGAACATTCCGGCTACCACGTTCATCCGCTGCTTCAAGGCGACCGTGATCAACGTGCCGGACAGTGTGCGCATCTTCGGCGCGAGCTGCTTTGAATACTGCTATGATCTGTTGGAGATCCGCGTTCCTTCGGGCGTGACCGTGATCCCGAACAACTTTGCGAGACAGTGCCACAGCCTCAGAAAGTGCGATCTGCCCGAAGGCGTGACCACGATCAAGACGCTGGCGTTCAGCGGCAACTTTGCCTTTGATGATTTCACCATCCCGTCCACCGTGACCAGCATCGAATCGTTTGCGTTCCTGTACAACGACGGCGCGGCTACCTTCCACGTGCTGCCCACCACGCCGCCCACGCTGGAGCCTACGGCCTTCACCGAGATCAACGTGGGGCTTGTGATCGAGGTGCCCTACAGCGCCGACCACAGCGTACTCAATGCTTATCTTGAAGCGACCGGCTGGAGCGGCAAGGGGGACAACATCGTCGAGGCCGCCGAATAACGGGGAGGGATGAGACATGATCGAAACCAACCTGTACAAAACCAGAACCCGCGACGGTGTAAAGGTGTACACCCGCTTCTCCATCGCTTATGTGGAGAAGGCCACCCTTAAGTTTGTCTCCGAAATCCCCGAAGGCGCAGCGGAAGCGGACTATCAGATGGTATTCTCCGGACACCTCCGGCAGGACGACACCGGGATCATCTACGAGTGCGCCCACGATGTAGAGAACTCCCCGCACACCTATACCGAAGTTTTCCCCGACCCGGTTGACGCCAGCGAGTACACAAGCTATGTGCCAAGGTTCACCGTCCATAAAACCTATAAGGCGGCAGAGACTTACGCGGCGGGCGATATCGCAACGTACAACCACAAGACGTATCAGAGCGACTTCGATGACAACACCGGCAACACGCCGGATGTGTACGGCTGGACGATGATCCTGCCCTACATCGAGACGGTCGAGCCCACCTACAAGACGCTGGAAGAGCTGTATCCGGAACCGGAAGAGGGGAGTGAGGAATAATGGCACTGTGTCCTTATTACGACCCCGAAAAGTGCCCGGTAAGCACGCCGATCCCGTTCCTGCCCGGTGTGGTCGCTGACATCGACGCCTGCCTTGTTGCGGAGCTGCAAAAGCTCTGGGACGCGGGCATCCCGACCGAGGCCAGCCATTGCGGAAACGGCGCTTTCGAGGAAGCGTATATCCTTGTGGATAAGAACTACGCCGCCGAAATGGAAGCGCAGGGCTACGTCATCAATCCCGACGCCGCCTGTTTCGCCCCGACCTGCAACGCGTACACACCCAAATCCAAGCTGCCTCCGAAGAAGCGCAAATGACGCGGGTAGTATGTACGCCGCACATTGCAGACCCCGCCCCGAACGGCGGGGTTCTGCTTTCGTGCAGGCGTTTCGTGGACAGAGCAAACGCGCGCCTTCCCGTCGTTATCCAGGTCAAGCCTGACGCCTACACCGAGGCAGAGCGCGCCAGCTTTCCAAGCGACCTTTCCGCGCTGCTGCTGGCCGACTACGGCACGAAGTGGCGCGCATGGGACAGGGAACCGACCGAGGCGCAAATGGACACGGCGTGGGATTGACGCCGAAAACAAGGAGAGTGATACACCATGAGCGACACCGTATTAGTCGCCGTCGTCGCCGCGCTGGCCGCCGTGATCGGCGCTGTCATCGCGCAGCTTGGCGAGGGCATACGCCAAAAGCGGAAACGCAAGTATGAAAAGACAGACACCAAGGACGCAACGATGCAGGTGCTCAAGAATGGCCTGAAATGGTTGCTGTACGACCGCATACGGTACTTAGGCCAGCGCTACATTTCGGACGGCAGCGTGGACTTCGACGACCGCCGCATCCTTGGCGCGATGCATGACTGCTACCATGACGGGCTTGGCGGCAATGGCGACCTTGACACCATCATGAGCGAAGTCAGGCGCTTGCCCCTGAAGAGGTAAACTGATAGCTTTTAGCTCTTAGCTCTTAGCTTTTAGCTTTGGCACGCCTCCGGCGTGCAAGTAACTCAAGCTAATAGCTAACGGCTCACAGCTAATAGCTGCCGCGTAGCGGCCTCAGCTAATAGCTCATAGCTAAAAACGAAAGGAGCGTAACACATGAACATCGATCTTACCCCGATCTTTCAGGCCATCATCACGCTTTTG
>Ga0310691_10006723_pt1 | contig 12206 bp, 10 predicted proteins | sample 176DNAGHGlowgp2_FD_203887 | JGI IMG/M metagenome (GOLD analysis project Ga0310691, IMG submission 203887) | Sheep rumen microbial communities from Palmerston North, Manawatu-Wanganui, New Zealand - 1766 DNA GHGlow gp2 (v2) (version 2) | ecosystem: Host-associated > Mammals > Digestive system >... | reverse complement strand
CCGTTCCTGCTGGTACGTATAACAGTTTCACTATCCAGCTGTTGAATGGTGAAACACCCATTGATGGTACTCAAAAGACGCTGGCCAACAGTGCAATGACGCTTGAAACTGGTAAGATCTACCGCACCCCCACTGCCGCCCTTGGTCCCAAGAAGATTCTGGTAGCATATTTCTCCTTCACCAACAACACCCAGGTAATTGCCACTTCAATGGCAGACATCCTTGGTGCTGACACCTATCAGATTACGCCTTCCGAGGCCTACACCAGCGACAACAACAATTATTACGACTCCTCTACCCGTGCTTATCAGGAGCAGTATGGTCCGGCTTCAGCACGTCCTGCCATCAATGCTACACTAAGCAATACCGACTATGATGTTGTTCTCCTTGGCTTCCCTATCTGGTACGGCAAGGTTCCGCGTGTTGTACTCACCTTCCTTGACACCTATGATTTCAGCGGTAAAGTAGTCATCCCCTTCTGCACTTCAGGCTCTTCTGGAATCTCAACCGCTCAAACGGAACTTCAAAGTACTTACAGTACCATTAAGTGGAAGACAGGTGCCCGCCTGAATGGTTATACCACAGAGCAGTTAAAGACCTGGCTCTCTGGATTTGGGCTCAATAATGCTCCATTTAAACTTACTATTGGAGGAAGTGTATTCAATGCAGAACTTGCCAACAACGCAACAGCTCAGGCTTTTGACGCTCTTCTTCCTATTACCTTCAGTATGACGGAACTTAACGGTAATGAGAAGTACAAGTATCTGGATACTACTCTACCCACCAATGCTTCTTGTCCCGGGACCATTCATGCTGGAGATATTCTCCTGTATGGTAATAACTGTGTGGTCGTGTTCTATAAGACTTTCAATACTTCTTACAGCTATACCAAGATTGGAAAGATTACAGATACAACTGGGTTAGAAGCCGCTGTAGGTGCTGGGGGAGTTGCGGTTCAGTTTGGTCATTGATGGAAAGCCTGGCTTCGGTCAGGCTTTTCTTATGCCCCATTGAGGAACGAAGACATGTCAACCCCATAGTTGCCACTCTCCTGACTCAACACCACATCTTCTATGATAGAGCCATCATCATAATATGTCGTAACTCTTACTTTACCCCGCAAAAGCACAAACGTCTCATCCTTAGTAGGGTGTCTATGGATAGGCACCACTGTACCCGGCTCCACGGCATTAAGAAATCTGTGACACTTTTCATCAAGACTCTGATGAAAGTTGTAGTTCATACGCAACCGGGGAGATTCCTTAGCCTGCGCACTTACCTCATTCATCAACTTTTCATCAATAATCTTCATCACTCAGCTTATATAATCCGATGCCCATACCATCCAATCACAAAATTACCCCATGTACAAAACGGTGCACAAAAACGCTCAACAATCCCCTATTATAGTTTCTTCAGCAACCGCCCCAGCTCAATATCAGTTTTTTTCACCTCTCGTATAGTATCCGCATTAAATATGGTCATAGAGACGTCTATCTTATATTCTTTGGGATCCAGCTTAATACACTTAAGCACATCCGTAAAAGACACGCCATCGCAAAACTCAGCCTCACCATCCACCGTCACCTTACTATTGCCTGCAATCACCTTCACAGGCTTGCACTTGCCAGTTACAAAAGGCTTCCCGTTCTTATATACGGTGCCCTTTATATCACTCATATAAAAAGACTTCCCGCTATTATCCGTCATCACCCAAGCCAGCCCGGTACCAGAGCGCAAGCTCTTGATACGGATCTTCTCCACCCCATACTTACCAAACTTGAGATCGCTCATTTGTGCCGATGCCGTCTCCACTCCAAGCATAAGCATAACTGAGATAACCGTCAGCATTATCTTAATACGTCTTTTCATATTCCAATACAATCATAAAAAGGTGCCAAACGAAACCGTCCCCAATGGCGCCCAATGGCACCTTAGCGGAAGATGATAACCTTAACCAGATCCTTAACCACCCCGCCAGCGCCATGCTGAGAATCCGAAATCAAAATCAATGACCGCCCTCCGTCCGGCATTAACGGTCCTAGGCATATCCCTTCATAATCTGCAAATCGACCCGATGTGAGTTTGGTTGTGAAAGTGTACATCAGCGTCTTTCTCAATATTCCCGATGCACCATCAGTAGGGTTCACAACATACAGATTCATCTTAGAGAATGACTTCCTTATCTTATTGAGAGTACTACCCTTAGGTACATATACCTCACGCTCCAGAACAATAATGCGCCCGTCATCAAGAGCCGCCATAGCAGGCACGCCAAACACGTAAGACTCAGCTTCAGCCTCACTCTTAGTGGGTGTATCCATCTTATACAGATATCTGCCGGAAGGCATTAAGTCTGTCCCAAAACTCTGCAGCCGTAGCAAACCGGGAGTCTGGGCATCGTTAAGCAACACATCCTCAGTAGTAGTCCAGAACAACCCGGTGTATTCATTGTATGTCAGTGCCTCAAAGCCCCTGTTGCTCTTAATGCTGCCCAGTGCCATATCGCTGGGGACTGCCATTTGCCGCCCTGTTGGTATGCCGTTCAGGCCGTACTCACATATTGACTGGTCTGCCTCAGCACTCACAAACAGTGTGCCTAGGCCTGTACTGTTTGCTCTGTACGCAACTCCCTCGTTGTCCTTAATGCTAATATCTGATGATGCTGTCCCCTCAGGGATAGTCATTGAAACAGTCCGAACCTTCCCATTCAAGCTCACACCTATGTCAACAAGCAAGATTCCGCCACCGCTCCTCTTGTCATCAACCACAGCGTATCGCGTGCCGCCCAGATAAGTGATACCTGAAAAGTCACCACTTCCCAGCTGTGGCGTTACCTTCTTGACATCGGTCTCTATTACGGTTTTGAAGGCGTAATCCGGATCAGATGGGTTCACCCCATCTACTTCAGGCTGATAGATAACACATGCACCCAATAGCAATGTCAACAACATATCTGCAAATATTAGCTTTACGCCTTCAACTATCCAGCATTCATCAACTTCCTATTGGCTTTCTTCCCCATTGCGGAACAAAGATGTATGAACAGAACTGCCACAAAGGGATGTTAACCCCATAGTTGCCACTCTCTTGACTCAACACCACATCTTCTATGATAGAGCCATCATCATTGTGAGTAGTCACCCTAACCTTGCCTCGCAGGATAACGAAAGACTCATCCTTCGTTGGGTGCCGATGGATAGGCACCACAGTCCCTGGCTCCACCGCATTCAGCATCCGATGGCACTTGTCTTCCAGCGACTGATGGAAGTTATAATTCTTTGACAAGCAAAGCGGCAAGCCGAGCGCATCCGCAACCGAGGTGACACCTTAACCTCTGAACTAACCTCATTCAACAGTTCCTCATCAATAATCCTCATAACTATCCTTCAATCTTAGTCCGATGCCCGATAACGACCGATACCCCCAACACCAGTTCAAATCCCGACATCCAGGCCGATAAGCTATTCAGCTTGTTAATAGTTACATTTCGGTTTGCCATATCTCTGCATAATTGATTGTCTTTTCTGCAAACATACGAGGTTAAACAATAACTCGCAGAACCGAAATGTTTTTGGTACCGTTTGAACCGCTACGGTGGTACCGTTTCGACCGCTATGATGGTACCGTTTGAGCGATACTATCACAAAATGCAAGAAACTAGAAAAACAACCCCCGACTCAAAACTTGTATTAACTAAGTATTATAATATCATCCTATTTATCTTTTATCTCTCTCTTTCTAAACTTTGTCAACTTCTTTGGCTCCTCATGTATCAGTTCAAATTGATCTGAATTCACTTTCATATACTTGATTGTTTTATCTTCCATGTCAAATATTGGATAAGGAAAGGTTTCGTATTTGAGAAGAGGGCGGCCATAAAAATATATTCTTTTGTCTTCTGGATAATAAAAGCCAATTGGAAGTACTTTCATAAATGGATATACCTTGAGCATCTGCAAATGGCCTCCAACAGAATCTATAGATGGATCATTAATATAATTAGTTAAAACATCGAGAGGTTCAAAGCCAAATGAATCACCTTCTTTTATATGAGCGGCATCAAAAGCATCATAGATTTTTTTACGAACCTTAGATATTAATTCGTTATTACCTATTACCGCAACTTCAGTACCCATTATTGTTTTTGCCGGAACAGCCTCCATTCTTTTAAATTCTTTATTAAAACCAATGGTATATAGAAGTGATTTCTTTTTCACCCATGAATAGCCTGCAAGTATCATAGAAAAATCAGGTCCCTCTTGATCGTTCTCTTGAATCTCTTTCTCTCTATCCAAACAAATATTGATAACGTCCTCAACAAGATGAACAAAGTGGAGGAAATCATAAGAGCGGTCTATGATTGGTTTATTAACTTCTATTGCATGATTGATATGTTCAACCAGTGGCATTGAATAGCCTGTATTACCAGCACACGCTATGGCGCAATCTCCTCGTAACAATGGAAACAACTTTGGAGCTACTGGTAATCGAGATCCCCCACCAGTAAACATACTGTCTGATGCCAAACATATTTCCTCTGTTTCAGAAAACTTTCTTATCCATCCAATACAAAGAGTCATATTGTTTAAAATTTGAAGTCCCGCCAAGAATTGCACTTGAATCTCTCCTTTAAACCATTTCTGTCCTTTTTATTAACGAAAAAATTAAGAAGGAGGCTCTAACTATTAAGCTACAGGACTATTTATACTATTATTCTTTCATACAACTATCCGAACCCACCAATTACACTAAATAATCACTTTTAGGCGATAATTTGTTTCTCTATCCTAGGAAAAAATAACCAGTCGACACAAAAAAACTCAAGCTATTTATGACGTTTACTCATTCTTTAAGGATTAATTGGTTAAGGACTTTACAAATATAGAAAAAAACAGTGATCTTCTCCTATAACGAATTAAAAAAATGATTAAGTCTCTAATAGGATACCACTTCTAGCGCTCAATAAGATACCGGTCCTATCGCTCCAACCGGTACCAACGAAAGATAGCACCCCAAACCTAACACCATTGATCCAGCATATCGCGCGAACAATTGTCCAATGCCAACTATATTAAAACAATAATCAATCAGCCATCCATTCCAACATCTAATCAAGTACCTTTTCTCTTAATTGAGATACAAACAAATCACATTCCTCTATCAACTTTTGTACATCTTCTCGTTGTGGTACACATTGCCTTATTCTATCAATATTTGAATAAGAAAAACGATGCACTATATTATGCCTTCTATGCAACAATCGTTCTAAAGAAGTAGTATCTGGAAGATCAAAACCTAGTATCCTCTTAAAGAATTTCCTTACTTTATCAAAGTTATGAAAGACAGTTTCCTCAATTTTACTCAATACTGCTGTTTCTATTTCCAGTGATGAAGATGTATCATTAATATCAAATAAATCTGAAGAGAGCAATCTATCATAACAACTGTCATCTGTAAAAATACCACATAACAAGAAGTCCCCTAAAAATAGTTCTATTACACTAAATGCATCAACATACAAGCCACGCACATATGCAGATTCAGCTCTACTATCTACTTTTAGACTCAAAGATGACTTAATTTGTTCCATATTCTCATGGTAACACATTAAAGCAGCAGAGTAGCCAGGTAGGTATGTAATTCCTCTGTCTATTTGCATATAATGAGTCACCCCATCCACGACATACTCAATAGAACTACCCAAATCAGCAATTCCGCCGTCAGCACTCATTATTGCATATGGAGGGACTCTTTTTGTTCCATCCAATATCAAATCACCAACAATACTATGAGTTGATTTGTCATACGTGTATTCTCTCACATCGCCGATAGTACCATCAAGTGTAGCAATTCCATATACAGCATACCCCTGGGCATAGTGATTACCACCCAATGATATTATTCTACCCTTCACTCTTATAACATATGGGTGTCTTGACATAAAGGTTCTTTTGGTTTTCATCTAATCGTATCAAACAATACTATATTTCTAGGAAACCATACCAATCATCGTTCAATCAATTGGAATCTATTGACTCTTTCTTCCCCCAAACCTATCCGCTTCAATAATCGATTTCGCCACGCCGCCATAACCGGGAAAGAGTTTAGCAGCAGTATGCCCTTCTCGCTCCAAATTATTGTATAACTCAACTGCGGCACTCTGAGGAAATGCTATCCTAAACAGATAAGGCCGTTCTTCCGTTTTCAATTCCTCAAGCTTCTTCACCAATAAAACGTCCAACGGCGTCTGATTAAGCCAAGTTGTATCCAATTTCTCATCCTTTTTCATCGGAAGCCGCGGTTTTGATATCGGCCACAATGTAAATACACCTTCTTGTGCAGCCAAATTCGGATTACCATGATATGGAGGGCGAATCAATTGCAAGGGCAACTTACCTTCTTTTGCCACTACCACCTTAGTATCCAACGCCCATATCTCACAATACTCCTCTTCCATCTTGCCCCGATTTAGAAAAAATCGCTTATTCCGTTCTAATCGTTCCTCCACGGAAAGAGGCTTTATAGAATCGACTATGGCAAAATATAATGCTGTCTTTATATTTGCCGTCCAATCCAGCAGTCTTGTTGGAATCCCGTAATGCTGTGCCAGGGCAGCTATTTCCCACAAATCCTTTGGGAGCCAATCCTCTTTACCAAAGAAAGATTCCAGATCATAACTCTTGATAACACTATCCCTTAGTCTGGGACAATCCGGTACCTTCAACACATTCTTGTCACACAGATTATAGAATCCTCATAGTCCATTCCTGGATGGAAGGCATCCATCACGCCCGGTCTCAAAGCATACGGCAGAAGTAGATATTTCTCAGAGTAGTGTCCTCGATATATGAAATCATTGGACAGTGCATCATACAATTCCCCTCCATAATTGATAGCCAACAACACCGATTTAGCATCATCATAGCGCACTTCTTTGATGTACATAGAATCAATCGATTTCATACAACTACTTCCTTATTCTATTACTGATTACCTCTTATTTCTTTCTGCTATCACTCCCTGCGCGAAATAGCTATTCAGTGCTCCATTTACATCCGACTCGCATTCATCCGCAGACGCCATCGGTTTCGGGTAAACAGTCAGTGTATTCCCTGGATGTGCAGCACTTTGACTTTCCGTAATATTCACCCTCATAACACTATTTAGCGACCCTACGACATCTTTAGCCACAGTAACATCAGAATCATCATAGAAAAATACTTTAATATATGGTTTGTCAAATGCATACCTTATTTCCGTACTAAATCTATTCCTTTTAGGCATAACTGATTCTAAGGTAATTGGACCATTGTTGTTTTCAACATATATTGAGTTCGCACCATTCTGTATGATAGTCCTGCTCGGTGTCGGAGCAGAACTTCCGGAAGGAACGAACTTACTACTGAATGAAGCCTCGTATTTGGGTAGCGTTTTCTTTAGTTCTTCCATCAAGAGAGCCGCATCATTCTCAATCATCTTCTCATAATTGCCCGTGTTTATATGAACAAGAAAGTCCCAAAATTCATCTATGTATTTTAGGATATCATTGATCTTCCGTGTTTCGTCCTGCATAAAATCAGAATTGCCCTCAGACTTCATTTGTTCCAGTTTTCGGTTCTTTTCATTTGTCCAGTAAACTTTCACCGTCTTCAATCCGTCTCCATTTCTTGGAATACCTTTCAAATCTACAACAGGAAAGAGACGCTCTTTCACATTTCCCATCTTGAACATCTGAACCATCTCAAACATACAGTCTAATGACTTCAAATAGTCATTAATTACAAAAATAATGACCCTCTCAGACTCACCTATTTCCTTCTCATATTCCACGATGTTATCACGGTATTTTATACCATCGGCATCAATCGAAAAAGCTATACTATTTTTCTTTAGCCCCCTCTTTATTGACTCTACAGCCTCATCATGATCCGAGTCGTGTTTATACGAAATATGTACCTTACTCAATCTATCCATTGTTCTGTATGCTATATTTTCTTTTATTGATAATCTATTAATTATTCCGTCACAGTCTGACACTTTTCCATTTTGCTCCTTGTTGATAATAACAGTCGTTACTTGATGGTATGCAAGGGACGTCTGAAGAGTTGACAATTCATTATGACTGAATGAAGTTATATCTTTTTCACTTTGCAAATGGAGAATAGTTCTTTCCTTAGTGCATAAACACCTCATTATTCGGATAACCAGGTTGAACAGCAACACGTCACGCTCACGACCATTCACTATAGCTCTCAACCATTGTTCTCTTTGCTCATCTATTTCAGGATTATTGCATTTATAACTGAGTCCGGCAACAAACATTTCAAAAGTCGAGCCTCCGACAGCGGGAACAAGTATTTTTTCATACAGACTATTCCCCGCTTGCCTCATTACCGCTTCAATATCCTCATCACCCAGATCAGTGTCTATCATATATAGACCAGACTTAAGCGAAGGATCCATCAAAAACTGTCGCAGCCTCCCCTCTTGATACTCATTATTCATTGTCAAGCTTGTTCATGAAGTTGGATATCAAGTATTTGTTATTCGGATTCTTCATCGTGGAGTCAATAAGATCCATTGCATGTTCCAATGTATCCTGGTAACTGCTGTCATTGAACGACTTGATTCCATTATATGACTGGATAATTACATCAACTATCTTATTCCAGATAAAGTAGTCTTCAGGGGTATTCCCCTCTAGTATTTTCTCCAGCCATTTTAGTGTCTGTTCAGGATCTTCGATGGCATAACCAGCCAGATAATCTACGAAGACTCTGATTTGATGTTTGCTCACGGGTGAGTTTACATATGCTTCTGTTATCCGTTTCTGCATCTCATCAGGCCATTTGTCGAGATTATGGAAAAGGTGGTCAAATGTGCTTCCCATTTCAGGGGTATTAAACTGTGGTTCCATAAACCGAAGGATATAAACGATAGCATCATCGTTAACCTTCTCGTCCAGTCTGTAAAGGAATTGTAATAGCGATATCCTTGCTTCCTCACTGCTGTCACACATCGAATCTAACAGTGCTTTCAAGTGCTTATCTTGCTTATTGCGAATCCAAGCAAGCCATAAAATGATTACTTGTTCCTTATAGCATTCCTGACATTCAGCCGCGTGCTGGAAGAAATCCATCAATTCTTTCACGGCATAATTCACGAAATAAACCAACGGATTATAGTTATGCACAGGCATCGACATAAGTCTGGCATCGTAGTCGTGCATCAACTTCTTGAACAAATCCACATTTCTGTTCTTGTCTATGAAGTTCAGTGCAGCCATGTTCAACAGAATAGCAGCCCTGGTATATACCGAAGCGGTCTCTGCCACGCTCTCTATGGTATCAAATATTTCTTTCCCATAACGTTCGTCCTTGGCACACTCCACCAACATATATCCGGCATTTCCTCTAGCCTGGTTAATACCCACGTTATAAACATCTTTGTCCTCTTTGTGTCTATCTTCCTCTGGCTCTGCAGAATACTTCAGAGCATCACACAAAAAGTGGAACAAGTCATCTGTCACATTCCCGCTCTTAACCCAGTCACCTACGGCAAACAACAGGGAGTGGATACTGAATCCCCTTACATCGGTATTAAGATTGTGCCCTATAACATCAAGTATTCCGTTTAGTACATGCTCTGCTTCATTTATTCTCCCAGCATCTATTAGTCCCTGCATTCCGGCTACTGGATAAGCTATTTGTATCTCGTCACATGCAATAGCCTCATCTATCAGCCCCAAATACTTGTCGGGATTCTCTTGCACAACAATTCTGAACAACTGGCACTGACCTGTCAGTGATGGCTTATCCCAAGCTATGGGATTGGTAGTATATTTTAGCATCGACTTGAGCCAGGTCTTGCAACTCATCTTAAGTCCTTGTTCCTTAGTCAGCGATGTCCATCCTGAATGCATAGAAGATTTAGAAGGCAGGTCGTTCTCCAGTCGCTGTTTCTTAAACTTCCTTTTAATCCTTTCCTTCTCCTGATATGCTTCCCGCGAAAGTCTGCGCAGGTCATCATCTGGCAACACATACAAAGCCTTTCCTTTATGCAAGTCTATATCCAGTATCGGATGCCCCCACTGTAGGCGCATCTCAATATTCTCTTTCCCATATAGCTTTCTCTCACCCCTATCCTCAAGGCGGTTAGCGATCTCAATGATGTTCTTTTTCTGTTCATCCGTCCATAGTGGGTAGTTGGTTTTCAATGCCTCTATAGCCTGATATTCTACCCAAGATGGAGCATTCGAAAAAACGCGCCTGTTTTTAAGGATATCATACGCATCTTCCTTGAACAATTCAGGATGCGCAGTATAGACCAGAAGAGCAATATACACAAAACCCTCGTGTTTGCTCTGGCTGAAAGCTTTCAGATATTGCTTTGGTCGCTCGCTGTTCACATTCTGAAGCAAGTCGTCTATGATAATATTCAAAGCATCCTCCGAAAAATTCGACTCGAAGTGTCCACCTCTTGTCCTTTGGAAACTGAAGAATTCATAAGAATTATAGATTTCAGCTCCTTCTATTTCATACTTTGTGGCTTCATAAACCAATGTCAGTATATCTACCAGCAGTTGAATGCATTTTTCTCGGTTCCGTTTGAGTAGTTCTTCAAATAACGACTCCTCTTCGTGGTTATAGCTTAGTGTATGAAACCCTGACTTTTCTTTCTTAGCCAATTGTAATCTGGCGTTCTCCTTGAACTCCTCACATACAAAGTCTGGATTTGTCTTCAGAATGTTTCTAAGCAAATGAATGTATTCAAGTGGACATCTGTTCTTCACTAACTTATTATAGAAGCCAATAAGTTTATCACCAGTCTCGTTCAACTCATATGTTTGAAGTAGTTTCCCAATATACTGGCAGTCTTCTTCATTTTTGTAGTCTAAAGAATGTTCTACTTCATCCAATACGACTCTGGCATCTGACCAAAGTGTTCGTTGGCACATTAGCATCACCTTCTCTTTATACGTGGTCGGCTGTGCCTTCCAACCACCCTTTTTCTTAATAATGTCCCAAACCGCATGAAACCACCCCGCTGTATGGACGGTTTCAAAGATTACATCCATATAGGACTTTTCGTCATACACTCTTCTTTCAATCAGGCCAATCTCCTCTTTCAGAGGCATTTCAAAATAAGCCATATTGCTTAGCGCGAGGGATTTCAGGTGATAGCGATAAGTATCTTCCCCATCCTCCTTCTTCGCAAAAAGAAGTTCCTCAATAGTGTTAATATATTGCTTGGCATTCTTTTCTCGAAGGAATGTCAAAATACTCTTCACTGCAGCTCTGGAGAAAAGCCCTTGATGCTGTCCTTTCAGATTATCTAATAGATTATTTCCTTTCTCTGTGAACCGCCTTGCATAGACATAATCAAACAAAGTCTGGTGGAAGAACTGTATTTGGTTGCTTTTCGTCAACAGCAGCCATCCGCACGTAAACAGGTATCTCAGTTCAACAATGTACTCCGTCTCAAAAGCCCTGATGTGTACTGACAGTTCTTGACGCTCATACATCGCCGTTGCCAGAGTATCCAACAGTGCCAGCAATCTATCCTTATCTACTTTGCGTTCGCTGTCATCCGCAATATACTTACTCCACAATTGATGATAAAGCAGGTCTGTTGACAGAGGATCAGTCATCTGTTCTTGCCGGTAGTCCACTTTCAAATACAAATACAGATGTAGCGGATTCCCTAAAAATCTCAGCAGTCGGTCACTGAGGTGTTCGTCTCTGTGATTCTCTTTTAGTATCTCTTCAACCTTTTCTTTGGGTAGTTCTTTCAGTTCCCATTTATGTTTTACCTGTAATTGGTCAAGCAATGGATCGTATTCCAGGTCATAAGGCCTACAAGAAATCACCACTCTAACATGTGGGATGATTATAACCCTACTTATCAATTTGAGCAACGAACGCAAAGGAGTACGATTGGAAGATAGGGAAAGTGACAAAGCATCTATCTGGTCTATCAGGAGTATCACGCGTTTATACTGCTGTGCTAGTTCTCCAATGACAACCTCTATTGGCTTTGCTAGATGAAGCTTTTTTCCCAAGTCATCAGTATCAACGAACTCCACCTGATCAGACTTCAATCCAAGCAGTTGGTATTCAGGATTCGCCTGAAGTTCTACCAACAGGTCGTGCATAACCACAGATTTTCCTATACCAGCTTTTCCGTAAAGCAAAGCTAACCTG
>Ga0310691_10006720_pt1 | contig 12209 bp, 13 predicted proteins | sample 176DNAGHGlowgp2_FD_203887 | JGI IMG/M metagenome (GOLD analysis project Ga0310691, IMG submission 203887) | Sheep rumen microbial communities from Palmerston North, Manawatu-Wanganui, New Zealand - 1766 DNA GHGlow gp2 (v2) (version 2) | ecosystem: Host-associated > Mammals > Digestive system >... | reverse complement strand
CCTCTATGGTGTCTATAACATGAATCGTATTCGTCTTAAGATTACATTGTCCAAGTAGGTATCCGCCCGTTTCATAATTGCCTGCAGCCCCTGCCTGATTCACAATGTCATTAACTACTTGATCACTAACACGAACCTTCCATGTATCCGTATCATAGCAATAGAATTGAGGCACCTCTATTTTTTGAACCTTCAAGCCTCCGTCATTATCTAGTATATACATCCAACAGCCACCATCAGCATTATTGCCGGCAAAAATATCTTTAATCGTAATGCTCATAGATGCAGCATACAAAGAGATGACATCGTCTGCTAGGATGAATGTTTCCGAATTGCAGCCAAGTCCCACGTTTAACAAAGTAGTCGGTCCTTGCGCAATTCCCCGCTCTCTCATAAGATAGTCGGAAACAAAAGGATCCGTCTTGTATTGAACGAAGACAGTAGTCAATAAATCATCCAGTCTAACGCCGCCAACATTCCCTTCACACATCAACAATCCGAATTTACCATTATCATATATAGCAGCACTTATTGCTGTAGGTCTGTCCTTAAGATTCACCAACTGGTTATTAACCACCTTCGACGCTGTAAAATCAAGGAGATAGTCAGGCTTTCGTTTGCTCATTACGTCCGTATCTTCCAAAACTTTCTTTATCCCCTTACGAGAAGCCTCTGCTTTAAACTTTTCATGGTAGTACATCAAGTTGGTAACTCTTTCCATTTCGCCAGCCTTGTTCTTAGGAACAGAGTCATCAAACAGTACATGTCTGCTCAAATTATGCTCACTCATCATATCTGGATCCGAAAACAAGATATTGGATATACCAGCGCGAACTAAGTGCATCGCGATTTTTGAACCAAGTGCGCCACAACCTGCAATGATAAGTGAAGGTTTAATCTCTGTATTCAACTTTGATATCTCATGAGCTTTTTTTGTTGTAAATGGTGATTCATGCCTATGAAACTGCACCTTCGATGTTGGTGTCAACACATGTTTCCCATCGGCATCTGTATCGAGTATTATTTCGAAGTTGACATACTGGTAGTACGAATTCACTCCTATCACCTTCTTACTTCTCCTTATCGCCAGAATAATAATAAAACTAGAAGCCTCATCATTTATTTTGCCTAAGATGTCACTAACTGCAGCATCGATAACCACGCCATGTTTGCTAGCGTATTCCTGAAGAGCCTCATATGTTCTCGGCAAAACGACATCATACCTATCACAACTCTTTTTAGAACTTTCCTGGCAAACTGCACCGAGGATAACATCTTTTTTACTCAACCCTGGCATTTTTAGCAGCCATAAGTTATCATTCGTCAATCTGATTAGCTTCTTTTCCAATCGCTGATAAATAACAAGAAATTTCTCTTTTGACTGTTCATCAGCATTGTCTATCTCATCCGACAGTCGTTCATAATCATACGACATGGTTGCAGTATACCCTTCAAGTCTTAATGGCTCAAACTGGTCTCCGTCCTCTATGTTCACACCAGACGCCAAGTCCTCATACCACGACCGAAGATGTTTAATAAAATCTTCTATCTCCATATTGGCGAACCATTCATCCCCGTTTCCGCGAAACAGGCATATGGGTCTCATCCCGTCTTTCTCGACATAAATATGAGGAGTGTGGTCAAAATCAAAGTCGTTCCTACCAATAAACACACGGGGAACCCTGTCTGGATAATCCGCAAAGAATTCCACATATACAGGTTCCTCCGCCCTTACCAATGCCGTAGATTCATCGTACCTTGTTGGCAGTTCAAGCGATAATTCCAGTTTAACTACTACAGAATTATTATACCTATAATATATGTTATCAAAAGAGACGCCATCCATCATGGCGACTCTTCTGACATCATTCTGTACACGTGTCGGCACCTGCGAAAGTGCACATGGTGTAAATTGTGGGAAATCGTTATTTATTTCCATATGTCGATTTTCTGCCTGTTGTACCTGAACTACCTATTGTCGCACCAGCAGAACCTTTCTGTTGATTTTTATCCTTTCTCTGGAATCCGCCGGATGTAACTTCATATACCACTGGCTTGGGATTCTTTGAATCTGGTTCCTCGGCTAATGAGATAAACTTGCCAGCCCCTATCAGTTCTACATATTCTTCTTTGGCCGGATAATGAGGCGGATTGTCGTCGTCATCCTTAATCTGCTTCGACGAGGCAATTATCACAGCACCCGTCATCTTATGGTTTTTGATTAAGTTTTTTGACGATTCTACAGGTTCATCCGTTTCGCCTTTCTTGTAAGGAACATCATTAAAATAGGACCATGAACAGTGATGAGGGGCCATGAAGATATCAAAATCCAGTTTGTCGTCATTACCATGAGCTTTGCTTTGGTCTTGGATTTCCTCCCAGATATAATGGTCGGCATCTCCACCAAACAGATACAAAGATGCTGGATCAGCATCCGTACTGGTATACTTAAATCTAGCCTGCATCACAATGGATGTCTCATTCTTGTCAGCCTCAGCTCTACCCTCCACCAAGCTATCTTTAAATGGCGAATGCACAAAGAATTCCAGCAGAGTCATTGACTTGCCATTAACCTTCTTAATAGTTTCTCCAGGTATGTACGAAGTTACATTCTCATATTTCTTGTCTCCATCATAACCAATGATTACTAATCGATTACCCGCCTTAGTTTTGTCCGAAGAGTTCTCGTCCCATAATTTACGACGTCTTTCAGCCTCCTTCTTCAGTGCTTTTGCAGGTGCACTTGTTGCATCTGTAAAAAGCATAGGTGTTACCATCAGCTCATCAATAATAACCAAGTCATTCTCCAAGTCCTCATCCGAATACTTATCTGGATCTCCCAGATAATAATTGGTATCTATACCATGACAATGATCCTCATCGGGATGTGTCAACATAAACAAGTCCAGATGGTATCTGCCTTCGCTGTCAGTACTCAACTCGTCCAACAAATCCTCCATGACATCATAGCAATCATCGCTTTCTCTGATGTTTGCATCAATCTGAATGGTAGTCTTATCGACCTTAATCAATACGGTATCACCATTATCTACCGGATAAAACTTAATTTTACTCATATTCTGAATCTTTAATTAAACTATTTCGTTATCATCCATGTTCATAAACACATCATACATCCTCTTGGCAAAAGTCTTGCCATTACAATACGCCACCCATGTCATCAGTATTGTAAGTAGCAAAACCAATATGCCTATCCCCACCAGATACTCTCCAAGTGGCAGCGCATAATACCATTTATTGATGCCAGCCAGTATAAATACCAAGATAGTGTCAACCAGTAGTGCAGCTGTCAAGTTGCGCCAAAATCCGAAAACACAATTATGCTCAAAGAGTATTTCGTCAAATCGCGTTACATCAAGCAACCATCTCACGGCTTCATCTACACGCTTTACGTATTTCTTGTTCTTATACGTTTTCGGCTTGTATTTCTGGAGGTCTATTTTCTTTTTGGCCACTATCTTTTTTCTTATATCCGACTTCTGCTCCTCAGTGCAAGTATCATCATTACTGAAAAGAATGCGAGTCGTCGGCTTCAGTCGGTCACTGAAGAGAATGCGTTCTGGATAGAACTTCGCAATTGAACGGAGCGAGAATCTTAGCAAAAAGAGTAAAGCAGCACTAATGGCCGAAATCGACAACAGGTAAGTAAGACCTTTTGTCCACATACCAGCCCCAGCTATATCCTGCACACCCATAGCCACTCCTAACATAATAGGTATAGCTAGACTCAAATATGCAGGGTATTTTCTTGCTTTCGTGTTATACTCTGCATTTCTCTTCTCTTTTGTTTCTTTATCAATCTGTATCATCTCGTCATATTTTTATAATTCGGCTGCAAAGGTATATAAAAAAATCTTCAATTCAAAGTATCTTCTATTAATTTGTGTTAATTGCGTAATTATTTACCCGTAATATCAAGTAATAGATGTAACAAACCATATTTTTATATACTTATATATCTATATACTTATCTTATTATACTTTATATACATTTACGCTTAAAATTATTAATTAAAGTCAATTTGGGGCGATTTCTTCGCAATTTGTGCGCATTTTCATATTTTTTGTGTACTTTTGCATGCAAATAGCAACATTATTACCTATATAAACATGATTGAGCAAATCGTCCTAAAGAATTTCCTCTCGTTCAAAGACGAGACTGTTTTCGATTTCACCGCGACAATGGAAAAGCCCCGCAAAGGATTCGAATTCATGAAATGGTACGAGGACGTTAACCGAAAGAAGATTCTCAAATTCCAGTTCCTTTTTGGCAACAATGCTACTGGCAAGTCCAACTTCATCGTGGCCTTGACCGCCGTAAAAGACATCATTTGCAGCCGTAAAACAAGCAAATCGTCCGACGAAGACAAATTGCCTGATTCTTATTTCAAGCTATCCTCTGAGACTATCGACAAGCCGTCGCTGATTACCATCACATTCCACACTGTTGGTATTCGCTACACTTATTTCGTCAGCTTCTGCAATAATACGATTATAAAGGAGACACTGACCAAGCAGGTAGGTTCTCGTAAACCCGTCGATATTTACATTCGCACTTTCAACGAAGAAAAGGATCTTGTAGAAGTCACTTTCCCTTCCAATGCCATCAGCAAGGAGGCTCAGTCTGTTATAAATCAGTCTGTCATCAAAAACACGTCAGTAGTATCCATATACGATGAAAAGAATTTCGAGGCCGAAGATCTTAAAAACGTATATGCTTATTTTAATAATGTATTCGTCTTCTACAATTACGACGACATACCTCTCCCTGTAATGTTTAACAATCGCAAGGACAAGGAGTCATTAAAGCAGATACTGCTGCCATTACTGAAGGATCTTGGTTCTAATATCGTTGATTACGAACTCAACACATTCAATGTAAAGATGGACGAAGGCGAAGCTAAGTTCCTTCGCAATGCTATGGGCGACGAGGATTTCAACAAGCAGTTCCCAAATGGCGAGCGTAAATTCCAGGTCATTAGGTTTGCACATCCTGCTGATACCCCATCCAAGATTGCATGGCTCAACGAGAACGAAGAATCTATAGGTACGCTCAACATGATTCGCCTTATCATTATGCTCTACGATGCTAGCCGTCGCAAAGCTCCTCTTGCCATCGATGAATGCACCACTGGTATACATCAGCAAACCTTTGGCCGCATCATCCAGTTCTTCTTGGCCACGTCTCAGGCCATGCAGGTCTTCATGAGCTCCCAGCAGGTATCTATTATGGAAATGGATGGTTTCCGTCGCGACACCGTTAAGTTCTTCGATAAAAATCGTGAAACCGGTGTCACCTCATGCGCCCGTATCAATCTCCGTAAGTATCACAAGAACCTCAGTATTGTCAATGCTTATCTCAACAACTCTTTCGGTTGCTTACCAACTTTCCCCGATCTCGAGACCTGGAAACAACACCTCGCCACCTACCGCGACCAGATGCTGGCCGACCGACAATAAAAGAATCCGCCCCTGCAGCTCCATTCGGAATTACAGGGGCGGATTTCCTTTTCCTATCTAATAAAATTATTCTGCTATTCTAAGATTAGCATCTGAAAGGTTTACGCTCCTTGCCTTTTGGGACATAATGCCAGAAACTCTTACCACAGCCCCTCCAACAACAGCCTTAACAATATCGTTCTTCACTAAGTCCTTAGCTTTTGACACAATGTCTTCTGCCGACAATTCTGTCAGCTTCTTACATGATGGCAAATCTTTGATAGGTACCATCGTTCTAACGATATCCTTTAGCTCACAAAGCATATCCACGATGTCAAAAGTAGCTCTTCTTATATCCAAATCATCTATTGTTTGATATCCCTTCACTTTTGACACACATCGTTGTATGCCTAACATCGACGTCTCAAAACAATCTTCAAACAATTTGATGGTATCGTAGCAGTAACTTCTGAACAACGCCCGTTGCTGCACATAATCTGCCCCACACCGATTATTATACTTCTCACACAGTCCCCCTATCTGAGCCTCAATATAATCGGTTTCTTTTACAGCAACAAATATCTCGTTCATTGTACCCTCCGTTAGTACTTTTATTCAAACATGCAACTATGCTGGCCCTGCATCAGGGACTTGTCCTGCACCTTCATTCATCCTTAGACAATTAAAGCCATGACCATCGTGTTCTTCCTGATTTCTAATCACATCGCCACTCTCAATCAGTCTATTGAGAATTTCTTTCGCACGGTCAAGATTATAATGTTTCATTCGAAGGATATTATAGAGAAAATAGTTTTCGCCAACATATCCGGCTCCGTATGTTGTAGCCCATTTCATAGTTTTCTGCAACTCCTCTTTAAAGATGTCTTCTGTTATATCATTATAATGACGTTCCTTGAAGATGTCAGCAATATCAGACCAATCTGCCAGTTCCATAGTCTTTTCAAAGTCATCGACAAAGATGCTATTATCATCCGTCAGTTCTTCCAAGGAGTCCTCATCCACCTTCTTCTTTGCCTGGCCTGCCACAGACAAGAACGACATAGGAATAGAATCATCCGAATTCAGAATATACATCATGTGCCCAGTCATCTCATACGCATTGACTATGTAATGTACAAATGGATGTTTATCTCTCTTCAACCAGTCTTGCTTTGCCACGTCTCTCGTTAGGAAAACCGCATCTGTATCATGTTCCTTCATGTAGCATAGCATCTCATGATAAATGTATAGGTCACCCCATCCCACAGATTCTTCTATCGGAGCATCCACTGGTTTCTTAGGATCTCCAGAACCTGGGAACGTTATCTCCACACTATTTTTGTCACCGTTTTTATCTGCCTTGGTTTCATCAAAGGCTTTCCTAAGTTTTTTGTACAGTTCTACAATATAGGTTTGCTCTTTTTGATTAAGAGATGACAATATAACTGTCTCTGCCAAAGCTTTTAGCACAGGGTCACTATACTCAAAATCCGCTTTCTGCATGCACTGTAGGCATTCCTCGTTCAGGTGATTGTCTATCTCTTCTTTGCATTCTTGCAGTCTCTGTTCATATTCTGTCGTAAACTGCGGTTGGTCAAACATTTCCACAAGTTCTTTCAATCTAGAACTCACTTCGGGCATCCCCAATTTCACTATATTTTTATTAGCAACGCCCATCACACCTCCTTTTATGTTTTTTATGGAGTCACCAAGAGTATCCAATACCTTATTGATTTCTGTCTTAAGGTCCTCAACCTGCCCCATAAATTTGTTTATCTGGGGCACCCTTCTACGATTATATTCCCTCTCTACTTGCGAGGCTATTACTATCCTATTCTTGTTCTTCTCTATAAACTCAACAAAAGCGTTCCTCTCAATATCGGAAATCATATAGAGATTCAGCAGCACACAAGTATCTAAGAAGATTGGCATGTTATTATCATACAGCCAAGTGTCCATGTCTTTTATGCCGTCTTCATAACGCGCCAAAGCCTCTTTAGCCTTCTTCAGGCTCTTATAACGAGTTCTGAAGCAGAAGTCATCATTTATCGCAGGTCTTGCCATAGCTATTGGTTTTACCACTTTATTCCGCGTCGCCATACCATTCTTTAATAAGAGAATTTGGTACCATAACATTAGTCCACGCTGCGCCATGTGCAACCTTAGATACATAGATACGCGACGGTGCAATATTTTCTTTTATATAATTACGCAAATCTGTTGCTTTCATGTTCGAGCGCACAAGAAAACAATTCTCTGTTAAGGGGGCAGTATCCCCAACCCTATTCAGATGTTCCTGACATAAACTCATAGTCTGATTATCCATGAGCGATATCGATACAATATATACAAACATAAATAAATATTTTTGCTATTCTAAACTTCAGTAATTCCTTTGTATTAACACCACGGAAATTTTATCTTGACCACCCTTAAATCCTCCTTCACTTGCTTTGCTACCGCTATTCTTTCCTTAGAAGCAGCAATGATATTATTCCTCAAAGCTATCATCTCCCTATAATACTCTATATCACCAATGATCTCAATTCTTCGCTCATATTCCGCAATATCTCTCAGTTTTTCTTCAATAATCCTTTCACTGTCTTTTTCTACATCAATCGCCATTCTGGCCGCATTATCCTTCCATTTCTCTTTAAAAGCATCAACACTGTAATTGTATGGGCAATGCTCTTTTTCCTTTGCCCAAAGATCAAAATAGTCTGTTCGTCTGAGAAGTTCCAATACGTCATCTCCTACAGAAGGATTATGCTCTATGAAATCTTCCAGTTGGTCCAAAGAAACAATATCCTCATTAGGAAACTTCTTCTTCAGTGAGATAAGGAAATTCTTGATAGCCCAGAACTGCAACAAGGTAACATCAAAACTTTCAGCGAACTCCTCGTCTTCTTTAGTGGCTTCCAGCAAGGGATTTTCCACACGCCGCATGATTTTCGAATTGTTTATATCTTCTGGCGTACACAATTCGTAATCACCATCCACCAAATCAAGACAGACATGATCATAACACTGGGCCACATATCTCGCACACATCTGTCGATTTTCTTTAGGCTCTACCTTTTTCCCATCTCTCAAAGCTACGAGTGCTTTTCTGTCATAAAAAGTACCTACGAAAGATCTGGCATATTTTATCATGTCATCTATTCTCATTTTGTTCCAGAGCTCATCCTTAAGCCTAAGAACACATACAGGTTCATCCTCAGCAAACAGCATCCTACTTGGATTCTCTGTTATCACTATATCCGAGGCATGAATGATAGAGCTATACCATACAAGCATGGCATGTGAATACAAACTATTTGTCCGGTGTTGTATTTCTCTGCTTCTTTTGTCATTGTACCCTACGAGAATGACATCACCTGGTTCAAGACAATCTACATTTAACTTATATATCATAATCACCTCTCTTCATCCATCCTATCCTGTGCAGCATATATTCTTTCAATTTTCCTCCTTGTTATCTCTTCATCAACCTCTAACAACCATGAACGGATAAGACTTGCTGCTTTTTCAATATTTCCCGCTGTCATCAACAGGCATACCACAAGCTCAGGCTTTTGGATATTTCTTTCTTCTTCTTTTATATACAGCGACCTCACATCCAACCAAGCAGTGTAAAACCTTCCTGCAGCATATCGCTCAGACGCCACAATTTCATTCTTGGGATTATATTGCATGATACGAACGAATCTGCCCCTTGTTTCAGAATAGTACTCGTAGATTGGCATATTCTCATTAAATGAGGTGTACAACCTCATCTTGTTTACTTCGCCTATTTCACCTGCCAAGGACTTAAAGAATTTAGACCAATAGGAACGATTAGATCCGTTAGTGTGATAATTCTCGTATGTATTCAAAAAATAGATCTTTTCCATAGTCCCTCCCTTTTAATTATCTTTAAATGACGCTCCACTATGCAACTCTCCATCCACTCTAATATCCTTTATTGGGGGATATGGCTGGAATGATGTTTTTATTGGTGTAACCACAACATATCCTTTTGCCGGGGCATCATTCACCCATTTCAATGCTTTCTCAAAACAAGACTCACGAACAAGCTGTTCCGCAGGTGTTAATTGTCCTTTTAGATTATCCAGATAGCCATGCCCATCTTCTTTGGTGGGAACTTCAGCTTCTGCCCAGGAACATGATTTCTCCACTCCCGCACCTTGTGCTTGAACTCGACCTCGATTTAATTCTTGCCTTCTTCTCCTTGGCATAAGTTTACTATCATTACAGCTCGGTATCCGTTCTTCTCGAGTCATAGCTATAGTCTTTGGGCCTTCTCTGCGGCACAAATACGAAACTACAAAACTGCCATAAGGCAGATAATATCCGTTTTATCCGTTCAATCCGTGTTCATACTCAGAAGTTATACGTAACATCCACCGTATTTCCGCTGCTTCCGACAGCGACATTTGTCTTCCCGAACATTTTGTCCGAAAGTCCCCACGTCAGTTCAGCTGCACCAATGCCTATACCTGCACCAGCCACCACTACACCACTACATCCAAACATTCCCTCTTATCCATGTCTAAAGTAAGGATAATCCTTAAAGTCGAAATCGGGGTTCAATTCCACAATCCTTTCATAAATAATATTATTGTCTCTTCTTGCCCTCCTCCGATCGTAAAGCTGGCTGTTTTCATTGACGCATTTCACTATTTGCTCTAACTGAGCCAATGTAAACTGATAAACATAAGGTTCTATAAACTCAGCAAAACGACTGTCACCGGCATCATACGAATAGCTACGGCCATAATGCTGAATATTGTAATCCAAAGATAGAGAAGGATTAATGTTTTCACGCAGGTAAAGAGAAAGGAAACTGGCAGAACCTTCCTTTTCTGGTCTCGCTCTAAAAATATGATCAATGACATTAGTGACTCTGAATAATGCAAGAGCCATCAAATCAGTGTTCTGGTCAATGCCATTGTTAATAGTGAGTTTAACGTCTTCAGGCAAATTTCCAAAGAATTCCGGATAGACATCAAAAAACTTCACCAACATACGAAAGCGTCGACATTCTCCTATACAGATATGTCGTCCAAAATATGCTTTTTCATTTTCAAAACGTTCAAGAAAAATGTCCTTGTGTCTCTTTACCATCAGTCGAAGTGATGTAAAGTTCACTCCCCTATTTTCACGACAATCTTGGTCATCCAATTCAAAGACAAGTTTCCATAGCGACTTGAAGAAATAGTACTCATCATCAACACTATTCAACTTGTCAAGATATTTTGCGGTAATATAGTTCTCCAGGTCTTTACTGACAGTTAACCGACTCTTTGTATTAGCAATATCTGTGAGGAATATATTGAAAAGGTCTTTCTTATAATATGCCGACTTGGTTAGAATGCCATCTAACATATTGTATATATGGCCTAATACGATGTCTGCATTGGGACGATATAACTCTTGATTACCATTGATAACAGGATGGGCACAAAGATGTCGTAAGCTCTGTAAGGAAAAAACATTGCTATAATCAGGTATCTCCAATACCCTGTTAGCATCCTTACATTTTTCTACCAACTGTCTCTCCCATTCTGCTGATGTTGGATTCTGAGTCTGAATGGCTCTTATATCGTCAAGTATTTGTTGGGCCCTTGCATCTCTATACACATTCACCAACTCGTCGAGTTTAAATATGATGTCGCATATAACTGTTGCATAGAGCATAACTACAGTAGAACGATAGTTCCCTGAATAATAGCAACTGAGAACTTCGTCAAAATATTCACGTGTGCGATTGTCCTGTATCTGCAGCTTTCGCTTATCAATAATAGGGTTATTCATAAAAGAAGATTATCATGTATAGCTATGGGCGTCCTACGCCCCATACCTCTCAACCTCTTCACCTTTCATTGCTCCATTATCGTTGGCCCAACTCTTACCGCCTTTATCAAAAAGGCTTTGGGGTATTATCAAAACCTAAAAACATCCCACTTTTCACCCTCTCATCTCTTTCTGTCCAAACGTCCCCGAATTTATCTCCTCCTTCATTTCGTCAATTACCTTTAGCAGATACTGTCCATACTGGTTCCTCAGCATCGGTTGCGCAATCTCTCTCATACGCTCCTCGCTTATCCAACCATTTCTATAGCCGATACCCTCCAGACAAGCCACTTCCAGCCCTTGCCATAGCTTTGCCACAGTATATCCTCCTATGCCGGTATTGTATTCACAGGAGCGTGCCACTCCATCCGTTATAAATATCCCTGTCAGTTTTTACACCTCACATGTTATAATAGTCCTCCGAATGCTTGCCCCACTGCAGCACAAACACATACCTACCAAACTGCCAAATGGCACAAAGGAAGTCCCTCATCAAAACTTTCTCCACACCATCTTATTTACTATCCCGACGTAACTCTGTATAATCTTCACGACCTTCGTAGAGACATTCTCTTCAACGTAATCAGGAACTGGTATGCCATAGTCACCATTCTGATTCAATGTCACAGCGGTATCTACAGCCTGTAGCAATGACTGCTCATCGATACCTGCGATGAAGAAACGCCCCTTGTCCAATTGGATGAATAGTCCTAATCACTTGTAGTTCCATATCCTATATTTTGTCTCCGAAATTCCTTCAATCCGTCTTCCCCTCACTCTATCTCCTTCAGCAGTCCCACTGGCACAAACGCAATGGCCACACTGGCGATTCCCTCCAGTTCCACCACAACTCTCTTGCATCTCTTTATGCGTCTGATCACGCCCGTCACGCC
>Ga0310691_10006719_pt1 | contig 12210 bp, 11 predicted proteins | sample 176DNAGHGlowgp2_FD_203887 | JGI IMG/M metagenome (GOLD analysis project Ga0310691, IMG submission 203887) | Sheep rumen microbial communities from Palmerston North, Manawatu-Wanganui, New Zealand - 1766 DNA GHGlow gp2 (v2) (version 2) | ecosystem: Host-associated > Mammals > Digestive system >... | reverse complement strand
ACGCCCCAGCAGGTCTCGGAATTGCTGGCCCGCCTGGCATCGTGGCATAACCCCAACATTCAGAAGGTGTATGACCCTGCCTGTGGCTCAGGCTCGCTGCTGCTGAAGTTTGCCAAGACGGTAGGCCGTGAGAACCCCAACCTGAAGTACTACGGTCAGGAGGTGAACCCCACGACGTACAACCTCTGCCGTATCAATATGTTCCTGCACAACGTGAACTACGACAACTTCGACATTCGTCTGGAGGACACGCTGCTGAAGCCCCAGCACATGCAGGATGCCCCGTTTGATGCCATCGTCTCGAATCCCCCTTACTCGCTGAAGTGGGAAGGCAAGGACAATACCATTCTGATTAACGACGAGCGTTACAGCCCTGCCGGTGTATTAGCGCCGAAGAGTGCTGCCGACCTCGCCTTCACCATGCACATTCTGTGGCACCTCTCCGAGCAGGGCACAGCCGCCATCGTAGAGTTCCCGGGTGTGCTGTATCGTGGTGGTGACGAGAAGAAGATACGTCAGTACCTCATCAGCCACAACTTTGTAGATACGGTTATCCAGCTGCCTGCCAACTTGTTCTTTGGGGTAGGCATTGCCACCTGTATCATCGTCTTGAAAAAGAGTGCCAAGAAGGATGCTTCCGTGCTCTTCATTGATGCCAGCAAGCTCTTCCAGAAGAATGGCAACAAAAACCTCCTGCTGCCAGAGCATCAGGACAAGATCATGGAACTGTACCAGAATCGTAAGGACGAAGACTATCTTGCCAAACTGGTAAAGAACGATGATATTCTGAAGAACGATGCCAACCTGAGTGTATCGAGCTATGTAGAGCAGGAAGATACTCGTGAGAAGATTGACATCAAGGAAGTGAATGCAAAACTCAAAACCCTGATTGCAGAAGGTAATGAGTTGAATGAGAAGATAGAGGAAATCGTTAAGGAACTTGGAGAGTAGCGTATGATCGATTTTCTTAAAACATACAATACTGTAGGAGCATGGACTCTGATTGTGGCTGTTGCAACCCTTATAGTCACTATTATGAGTTATCGTTATACGCGAAAAAGGGATAAGAAAAATAAAATAGAGAAGATAAGGCGCAAACAGGCACAGATACAAGCAATGGAAGAAGGCTTGCACTGGGGCGTAGAGGTCTCTGCTGCATCTCATCTTAGAGTTGAAATAGCTGGACTCAAAGCAGAACTTGAACAACTAAAGAGCGAATTGTAATATGGTGGAGTGGAAGAAGCTTAAAGATATTTGTAATGATATCATAGTCCCAATGAGAGATAGACCAAAAATATTTGATGGGACAATCCCTTGGTGTCGTATAGAAGACATTGAAGGTATGTATTTCAATAGGTCTCTTTCGGATTTAATGGTATCAGAGACAGTAATCAAGGATATGAATTTGAAGGTTTTCCCTACAGGTTCTGTTATATGTTCTTGCAGTGCTACTTTGGGCGTATGCGCAATTAATACACAACCTCTTATCACAAATCAGACATTTATAGGCTTGGTTTGTTCTGAACAGATAAATAATCGGTTCTTGTATTATTATATGACTACAAGAAAAAAGGAGTTATTATCACTTTCCACAACCGGTACGATACCATATGTATCTAGAGATAAATTTGAAAGAATGAACATCCCTGTTCCTTCCATTTCTGGACAACAGAGGATTGTGGAGAAACTCGATACGTTCACTGCTTCCATCGACAACCTGAAAGAGCAAATTGCCCAGCGCCGCAAGCAGTATGAGTATTATCGCGACCAACTCCTCGACCTCGAAGGAAAGCCTGAACAAGATATTCATTGTTGGGGCGAGTTCTGCAAAATGGAGAAAGGTAATGGCGTTCAGAAAGTTGATTTCGTGGAAGAAGGTGTAGGATGTATCCATTACGGGCAAATATATACCCATTATGGTCCTTATGCATATGAAACAAATAAGTTCGTTTCTGAAGAAACCTTTGCAAAGGCTAAGAAAGCTTCAAAAGGGGACATCATTTTGACGGATACGAGTGAGAATGTGGAAGATATATGCAAAAGTGTAGCTTGGCTTGGCGATGATGATATAGCGGTGAGCAATCACGCTTTAATAATCAAGCATAATCAAAATCCGAAGTACTTATCGTATAGCACACAAACCAATAGTTTCTTTTTACAAAAAAGAAAAGTTGTGGTTGGTGTGAAAGTTTCAGGAATAAAACCTGATGATTTGGCAAAAATCAAGATATTCCTTCCTCCCCTCTCCGAGCAGCAGCGCATTGTTTCCATCCTCGACACCTTTGAGGCAAGCATCCAGAACTTGGAAGCGCAGCTAAAGGAGCGCGAGAAGCAATATGAATACTACAGGAATAAACTGTTGACGTTTGAATAAACAAAAATAATAATCGTTCTTTGACATCGTGGCACAGAAATAAAGGAAAAAAGATTTGGTGGTCTCAATCATTTGTCGTACTTTTGCAGCAACAAAAGCAATAGACAATGAAAGAGAACAAACCATATCCCATTTTGGACGAAGAGGATGACAGCTGCCTGACCGCTCAGGAGTCTGCTGCCAATGTGGCCTACTCTTGCGAGCAGCCTGTCATACCCGACGACGTGGACTATGCCCACATCGTGGATGGCGTTCTTCAGGTGACTCCCGACATAGAGGAGGAGATTGCTGAAGTGGAGCGTGGTGAGGTCGTTTCTATGTCGGAATTCAAAACAATGTTTGCCCGATGGCTCTGACTATTGAATTCAGTCGTCGCAGCACTAACCAGTTGCAGAAAATCCTAAAGTTCTACGACGAGCGCAACGGGTCTGACACGTATAGTCGCCGACTGTTGCGTTGTATTCTCGCAGAGCTGCAACGGCTGTCAGAAACGCCTACGGCAAGCAGCCCGTCAACACGCCCGGACGTCAGGTTCTTCTATCTGATGGGGTTTACCGTCATCTTTCGCTACAATACTCGCAAGCTGACGGTGCTGAGCATACGATCGTCAGCACGCAAGCCTCTGAAAGTCTATCAGAGGAAATAGCCTTACGACTACATATTTCTGTGCCACGTTGCCGAGAGGACATCAAGGCAGAGTGTAAACAACAGAAATATGGACGACTACAAAATCATAGTAGAGCAGGAGCACCAGACGGTGATGGCGCACTACGAGGTGCAGCCAAAGCCGGCAGAAGGCTACCAAAGCGAGGCCAGACTGGAGGCAGCGCTGATACAGCAACTGAAAAGTCAGGGCTACGAACACGTCAACGTGAAGAACGAGGACGGTCTGCTGCGTAACCTCAGACGACAGTTAGAACTGCTGAACGACGTGGTGCTGAGCGACACGGAGTGGAGCCGCCTGCTGCCCATGATCAGCAATGAGCAGATGAACATTGAGGATAAGACGGAGATGCTGCAGGGCAAGGGCTACATTCTGAACCTGAAGCTGGACAACGGCCTGACAAAGAACATCAAACTCATTGACAAGCAGAACGTTTATAATAACCGTCTGCAGGTCATCAACCAGTATGAGGTAGAGGGAGCACACAAGAACCGCTACGACGTGACGATACTGGTTAATGGTTTGCCAATGGTGCATGTGGAACTGAAGAAACGTGGCGTACCCATCAAGGAGGCTTTCAATCAGATTAACCGCTACCTGCGTGACTCATTCTGGGCAGGCAGAGCTATGTTTGACTTCGTGCAGATTTTCGTTATTTCCAATGGTACGGAAACCAAATACTATAGCAACACCACGCGCTTTGCCAAGGAACAGGAAGCAACAGGAGGACCGCGAAAGCACAAGACGGATGGCCAGTCGTTTGAGTTCACTACCTACTGGACGGATCAGGAGAATACGCTACTCTGCGACCTGAGGGATTTTACCACCACCTTCTTTGCCAAGCACACGCTGCTGAACGTGCTGACGAAGTACTGCGTGTTCAACGTGGATAAGCAGCTGCTTGTGATGCGCCCTTACCAGATAGCCGCTACGGAAAAGATTTTGCAACGCATACAGACGGCCATCTACAACAAGTGGCAGGGGAGCATCCGCGCAGGTGGCTACATCTGGCACACCACGGGCTCGGGCAAGACGCTGACTTCATTCAAGACGGCACAACTGGCCTCGAGAATGGAAGGCATCTCGAAGGTGCTGTTTGTCGTAGATAGAAAAGACCTGGACTACCAGACGATGAAGGAGTACGACAACTTTGAGCCAAACTGCGCCAACAGCAATTCTTCTGCCCGTATCCTGCTGAAGCAGCTGAAAGACCCACAGGTGAGCATCATCATCACCACGATACAAAAGCTGTCGAACCTGATGAAGCCGAAGTTCTACGACACGGACGAACGGCTGCGTGAGTTGCTGCAGAAAGAGAACATCGTGCTCATCTTCGACGAATGCCACCGAAGTCAGTTCGGAGAGATGCGCCAGCAGATTGTCAAGCGCTTCAAAAAGTACCTGATGTTCGGATTCACAGGCACACCTATCTTTGCCGTAAACACATCGGCAGGCAGCAAGTACCAGACCACCGCACAACTGTTTGGTGGAGAGCTTGATAAGGACGGGAAGCCTACGAAGGCACTGCATACTTATACCATCATTAACGCCATCAGGGATAAGAACGTGCTGCCGTTCCACGTGGACTACAGTTCGACCATGAGGATGAAGAGCGACGTGGACACCAAGCAAGTTTGGGGCATTGATACGGATGAGGCGCTTCACGACCCGAGGCGAATCAGCATCGTGACACGTTACATACTGGAGCACTTCCGCGAGAAGACCAGCGGGATGTTCAACAGCATCTTTGCCGTTGACTCGGTGAAGACTGCCATACAGTACTACAACGAGTTCAAGCGCCAACAGGCCGATGCCACAGCACCGCTGAAGGTGGCAACTATCTTCACCTACAATGCCAATGAGGCAGAAACTGACGAATGGGGATTCACAGACGACGAGAACCCGGAGAGCACCAGCGAACTTGACCCTACATCACGCGAGGCATTGCAACGTGCCATTGATGACTATAATCAGACGTTCGGCACGACGTTCTCTACTGACGGGGAGCAGTTCCAGTCATACTACAAGGACGTGTCGCTTCGCATGAAGCGGCGCGAGGTGGACCTGCTCATCGTGGTAGGTATGTTCCTAACGGGTTTCGACGCCAAGACGCTGAACACGCTGTGGGTAGATAAGAACCTGAAGATGCACGGACTGCTGCAGGCCTACAGCCGCACGAACCGCATACTGAACTCGGTAAAGACATTTGGCAACATTGTCTGCTTCCGCAATCTGGAGGAAGCAACGAAGAAGAGCATCTCCATCTTTGGCGACGAGAATGCCGCAGGACTGGTATTCATGAAGTCGTTTGACGAATACTACAGCAAGGGCTACAAGGATGAGAAAGGCGATGAACAGGCTCCATATACAACGCTGGTGAGAATACTGCAGGAGAAATATCCTGTGGAGAAGATTGCCAACATCATAGATGACACCGAGAAGAAACAGTTTATCCGCCTGTTTGGCGGCATCCTGAAACTGCGGAATGTGCTGAGTGCGTTCGACGAGTTTACGCCAGACAAACAGCTGATACCTGAGATGCAGCATCAGGACTATCTGGGTTGGTACAACACGCTGTATGAGGAATTCAGGAAACCATCACACCCCAAGGAACGTGAGGACATCACCGACGACTTGGTATTTGAGATGGAACTGGTGAAGCAGGTGCAAATCGACATTCACTTCATTTTGCAGCTGGTACAGCAGTATCACGACACGAACTGTCAGGACAAGACCATCATAGTAAAACTGAGGAAGCAGATAGAGGCCAGTCCCGACATGCGCGACAAACGGGAACTGATAGAGAAATTCATCGACCAGATGACGCCCGAAAAAGGTGCCGACGTAGGAGAGCAATGGGAAGCGTACATAGAACGTGAGAAGAAGGCTGAGCTGGATGCCATCATCACCGAGGAAAGGCTGAAGCCAAAGGAAACGGAAGCCTTCATGCAACGTGCCTTTGCTGACGGTTATGTCACAGAGACGGGTACTGGCATTGCCAAGATATTGCCTCCGACCAATCCCTTCCTGCCTGAAAGTGGGGAGAAGAAGCTGACGGTGATAGAACGTCTAAAGGACTACTTGCAAAAGTTCATAGGGACTACGGAACCGGTAAATGTCAATGTCACCATTCATAATCATTATCACGGAAAAATAGACCAACTTACAATAAACAGCGAATAACAGCGTTATAAAGAAAGAAAATATTTTGAGCTTAGACAGCTTTCTCGTTACCTGTCAGAACCGCCTAAATTCTAAACAAGTCAATACGAGTAGATTGTCTGCCTGCTCACGTCCTGGAGACGTGGGCATTCGGCAGTTACAGCATTCGTTAATGACTTTAGGCGGTTAAGACAGGTGTTGTTCTGAAAAGTGCCCCTCTCCTTTTTTACCTGAAAACATATCAATAACTAAATACTTTGAAAAAAATGGAATCAACAAAAACACCACAGCAGCGTGGTGGCATCTACAACTATTTCCAGGGTGCCACCATCAACAACCTCGTCATCAACGGCAACATGACCAAAAGCGGTACGGAGCATTATTATGGTGCCGGAGTACACAAGAAGATTTATTCGGACAGTCAGGTAGCGCGAGCCCTCTGTAACATCGTGGGGAAAGGGAAAGCCATCGATTCAAAACAGAAATGGGCAGGTGCCCATTGGCTGCTGAGGTGGTTGTGCGACTTCCCGGCACGTCCCTTTGACTTTTGCGAACGGGTTAATTCGCTGCCATTGCCGGAGGAATTGGAGATTAAATGTGAGTATCATAACATCAGGCAATTGAGCACATTGTCATTTATGAATGAAGACCCGAGGAACATGGAGTCTGTCAAATATAACAAGAACGATGAAAATGTGTTCTTCCAGATGAGAGAAGTTGTGACTGCTTTAAGCCAAGAATTACAAAAAACAACCGAAATGGAGCTTTGATTTTCTCAAAACATTATCAAAACGTTATCAAAATTTTATCAAAACGTTTCACGCAAGTGGAACGTTTTTTTTATTCCCGAACTTTGCCTGTGGATTTGGCCAACATCCGCAAAGTTGAACAATTTAAAACATTAAAGATTATGGTATTTAAAGTAAAAGATTTGCAACACGTTTTGCAGATATTAGACCCAGAAACATACGTCAGTGCTGACGTTCCCATGAGTGCCCAAGGCCGTATGGCAATGATTTGCGCCATTCTAAATGGCTATTTGGACTTCGTTTTTGAAGAAGTGATGATTAATGATCGTAAAGAATTCTGCATAAGGCTCACCGCTGACGGGTATGATGACGACCGTTTTGTCATCACGCATGGAATAGATGGTAAAGAGCTACTGAAAAAAAACGCCCCACAACTCTACGAACAAATTTTCGATTATCTAGAAAATCACATTTAAAACATCAAACATTCATGACTTATGGAAATCATAGCAACATTAAAAGAAGTAAGCCCGCTGGTGACTCGCAGCTATACTGACAAGACGGGCGAGAACAAGACCATTAGCATCAAGGGTTTCACCTTCCGCCACGGACGTGACACATTCTATGCCGAGGCATACGAGGACCTGGCACGACAGCTGGACGGTGACAAGCACGAAACAGGCGATGCCTACGTCATGAACGTGGAGATGAACGCCAGGACGTGGCCCACGAAGGACGGCGAACAGCGCGTTGAAACGCGGCTGACCCTGCGGTCGCTCAACTGGTTCTTCAGCCCAAGGGCTGAGTTTGACCCGAACAGGTAAAGTTGCAAAATGTCAAATGTCAAAATGTCATTAAGCATTTTTCAAAATGCTTCAAAATGGAGCGATAAATTATATATTATATAAATATAATATATAATTTATAAGTAGTAACCCTTTAAAAATGAAATATTTATAGTTGTTGACTCAAAAAAATAGCTTAATGACATTTGACATTTTGAAATTTGTAATTTGCGATAGAGACTTTTAATACTACGTATTAACATCGGAAAAAACGGAAAGAATAATAACATTATGGCCACAAAAAAGCAAGAAAGACAAGAGACGCAAGTAGCGATTCTGACCCCCAAGAAGGTGCGCGGCACGGCTACCATCTATGCCTGCGGCGACGTGGAGTTCAAGGCGTACGGCGAAGGTACGCCACAGAAGGAGGTCCTCAAGCGCAAAGGTAATTCACAGCTCTACGAGACGAAGCCCGTAAAGGGCACCACGCCCAAGCTCTGCGCCCACCTGATGGTAGATAAGGACGACCCCGCCGTGGGCATGAAGCTCAGACAGCAGCTGGACGACTTCCTTGAAGGTTTCGGGGGAAAGTGCGAAGACTCCCAGCCGGCGAAGAAGGACACACAGCTCTGGAAGGGTTCCCGCCTGAACGTGTGGCACAGGGCAAAGCAGCAGGACGTTCTCGTCACTCTCACGCTGACTCTCGACGAGAGTCGGGCTATGGAACAGGAAGCACTTAACGAATTTCAAAAACTCTATCAATGTTTTACTTTCAACAAGGAATATCTGCACCGTGCCGCCCTTGCACAGAAAAAGAATGGGAGCGAATAACCGCCGACGAGCACACGCGGGCTACCGTCATGCTGGCACGGCAGGCACTCGGCGCCGGTGACCGTCAGCAGTACGACAAGCACAAGCGCTCGCTGCCGCTGTTCGTCTTCATGGCGGGCAACATACACGGCTCGCGCTACATAGACAAGCAGGGCAACGACCACGGCATCGACATGTGGCGGCGGCAGTCGGAGTGTTACCTCAACGGGCTGGTGATGCTCGACTTCGACCATCTGGGCGAGGACCCCGCCTCGGTATTCACGGAGCGCATCATGCCCCACTCGGCCGACATCGGACTGCTGCTGGCCTACGTCACACCGTCGGCTGACGGCATCCGGCTGGTCTGCAAGGCTGACGTGAAGACGGGCAACCTTGCCGACAACCAACGACACATTGCCGGCATCATCGGACTGACATCCGACGAAGCCTGCAAGGACTCTTCTCGCGGCTCCTTCGCCTGCACGAAGGAGGATGTACTTTACATAGACAACGAACTTTTTACTTACCAGAATGATGAATACGACAAGGAATTTGGCGATGCTTATCGCCGCGGGGACAGCAGAGGTTCTGCTGGAGGCCCTGATGGTGGCACTGGTGCCCATAGAGTGGATAGCGGAAAAGGTGTTTGTAACGTGGGACAGGGTGCACAGCAAGCACCAGCGCCTGCTGGAGGAACTAAACCTGTAGAAGACGATGCAGACACAAGTGACGAACTATGTTTCAAGGGAATACCTTACAGCGCCATTGTCGAAGAGTACTGGCGACAGGACGGAGGACGGCCTGCTCCTGGAGAGCGTCATACCCGAGTGCTTGCGATGGCTAACAGGTTTCGCTACATCACGGATAACAATCCGGATGTCTTACTACGGGTCATTGACCATTGTGGACTTCCGGACGAGGAAGTCAGGGGCATCGTTACTGCGGCTTGTGCATACAAGATGGCACCGTTCACGCCGCCCACGATGCGTAAGGTACTGCAAGCTGTTTCCCAAGGGCGAGGTGAGGCTCTGGATGGAGCAGTACCGCTCGGCATGGATGCTCCTGGAACGGAGGCTGCAATACCGTATAAGGAGTGGTGGACACAGATGCGACCTCTACTTAATGCTGCCCTGCAGGATGCCCTCTACGCCATGCCGGACGAAGTGAAGCCCGGCGGTGCAATGGCGGCACTGGCCATGCTCGGCACCTACCTGACGCGCTGCTGGTGGGTGCACTACGACGGCGAGCGCCGCAGGCTGTCGTTCCTCGTCTATATCATGGGCGACGCTGCCAGCGGAAAGTCGTTTGCCGTGGAGCTGGACCGCCTCATCATGGAGCCCATGAAGGCTGCCGACCGTGCCGGCCGTGAGTGGGAGCGCCAGTACAAGGAGGACAAGGCACAGCGGGCGACGTCGTCGGCGGCACAGAAGAAGGCGGCACAGGAAATCAAGCACCCGGTCATCCGCTACGTGCCCTCCACCATATCGAACGCGAAGCTGTATGCCCGACTGACGGATGCGGTGGAGCTGGTGGACGGCGAGGAGCTGCACCTGCACCTCTTCACCTTCGAGAGTGAGCTGGCCACGGCGCTGCGTGTGCAGCAGGGCTCATGGGCTGGCAAGCTGGACCTGGAGTGCAAGTCGTTCCAGAATGAGGAGGCGGGTGTTGACTATGCCAACGAGCAGTCGGTGAACGGCATCATACAGGTGAACTGGAACCAGGTCATCACGGGAACGCCCGATGCCATGAACCGCAAGATCAAGCCCGTCACCGTGCTCGACGGACTGGTGACGCGACTGGCGATGTTCCTCATGCCCTCGAACCACTTCCACATGATCAGCCGCAAGGAGAAGATTCGTGACTTCGATGCGGAGGCAAGGCTCCGGACGTGGGGCTACAAGCTGGAGGAGCTCAGCGGTGAGCTGGTGTGCCCGTGGCTGGTGGATGCTGCCTACGACTGGTGCAACGAACGGGCGAAGGAGGCGGAGATGGAGAACGACATCGTGGCAGACTACTTCCGCAAGCGCGTTCCTATGTATATCGTCCGCTACGGACTGGTGTATGCGGTGCTCGACAACTACCAAAAGCTGCTGGAGCTGAAGCATGACGGCAAGCCCATGAAGGTGCCCTTCTCGAAGAAGGCGCTGAAGTTCGCGCTGCTCATGGGCGACATCATCTACTACATGCAGATTCGACAGTACGGGGAAATGGTCATGAATGCGCTGACAGCGCAGACCAAGGACTTCAAGCCGAGGAAACGGAGAAGCAGATACGCGGATCTCTACGCCCGTCTGCCCAACGAGTTCACCAATGAGCAGCTGGCAGAAATCTTCGGCATAACCAAGAATAGCGCTAATCTGCATTGTACCCGCTTCGTGGAACGTAAATGGGTGGAACGCGTGAAGCAGGGAACGTACAGGAAAATCATCAAAAACGTATGATGAAAAATTGTAAAATTGTAAAATTAAAAAATAAAAGATTATGAAAAAATTATTTGCATTCAGTATCAAGACCGTGTGGGAATTGATTAAGTACATCAAACCGCTCTATGAGCTCATCGCGGCTATCGTCAAGATTATCAAGAACGATAAGAAGGACGAAGAAGAATTGAAGAATTGAAGTGGAAAGAAATTGCCAGAAATTAACCAGAAATTATTGATGGAAAAATCTTTTCTTGGAATTTCTGAATAATTAATGGCAATTTCTTTCAAAAAAAACAGTTAGAGGTTAGCGAAAATTTCTGATTAATTTCTGGCAATTTCTTTCAAAAAATCACCGGCAATTTCTTTCAAAAAAACAGTTAGAGGTTAGCGAAAATTTCTGATTAATTTCTGGCAATTTCTTTCAAAAAAACACCGGTAATTTCTTTCAAAAAAAACAGTTAGAGGTTAGCGAAAATTTCTGATTAATTTCTGGCAATTTCTTTCAAAAAAACACCGGCAATTTCTTTCAAAAAAAAAGTTATCAGTAAAATTTTAATTTAAAATGGAAATGGACGAAAAACTGACTCGGGGTTTCCGCAACAACAACCCCATGAACATTGTGAAATCAAAGGACCGATGGCTCGGAAAGAGAACGCCGTCAACCGACGCGAAGTTCGAGCAGTTCTTTGAAATGAAGTTCGGCATACGTGCCGCACTTAAAATACTCACGCGCTACCACCGCGACTACGGACTGGTTACCGTCAACGGCATCATCCACCGCTGGGCGCCCGACGGGGGCAGGGTGGAACGTAACTACATCAGCTACGTGGAAGGTCAGATGAAGCAAAGCCTGCCCGACTGGGACGGAATCGTGAAGCCCAAACTCATGCACCTCTACGAACTGGCAAAGGCCATGTGCTGGGTGGAAAGCCACTACGTGCTGACGGAAACGGCCTTCCGCATGGCGGTTGACCTGCTGCCCATTGACTACCGCACTCATTGGTTCTTCAAAAAAGACGAAAGGAGGTGACTATGGCAGCAGTAGAAGTGGTAATCAGCAAGACGAGAGGCGGCATTGATGTGCCTCGCGTCATCATCAAGGACATCATCGGCAACCGCGAACTGACGCGCAAGGTGGCAGAACGCGCACGGCGCGTATCAGCTCCCGAAGTGCAATTCGTACTGACGTTCCTCATTGAGGAAATCTACGAACAAATCATGGAGGGCAAGAAGGTTGTCATTG
>Ga0310691_10006718_pt1 | contig 12211 bp, 12 predicted proteins | sample 176DNAGHGlowgp2_FD_203887 | JGI IMG/M metagenome (GOLD analysis project Ga0310691, IMG submission 203887) | Sheep rumen microbial communities from Palmerston North, Manawatu-Wanganui, New Zealand - 1766 DNA GHGlow gp2 (v2) (version 2) | ecosystem: Host-associated > Mammals > Digestive system >... | reverse complement strand
ACTCACATGGTAGGCATCGTTGCGCACCGCACTGGCCATGAGCGTCATGGGCCAGGATTGCGCAGGCCGCCTTCGCACAAGGACCATCGTTGCCGCCGCCTCGCCCAGATTCAGTCCTAGGCGCTCTAGGTCAAACGGACGACACGGCTCATCGGACACCGCCTTGAGCGACTGGAACCCCGACACCGTGAAGCGGTTCTGCACATCGGCACCACACACCACGGCGCGGTCATAGCACCCCGCGTCAAGGAGCCGCTGGGCCAGCACCAGCGCAGCCACACCCGAGATGCAAGCGTTGCACACCACAATGGGCTGGGTTGTGAAGCCCAGCGTCTGGGCTATGCGCACTGCGGCATGACCCGGATAGACGGCATCATCGACGGGACCACCATGCTGCAGCAGGTCGATATTGGCCTTTGTGGTGGCTAAAATCAGCACTGTGCGCAAGTCTGACACGTCAATGTGGCCGATAGCCCCACGCACCGACTGCACCACCAGCGACTCAAAGCGAGTCAGGCCATCAATCATCAGGCTTGCCCACTGTTCGTCACTGAACAGTGATGCCGTGAATGGCTCGGGCAACCCCCAGCGTCCCTCATAGCGGCACAGAGCAGACTGCCCGGCAAGCACCGCCTGGAAGTTCTGCTCACTGGTCATGCCCAATGGCGAGATGATATGATCGCTGATGCAATAGGTCATTGGTTGTTAGTTGTTAGTTATCAGTTATCAGTTATCAGTTGTCGGTTGTCAGTTGTCGGTCCTAGGTTCCAGCGAGCCTTCCACCGGGCATAGAACTCGGGATTGTCCCAAATCAACTCGTAATTCTTGTCCAGAAAGACTTGAACAGAATGGGCAGTAGCGATGAGCGAGTCATCGGCCACGTCGTGTATCTCGTAGTCAAACACAATCTTGGCGGCCTCGGTGGGGCGATAGATGATGTCGACACGCACCTTCATGCCATAGCGGATGATGTGCTTGTAGTGCATGGTCAACTCGACCAGCGGTGCCGTGCAATCGTTGTCGAAGAAGGTCATGTAGCCCAGCCCGAACTGACGGCCGAACTCCTCGCGAGCGTCCTCGAAGTAGACGGGATAATGCCCATGCCACACCACGCCCATCGAGTCGACCTCGCTGAAACGTACTTCTATCACTTTTGATGCCTTGAGTTCCATTTCGTTTAATGCAGTTAATAAGTTCTCGGTTTTCAGTTTTCAGTTCTCAGTTCTTACAACCGATAATCGACAACCGATAACCAATCAGCCTTTGATGGCTATCTTCATCTGTGTGGTGAGCAATGTGCGGTCGCCACAGGTGATGGTGGCCGTGGCCAGTGTCATCCCAAAGACTTCCTCAAGCACATCGACCGTGGTCGTGATAGTCTCACCCACACTGGGCAAGCCATACACTGTCAGGTCGCGGATGGCACCGATATAGCCCACCTGAATGCCCTTGAGCAAGATAAACTTGTTGACATAGCCGATGCGAGCAGCACACGTCTGGGCAATGTTCTCGACCAGGCCTGCCGCATTGAGGTGGTCACTCTCGACAAAGAGGTTGCCGGCCGTGACACACAACTCAGTGACCGTGCGCACTCGGTCGAAGTGGGTGAGTGTCCCAATCATCACAAAGGGCTCTTGCTGTGGCAGCAACTCGTGCACATCGATGGCACGCAACTCTTGCTCGGTGGGGTTGGTGGGGTCAATCATGATTGCCAGAATTCATAGTAGTTGTACCATTGCGTGGGATAGAGCCTCAAGATGCGTTCCAACTCGGCCACATAAGCATGTGCCAACTGGTCGATTTGGTCACTGCGGCGAGCCGTACGGTCGTAGGGCAACGGCGCGACATAGATGCGGTAATGCTTGATGCCAGTCTTCATCACATGCACCGCCAACACCTCGACGCCCCGTGAGGTAGCGACAGCAAACGGTCCCTGCGGAAAACGTGCGTCCTTCCCCAAGAAAGGAATAGTCACAGCCTTGGCCGAGCCGACAAAGCGGTCGGCAGGCATGCTCAAGATTTCGCCTTCTTGCAGGGCACGGTTCATCTCGAAGAGGTGACTCATGTCATCCTTGACAGGAATCATCTGGATGTTGGTGTGAGCAAACATCTGGTTGCGACCCTGCATCACCGTGGCCTTCTCGCCCCAGAACACCAGGGCGTTGAATGGCTTACGCTCGGACACCAGCGTGTAACCTGCCAGTTCATAGTTACCAGCATGTGAACTGAGTTGCACAAAAGCCTCGTCACCACTGGCCAAACGCAAGAAGTGCTCATAGCCCTCGACATCAACCTCAAAACGCTTGCCACCATACATGGCAAAGCGGTCAATGAGCGCCTGGCCAAACAAGCAATGGCTTGTATAAGTCTTCCAAGCCGCCTTGAGAGGACCGTAACCGTGACGCTGGCGCAAGTAGCGATAGGCGATGCCTCGACTGGCATTGAGCATCAGACAGACAGGCACGACAAACAGAGCCGAGACGCCATACAACAGTCTCAGATCCATCCACCTAGTGGCCTTGATGAGCCAGCGCAATAGCCAGCCTGAGCCAAAGGTTCTGCCGTTCCACCTCTTGTCTGCCATGCGTCAAGCGCTGACCTTACTCTCGATATAGTCGCAGAATTGGCTGAGCGTCTTGATGTTGACCATCTCCTCGGGCTTAATCTTGAAGCCAAAGTTCTTCTCGACGATAACCACGATGTCAACAAAGTCCAGACTGTCGATGCCCATGTCATCCTTGAGCAGAGCGTCGTCAGCAATCTTGTCCTCGTCAATCTCCAGATCCTCGATGAGGAAATCTTTCACTTTCTGGTTAATTTCTTCTCTTGTCATATTATTTGTGTTTGCAATTTCTTAATTCACCAATCGACACACCACGATGCTGTGGCCTTGCCCCAGGTGATCGTGGATGGTCTCAATCTCCAGCCCGGCATCGTGGATGCATTGCTCCAAATCGGCAGTATTGTACATCTTGCTGTTGCCATTGGCAATGGCCGTGAAGTAGAGGCTGGTCATTGTCAGGCAGAATGTGGCAGGCTCAAACCGCTGTCGGTCCCACAAGGTCTCCATGATGTAGATGCGAGTTTCAGGCTCCATCACAGCAGCAGCACGTCGCAGAATGGCCACAATCTCGTCCATGCCGAAGCAATCCAAGAACTGACTCATCCAGATGGCATCTAGCCCACCCTGGCGGAGGGGCAACCGCGCATCGGGGTCTAGCAGATTGATGCCATGACCGTAGATGCGGTCGGCACCATGCCGGCCGGCAATGTTGGCACGCATCATCTCGATTTGCTGGGGCAAGTCGAGCACGGTAACCTCGACCGTCGGATCGTGAGCCACACATTGCAGCGCCCATTTGCCCGTATTGCCACCCACATCGTAGAGTGAGCGCACATGATGCTCGTCAAAGAGGATGCGCAACGCCTCGGGGAACGACGAGTCGCTGTAGAAGTGGTCGAAGCCGAACCAACTCTTCTGCACATGTTCGGGCAGACTCGACAAACCCTCATAGACCGTGGGCCATGGGCCGAAGTGCCGCAGCCCCGCAGGCTTGCCCTCGAGCAGAGACTCCTCTAGACGGAACATTCCCTCGTAGTTCACATCGTGGTTGAAGTCCATATTGACCCGTGTGGCTGGGTCATTGAGCAGGAACCACCCTGTCTTTGACAGGCCGAAGCGGTCGGTGGCTGGGTCTACAAGGATGGTACCTATGGCGAGCGATGCCTCGGTCAGGCACTTCACCGCATAGTCGCTCAGACCCGTCTTCTTGCAAATCTCGGTCCGGGTCAAACCATCGGGCGCATCGCGCAGCAAGTCGAGAATACCCCACTTGACCATCAGGCGCGATGCCTGGAACACCACAGGAGCCCAGGCAATGAACTCGGCCTGCCGTTGCGCCTCGCGCGCCGACAACCGCTCTTGCGTATATCGTTTTTCTAGTTCAGGCGACAGATTCATCTGCTATCATTTCAACTGCTTGAGCAGAATCTTGGCCAGATTGCCTCCAGCACTCCTGAAACCGTCACCCCACAGGTTAGACATTGTCCCGAAGATGCCACCCTTGCCTGTGATGCGGAACTTGACTATTTCTTCACCGGTCTTCTCATCCTTGATAATCACCAAGTCGGTCTGGTTGCCACGCTTGTCCAGTCGCTCGGGGCGAATGACAATGGTGTACTGCTGGTCGTGGTCGTCGGCCAACAGGTAGGTGCGTGCTTTGTTCAGTTTCTTATTGGCTTCTTCAACCAACTCAAGCCAGCGGGGCTTGAGTTCATCTTTGAGTTCCTTGGTGGCATCCCACTGAGGCTGTTCGGCATCGCGGAAGCGCAGCCACTCCTCCTCGTTGAGGTTGTTGATTGTATAGGTCGACCAATCAACTGTGACATTAAACTTGGTCACTCCAGCCAGACGGTCAAATGAACCGACAAATTGCTTGTCGTTGGCTGCCGTTGTACTGATGCAGGCCAGCAAGGCAACCACTATCATCAAAAAAAACTTTTTCATTTTTCTATGATTTTAAAAATTACACTTGTCTAAAAAGGGATTGTGTCACTGCTTGCAGAGCACTAAAGCAGAGTTGGTGCCACCAAAACCAAACGAGTTGCTCAACACGGTGTTAACGCGGGCCTCGGTGGTGCTCAGTGCCAGATTGAGGTGCTCGCTATGCTCATCGGGGTTCTCAAAGTTGATGTTGGGAGCCACAAAGTCGTTGTGCATCATGATGATACTATAGACAACCTCACTGGCACCCGCCATCCAGCACTCATGGCCGGTCATCGACTTGGTGCTGCTCACCAGGGCATGCTTGCCGCGGAACAGGCGGTCGATGGCGATGGCTTCGAACATATCGCCCTGTGGGGTCGATGTGGCATGGGCATTAATATAGTCAATGTCATCGGGCGTGAGGTCTGCATCCTTCAGCGCACGGCTCATAGCGGTGACGCTACCCTCGTCGCTGGGTTGCGAGATGCCACCACCAGTGCTCGAGAAACCATAGCCCGCCACCTCGGCCAGAATCTGAGCGCCACGTGCCACGGCATGGTCATAGTCTTCTAGCACCAGTGCGGCAGCACCGCCACTGGGGATGAGGCCGTCGCGGTCGCGGTCAAAGGGTCGGCTGGCACGAGTGGGGTCATCCATGCGCACCGAGAAGGCTCCCAGTGCATCGAACGAGGCCATTGAGTAGAAGTTAACCTCCTGTGCACCACCACAAAGCACCACATCCTGCAGCCCCTGACGGATGAGCATGGCTCCGAGGCCGATGCTGTGGCTACCACTGGCACAAGCGGCACTGATGGTGAAGTTGACACCCCGCAAGTGGAAAATGGTGCTCAAGTTCATGTTAACCGTCGAGTTCATTGATTGGAAAATGAGACCATAGCCCAGCAGAGCGGTATCGTGCTTCTCATCCATAATCTTGCTGGTCTCAATCACTGGCTTAGCCGACGAGTCGTTGCCGAAGATGCAGCCCACCTCGTTGTGCAGCAGGTACTCGTCATCAATCATGGCTTGAGCGAAGGCTTGACGGCTTGCCATATAGGCATACTGTGCCTCCTCGCTCATGCCGGCACGCGTGTGTCGGTCCAGCATTTGCTTGGTTATGACAGGTTTCTCGACAATGCCCGTCAGACCAGAGCGATAGCCGTAGTCAAGGCGTTGCTGCTCAATGCCGATGCCCGACTTGCCATCGCGCAACGACTGTGTCACTGTTTCTATATCTGTTCCCAGACACGACCAAATGCCCATGCCTGTTATCACTACTCTGCGCATATTTTCAATTCACTTTTTTAGGAGCATCGCTCATCGCGATTAGCAATTGATAAAACGTGCAAATTTACGACTTTTTACCCAACCGCTCAAACTTTAGGTCTAAATTTAGGTTAACAGCACTTATTTTTGTGCACTCACTCAGCACATGGGTCGATATCTGAAAACAAAAAAGGGTGTGTTCAAAAATCACAAAATGTGGCCTCACTGTAGGGACGCGGCGTGCCGCGTGATTAGCCACCACTGCCCGATTGCAATGTATTGTCTTGTAAATCAGAACGATTCACAATCTGGCAATCACGCGGCACGCCGCGTCCCTACAATGTGAAATTGTCAGGCACTTTATCTTAACACACCCTCTTTATTTAGCGTTGAAACCTTAAAATTCAAAGCCTGCGCGCAGGCTGATGTAACTCATGTCGTTGTACCAGTCGGTGTTGTAGCCGTGGTAACTCCAGCCAGTGGAGAGACTCACGCGCTTGATGCGGATGCCGGCACCCATGTAGGCGTAGATGCCGCAATGGCTATCGATGACGTTACAGCCGACACGCAGATCGACAAAGGGCGAAATCTTGTGGTTGACAAAGTCGAGCCGCACCGTCGCATAGATGGGCAGTACAAAGTGGTTCTTGCGGTCAATGTCACGGTGAAAATGATGGTAATCCTCGTCATACCAGTAGTAATCGAGTGGCACTGGTTCGCGCCACAATGTGGGGGCAACACCACCACCCACCATCACCATGCGGCTCAACTGATAGCCTGCCGTGAAGGCCGCCGAGAACATGTAGTTGTCCTCGACATTGTCCATGCCGATGTGCAGCCCAACATCAGCGATGCCACGGAAGCCACGCTTCAGGTAGTTACTAGCCGATTGGGGCTCGTCGTCGACGGTGCGCATGCTGTTGTGGTCGACATCGATGTGGTCGACTTCAGACATCTGATAGACAAAGATGCTGCCATCGGCAGTCTCAATCTTGATGTCACGACCCTTGTTCATCTCGATGATGGTGCCACGGATGATGCTGCCGTTGAGCAGATAGACCACATCGGCAGCATGAATCAAGCCAGTCCATGCGCTGGCGCAAATCAGCAAGATAGTCAAAAACAACTTTTTCATATCTTTCCCATTAAGTATTTGTTAATTAAATAAGTAACACAAAGCATTCTTCATGAGGTCAAGTGTAGAGCCCGCCATTGATGTTGATGACCTCTCCAGTGATGTAACTGGCTGCATCTGAGGCCAGGAAAGCCACCGCCGCAGCCACCTCGTCGGGAGTGCCAAAGCGCCCCATAGGCACCAACCGCTTGAGTTCGTCTTGTGGCAGGTCGCGTGTCATGTCGGTCTCGATGAAGCCCGGTGCCACTGCATTGACAGTGACTTGACGGGCTGCCACCTCTTGTGCCAGTGCCTTGGTGGCACCGATAAGTGCCGCCTTGGCAGCACTGTAGTTAGTCTGTCCGGGCATGCCTTTAACCCCCGAGAGCGATGCGATATTGACAATGCGCCCGCCACGACGACGTGGCATCATGTGCTTGAGCAAACGGCGCGTCAGGTAGAAGAACCCGTTGAGCGTGGTGTCGAGCACTTGATGCCACTCGTCATCTCCCATCATGAACATGACATTATCTCGACGGATGCCGGCATTGTTGACCAGCACCGCCACATGGTCATCGGGGTGCTGCTGTTCCCACTGGTCGACGGCCGCCTCAATGGCCTGGGGAGATGCCACATCAAATGGCATCAACTCGGCCTGACCGCCCGCCTGGACAATCTCCTGTGCCACAGCCTGGGCAGCCTCGTGATTGGAATGATAGTTAATGATGACCGGCAGGCCTTGAGCGGCCAACCGCAATGCCACTGCACGGCCGATGCCGCGCGAGGCCCCTGTCACTAGAGCATATTTCATTTCGATAGAGTCTTAATGTGGATTCTATATGTTTAAACGCACAAAATTACAACATACTGCATGGTTGTCCAAAATTTCAGGTCAAAAAAAAGACTGGACAATGCTCAAAAGCATCCTTTCAAGCATTGTCCAGTCCAATATTTACCGATAAAATCAGTGCGTATCCAGTTCATCGCGAGTGAGTTTGTCATGATCCATGGCACGCCAACAATAAGCAATGTAGGCTAGCACAAATGGAACCAAGACACTCACGACGCTCATGGCGGTGAGGGTGAACTCGCTGCTACTGCTGTTGCGGATGGTGAGTGACGACTGTGCATCAAGCAGCGACGGATAGTAGGCTGTGCCATTGTAACCCAGCACCCAGAAGAGCGACAGAACCACCAGCACGGTGCCGATGCCTGCGGGCCAGATGCCCCTGCGATAAGTCGCGCGCAGCAACGTGCGCCCCAGGCCATAGAGCACCAGAGCCACACCGACCAGCAGGGTCAGTAATGCCCACCACATCTGCAGGTAATTGTTCAGATATTTGTAGTCAACCCATGCTGCATTGCCTTGTTCGTCGATCTCAACACCGCTCGCCGTGAGCAGCAGAGCCACGACCCACAAGAAGAAGATGACAAAAATCGGGCCATGGATGCCGAGCAACTTTCGTTGGCGCGAGCGCACAGCATCATCGTCAATGTTGTTGATAAAATAGAGCGAAGCCAGCGTTGCGGCCAGGAAGTAGATCATCACACCAAAAACCAGGTTGCGCCAGTGGGCGATAGCCTCGAGCCCGTGCAGCGGTCCCCAAGTGCTGATGGCCGACGACTCGACATTGAGGATATTGCTCTTGGTGACCGTGAACTCTGCGCCAAAGAACATCGTGGCAACAGCAACACCCAGCAGAATCGGGCCTGCAACGCCATTGATGAGCAGAAGCACGTCATAGAAGTTACGGCCATAGACATTGCCTTGCTTGGCTCGATACTCATAACTCACGGCTTGAATGACAAAACTCAGCAGAATGAGCATCCATAGCCAATAAGCGCCACCGAAACTGGTGCTGTAGAACAGCGGAAACGAGGCAAAAAACGCTCCACCAAATGTGACTAGTGTGGTAAACGTGAGTTCCCACTTGCGTCCCAACGACGTAGTGAGCAGATTGCGGCTCTCGGGGTCGCGATGATGAAACAGCATCGACTGTCCACCTTGCACAAAGAGCATGAACACCAGCAGCGCGCCCAGCACCGACATGATGAGCCACCAATAATTCTGCAGTATCTGATATGTTTCCATTTCCTTCATTGTTTAGAATTACACTTTGTCCAGATCTTGTTGTGACCGTTTGCTGATTTGGCGGCAGATGATGCTGATGTCGGCAATGAGCAACGCAGTGAACAGCACAGCAAATATCCAGAAGGTCAACTGCACATAGCCCGCACTGAGGTCACTGATAGCCACCTTGTTGGGCATTAAGTCTTGAATGGTCCAGGGCTGACGTCCCACCTCGGCCACAATCCAGCCGCTGGCACTGCAGATGTAGGTCAACGGAATGGTGATGATGCACAGCCAGTACCACCACTTGCTCCACTTGGCCTTAGCCAAGATATTGGGTTTGTAGACAAATAGCAATGCCAGCAGCAAGAACACCACCAGGAAGCCACCGATAGTGACCATGATATGGAACGTGTAGAAGGTCATGGGCACATTGGGCACGGCCTCTTCAGGCGCATCGAGATAGCCATAACCGAAGTACTTGAAGTCGCGGTTGATGGCGGTGTGGAGACTGTCGGTCGCCACCTTGTCCTCGGCACGACGTGCCACGTCGTATTGCGCCATCATCTCTTGCAGGCGCTTGCCTATCTGCATACGCTCGGCGTAGGAGACCGTGTTAACCTTGTTGCCCTGCTCGTCATAACTCACACCCTCGATGATGTCCTGAATGCCCGGGACAAAGGCATTGAAGTCGTGCGTTGCCAGGAACGACAGGCCATAGGGGATGGAGATGCTGAAGAGGAAGGGATCCTCATCATTAGTCACCGTCTTGGCGGGATTGAGCACACCGGCTGCAACGATGCTCTGCTTGAAGTCACCCTTGTAGAGGCCTTCCATAGCAGCCAATTTCATGGGTTGGTATTTGGCGACTGTGACAGCACTGGAATCGCCGGTTATGCTGGTGAGAATGATACCCACCACACCGAACCAGGCACCCACCTTGAGGCTGCGTTGGCAATGGTCGTAGTTGCGTTTCTTGAGCAGCATCCAGGCACTCACTCCCACCACAAACACGCCACCCAGTGTCCAGGCACTGAGCACCGTGTGCAAGAACTTGTTCACCGCCATGGGCGAGCATGCCACAGCCCAGAACGAGGTCATCTCGTTGCGCATAGTGGCGGGGTTGAACTCGCAACCCGTGGGATACTGCATCCAGGCATTGGCCACCAGAATCCACAACGCGCTCAGGCTAGCACCGATGGCAGTGAGCCACGTCGAGGCCAGATGAAAACGGGGGCTGACTTTCTTCCAACCGAAGAACATCACGGCGATGAAAGTCGACTCCATGAAGAACGCCAGGATGCCCTCGATGGCAAGAGGGGCACCAAAGATGTCGCCAACAAACCAACTATAGTTGCTCCAGTTGGTGCCAAACTCAAACTCGAGGATGATGCCTGTGGCGACACCAATGGCAAAGTTGATGCCAAAGATGGTCATCCAGAACTTAGTTGTAGCCAACCACCTAACATCGCGCGTGCGATAGTAGATGGTCTCCATGATGGCGATGATCACACCCAGTCCCAGGGTGAGTGGGACAAAAAGCCAATGGTAGATAGCGGTCAAGGCGAATTGCGCTCGCGACCAGTCGACTAGAGTTGTTAATTCGTCCATACTTTTAGAATTTTAACTTTCTGAAGTAACTACTTGTTAGTAGTTAAGGGAGTTAAGGAGTTAAAAAAGTTAAGACAAATGCTCTTGTTGCCCTAATTTCTTCGTTATTTATGCATCCGCCTGCCAGTCTGGAGCATTCTGCCACAACAGCGTGACGTCTTAACTCCATTTGACTACGTAACTCCTTAACTACTTCAGAAACTTAAGTTAGAATTTAAATTATTCGGTTCTCAGTTTTTCTAGTCTCGGTTCTCAGCCATTACCGACAACCGATAACTGACAACCGACAACCCATTGTGAATTGAGAATCAAGGGTTCACCAGTTCATGGCGCACATAGTCGGCCTTGCCCTCATCAGTGTCTGCCTTTCCGGCCAAGAAATTAGGGAAGAAGATAAACCGCACGATGACAAAGAACACAATCACCTTGATGGCGATGATGGCCCATAAAGTCCGCCCCAGCGTCATGGCCTTGAAGCCATCGACATAGAAGTAGAACACACGTTGCAGCCAGTTGTCGCCGCGCAGTTTATCTTCGCTCTGTGCCATATCTTTTACTTAATGACTTTGAGAGTTTGCACTTGGTTGCCAGCCTGAGCGCGCACGATGTAGGCGCCACTGGGCAGTCCACTCAGACCAATGGTTTGCTGTGCCTTGGCACTGATGACGCAACGGCCATTGAGGTCATAGACATTGACGACATCGGCACCCGCAGTCAACACTTGATCGCCAGCGATGGTCACGATAGCGCGGCCGTCGTTCAAGGTTGTGGGCAGAGCAGTCAAGTCATCCACATCATAGTCAAGAATGGGGCAAATGGCGAACGACATGGGGTCGTCGACATTCTCATACCATTGTCCAGTCTCGAGATAGCCCCAAGCGCCGTCATCATCGAGTACATATTGCCAAGCCGAACATTTCTCGCCCGCTGCACGACGGTGTACCAGCATGGCAATGTCGTCGCCGTCCTCGTTGGGGAAGCCACCGATAGTGACAAAGAACTCGCCATTGACAGGCACAGGCTGGTCAAAGTTCCACACAGTCTCGACCACATTCTGTTCGTCATACTTCAGTTGCGAAGCCTTGAGGGTGCTCTGAGCCAGCACCTCACCAGGCATGCCATCGGCATCGGCAGCCTGAATCTTGACAGTGATGTCGGCATCGGTGGTGACGCAAGTGGTCTTGGCGAAGTAGACAGCCACACTGTCGATTTGCGCGGGTGCCAGCGGAGCCTGGAAATGCTCGCCAAATTCGGGCATTCCCAGCCAGTTGGTACCGCCATAGTTGCCATACCAGCCCATCTCGATAGCAGCCAGGTCGCTATTCTCCTCGGGCGCAATGTTCCAGATGTACTGTGCACCACCTGCTTGCACGGCATAGAACATCACATCCTCATCGCTGCCCAGTTCGTTGCTAGCAGTGAGCATCACGCTATAAGTGCCCTTGTTGGGATAGGTCACGATGGGGTGCTGGTCGGTACTGGTCTGAGGTTCTGTGCCAGTAAACTCCCAGGCCCACGCGGTGGGTCGTCCGCTCGACATGTCACGGAACTGCACGGGCACCTCAGTAGGCACAAAGGCTGCACGGAAAGGCGACAGATAGGCCTCCTCGGGCATGCCGATACATGCAACTGGAGCCTGCCCCTTGACGATGACATAGCCCTC
>Ga0310691_10006714_pt1 | contig 12214 bp, 7 predicted proteins | sample 176DNAGHGlowgp2_FD_203887 | JGI IMG/M metagenome (GOLD analysis project Ga0310691, IMG submission 203887) | Sheep rumen microbial communities from Palmerston North, Manawatu-Wanganui, New Zealand - 1766 DNA GHGlow gp2 (v2) (version 2) | ecosystem: Host-associated > Mammals > Digestive system >... | reverse complement strand
GTTAAGCGGATCAGGTCCGAAGAAGCTTGCGAAAAGTCCCTGGCTGCCCTGAAGAGGTCCTGTTGTAACCTGTGTCTCAACCGGAATATTTGATAAATCCTTAAGTGCTGTAAGGAAGCCGCCCTTGCCTGAAAGAACAGCGCCGATAACTGCACAGATACCGATAAGCATTATGATACCCTGAATAAAGTCATTTAATGCTGTTGCCATATAACCGCCGACAACTACGTAAACTCCTGTAAGGAGTGCCATAACAATGATACAAACACGGTAATCAACATCAAATGCCATACCGAAAAGTCTTGACAGTCCGTTATAAACACCTGCTGTGTAAGGAACAAGGAAGACAAACGCTATCATTGATCCCACAATTCTGAGTGATTTCGAATCAAATCTCTTACCAAAGTACTCCGGCATTGTTCTTGCATCAAGAGCCTGTGTCATGATTCTTGTTCTTCTTCCGAGAACAAGCCATGCAAGAAGGCTTCCGATAAATGCATTTCCAAGTCCGATCCATGTTGATGAAAGTCCGTACTTCCATCCGAACTGTCCGGCGTATCCAATGAATACAACCGATGAAAAATACGATGTTCCAAATGCAAACGCCGAAATCCAAGGTCCCACTGAACGTCCGCCGAGGACGTAATCATTTACATTCTGGGCTTTCTTTCTGGAATAGAATCCGACGCCGATCATTACGCTGAAGAATACCACCAGCAATAAAATTTTGACTACCATTTCTCCATACTCCCTTTTATTATATGTTTTTTCATAGCCTTACACTTTATTGCTTTATCGCATTAAAGTGTCAGACTATATTCTAGCTTTCAGATGCAGCTTTGTCAATAAGTAAAAATGTAGTGCTGCGCACTCCGACTAACACCACGCTGCTTCAGCCTAAGCAGTGCCATTCGCATTTCGCTGCGCTAAATGCTCATGTAGTGCTGCGCACTATCATAAAAAAACAGCACATACCCTTTAGCAAGCAAGCTTGCAGGGTACGTGCTGTTTTTTATGGCACTGCTTAGGAGTGGAACATCTTGTTGCTCTGGTATCTCGGTTCGCAGGTGAGGTTTACGCCGAGCTTAGAGAATACATTTTCATCAATGCTTGAAAGGATGACTGACGAATGTGCTTCGCAGCCGCGGAGCTTATCAAGCTGTGCGAGTGCGATACGTGCGTTCTCATCACTTTCTGCGCAGATTGTCAGAGCTATAAGAACCTCATTTATGTGCATGAGCGGATTGTGGTCGCCCAGATGATGTACCTTAAGATGCTGAATAGGCTCGATAACCGATGGAGCAAGGAGTATTACTTCGTCCTTAAGGCCTGCGAGATGCTTAAGTGCGTTAAGCAGCATTGCAGATGATGCTCCGAGGAGACTTGTCGTCTTACCTGTGATTATCGTTCCGTCATCAAGTTCGATTGCTGCTGCAGGAAGTCCTGTGAGCTCACCCTTAACATTTGCGGCTGTTGCGCATTTACGGCTTTCAAGACCGATTCCGGCCTGCTGCATAAGTACCTCAAGCTTGCTTACAATGTCCTGACGGCTGTTGCCTTTGCGAAGTGCACAGCATTCCTTGTAATATCTTCTGATGATCTCCTGATTACCGGCTTCTCTTGTAACTTCATCATTTGAAATGCAGTTTCCTGCCATATTTACGCCCATATCTGTAGGTGACTTATATGGTGAATCGCCGTAGATCTTCTTGAACATAGCGTTCAGTACAGGGAATACATCTATATCTCTGTTATAGTTTACAGTTGTTTCTCCGTATGCTTCGAGATGATAAGGATCGATCTCATTTATATCATTAAGGTCTGCTGTTGCAGCCTCATAAGCAAGATTGACAGGGTGTCTAAGAGGAATATTCCAGATCGGGAAGGTCTCGAATTTTGCATATCCGGCCTTGATTCCGAGCTGATTATCCTTGTAAAGCTGTGAAAGACATACAGCCATCTTTCCGCTTCCCGGACCAGGTGCAGTTACAACTACAAGCGGCTTTTCTGTTTCGATATATTCATTCTTGCCAAATCCGTCCTCACTTATAATATGAGGAATATTATTTGGATAACCGTCGATCGGATAATGTCTGTATACCTTCATACCAAGGCTTTCAAGTCTCTTCTGGTACTTTATCGCTCTCTCCTGGCCGTTGAATCTCGTGAGAACAACACTGCCGACGAAGAGTCCGTAGCCTCTGAATGCATCGATAAGTCTAAGAACATCCACATCATATGTAATACCGAGATCACCACGAACCTTGTTCTTCTCGATATCATTTGCATTAATGACGATTACGATCTCAGCATCTTCCTTAAGCTGTGTAAGCATTCTGATCTTACTGTCCGGAGCAAATCCCGGAAGTACTCTTGAAGCATGATAATCATCGAAAAGCTTGCCGCCGAATTCCATATACAGCTTGCCGCCGAAATTAGAAATTCTCTCTCTGATCTTTTCAGACTGCATTGAAAGATATTTGTCATTATCAAAACCAATCCTGCTCATTTTTTTGTTACCTCTTTCATTTTTTCAATTCATTAATCTGCCGTTTTTTATCTATGTATTTATCCTGCCTGCAAGTATGACCAGGCATTTTTTCTGCAATTTTTTTATCTACGCATGTATCCTGCCTGCAAGCTTTATAAGTTCCTCACATCTTGCAAGGTCATTATATGTCAGTGCATCGTAATTCCTGAAATGCTCGATATATGCGGAAATGTCAATATTATCGAAGCTTCCATCCGTGCTGGGAGCATCATATTCATACTGATCAAAATTATTTACCACGAAGGTACATTTGCCCGAAGCCACCACGGAAATAAGCTCCGCAAAGCCCGTTGTTGCAGCATACTGATGTCTTCCCTGCCCGGTCACAACAAGTATCTGATCAGCCTTCTCGATAAGATAACTATTCAGCTTGTTCATCACGCTTTCGGTATCAACAATGATAATATCATACACCCCAGCGGCTTTGATTGCTTCAATGATCCTGATGTATTTCTCATCGGAAATACCTGAATTCTCGGAAATGCCTGTACGTCTCAGCTCCGGAATATAATCAAAATCCGAATGAACAACGTATTTCTCAACATCAGCATATCTAATACAGCCGGAAATATTTGATACATCAGTTCTCGTCTTCTCCTTCATCAGAAAACTGAAATTCTGATAAGAAGATGTGCAGATATAAAGCACCTTCCTGGCATCCTTGGAAATGATCCTGCTAAGACCTAATGCAACTGTTGTCTTACCGGCTCCTCCGGTTGCAGAATGAACCATAAGAATTCTTGTCTTTCCCGAAGGTCTTAGACTGCTTTCCGCCTTCTTTGGTTCTATATTCGGCTTTACGCTTTCGGCGCTTTCACCGGCATTTTCATTATTTACTGTATTTTCATTTGCAGCCTTGATAAGCTTTTCTCTGGCCGCAGCCTCTCCCTCAATGAATTCCTGAGGGAATCTGATAAGAAAATCGCTGTGTCCAATTCTCAGAACGTCCTTATCAGATATATATCTTGCCTCGCCGCTATTTAGCCTAGCCCCGTTTACAAATGTACCATTGGCGCTTCCGAGATCAATTACTGCCACCCTGTTGCCTACCTGCGAAATCTTGCAGTGAGTTCTGCTGACCGCCGTCTCAAGTACCGCATAATCAGCGCTGTCAGGGCTTCGTCCTATAACAAAATTGTCTTTATTTATTACAAATTCAGGAATCTCACCGTTAAGATTCTCAAGTCTTATCCTTGGCATCAGTGTACCTGCAAGATATCCTGTGTGTCCCTGCTCATTGTTCATCTGACGCATTTTCTCACTCAGCTGTGGAACAGAGTTTGCCGCCTTTGAAGAAGGAACCACAAGCTCACCTTCAGGTTCTTTACTCTGGGCAGGTGCAGCACTCTGAACCGGATTCTCATTCTGTGCCGGCGCATTCGATGCTGCTGTATTCTCCTGTGCAGCATCTCCATTTTCGAAAAGCGAAGCCTTCTGTATCATATCCATCACATTTCCGCCCATCATGCTGTAAAGCATTTCAAGCGTAACACTACTGTCAGAAAGCGTTCTCACAAAGCCTTCACTCTTCGGGCTGCGGATCCCCGGAATATTTGTAATGATACTCGCAAATGCATTCCTCATATCCATCTCGAAGCCGTCGGCTTTATCATTTGAATCCATCGGAACATATGTAACCCTGATGCTTCCGTCGGTTTCGCTAAGGAATATCTTATTCAGAGAAACGATGATATGTCCTGCATTAAGTCCCTTGCAATTCTTGACCATTATCACCACTCCGAAGAATTCCTTCAGAATGTTGATGAACGCATCGTCATTTAAGGTTCCTATCCTGTCTGAAACAGGCACAAAGCCTGCAGCAGCGTAATACAAGGAGTTGTGACCATTGTAGCTGCCATACATGCATTTTATAAAAACGTCATTTTCCTTTTCAGCTGCCAGCTTATATTCATCACCCGATAAAAGATCTTCCCTGTTTATCAGATAAACAAAATCCCTGCCTGCTGCGAGTTCTGAAATACTGCCATCAAGTAACACTCCGTTCAAGGTCATCAAGCCTCCTTCTACCTATATTTTAAAATGAAATACTTATTTAAGAATAACCATTTGATTATATCACTTTGCTTTTTTCTCTGCAACTGCCGGGACACATATCATTCCAAAACTCTCACTATCGTTACAATTATCAGTCCCTCACAAAAAAATAGTCCAAGAAAAATTACAAGCGCCTCCAGAATTGCAGCAAACATTTTGCTCCTGTCGCTCTTCATTTTTTTGACAAGAAAAGCTCTTTCCCTTACGCCTCTGTAGTTCATCAGGAAAAATGCCGCTGTGAGAAAGACTAAATAAGCTAAAATGATTTCCACCACACGAATCACATTAACAATTGAGCTGCTCAAATTTTCATAGCCCTCATAATCCACAAGTCCTATGCAGACTGAAATAACCCCAATCATGAGATATATGAATGTTGCGATAATCATATTAACCGGATTTCCAGACCTAAAGCCGGGTAATGCCCGACTGTTTACTTTTTTATCAAAATGAAATCCAAATGAATTATCCCTGCCTGCCTCATCTGTCTTTTTGGAGCTTTTCAGGAAATCTCTGATCTCCTCCACCGTCTGGAACCTGTCTCTTTTATCCATCATCATGCATTTTGATGCAAACAGCTGAAGCGTCTTTAATCTTTCATTATCCGGCTGATAGTTTCTGTCCAATTCTACATTATCAATCATATATTTTACAGTAGCACCAAGGCTGTAAAAATCCGTTCTAATATCACTTTCAGAGAAGCCATACTGCTCCGGCGCAGCAAATCCGCGTGTTCCCATAGCAACCGTATCCCTGACCTTTGTTCCGTCAAGCTCTCTGGAAATGTTAAAATCCACAAGATAGACCTTTCTATCACGGTCTATCATGATATTATCCGGCTTGATGTCCCTGTGGATCACCGGCGGATTCATTTCACCAAGCTTTGAAAGCACGTCAAGAACGCCCGAAATAATATGATAAATGCTGTCCACATGCGTAAGATAATTACTCTCCGCCTCTATCATCTCGCCAACATTTTTGCCATCAACATATTCCTCAATGATAAGTGCATGATCTTCAAAGCCTAAAATATCATTGATCCGAGGGATTCCGTCAATTGCCTGTTCCTTAAGGCTTTCATAGATTCCCACAGAAATGCAGCTTATATACTTAGCGATGAGTATTATACTTTCATCATCTATCCTGCACACCTTTATCACTTCTTTTTTATCGTTTACATATCCGATAAAGCTGTAGCCGTTAGTTTTCAGTTCATCAATTATAATTTTTTCTGTGATCATATACCTTTAGCCATCCAAAAAACATTTTCGGTTAAACCATGCTACAACTCCTGCATTTCCTTTTTATACAGCAGATTATTGGTTTCCTCTGCAGTAAATCCACTCTTTATAGCATAAATAATAACTGCGTCCCTTTTATCCTTCGGATAGAGCACGCCAAGCTTAAGTATCGTCAGACACCTGTTAGTCTCATCCAGATCAAGCCCTGCCGCGATACAAAGAGCAAGCGCATTATCCCTGCCCGGCTGCCTTATGCCGCTGACAAGCTGATAAGCATAAGTTCTGCTTATCGCCGAATCCTTAATAACCTTTTTAACCGGTATTCCCTTCGATTCCAGAAGATTATTATAATATTCAGAAAATGTATATGTTTTATAGCTGTTGTCTTTTATTATACTGTCAAGCTTATCCTCCGATCCGGCATTTTGAAGCTCGTCCAGAATATCATTTGTATTTTTCATTTCAATAATCTCCTTACTAAATATCCATTTTATCATAATTCACTGTAATCCTCCACAATAATACAGCCTCCGCAGGCAGCAGATTCTTTTCTTACTGCTTGCAGGGGCTGTAATCAGGTTTAATAATTTTTAAGACCGGGTTATTTCGTTGAAAATTCTATAACATCTGTTTTTTCAATGTTATAATCATCATCCATAAACTCAAAACAAAGTTCCACATCATCCACACTTGTTATTCCGTTTTCTTCAAGCTTAGAAGACATAAATGCTATATCATCAACAGCCTTCTTGCCTGCATAAATATCGCAATACAGATGTCCGTCGATCATATATCCGTTTACTGATACATCCTCAGCTGTGATGATCAGATTCTTATCCGTATTGTTCTCTATATAGAGACAGATGCCTGCTCCCCAAAAGCTGTTATTATCCACATATCTTCCAACAATCTTGATACCATTTTCATCATACAGTGTTTTGCCGCCAATATCAGCAGTAGTATCCATATCTGAAAATGATGAAGTCTTGATCGTTACCGGATCAAGCTTTTTTATCGTACTGAAGGTATCCGGATCAAGGATTTTAAAATAAATCTCTACCTTTCCGATATTATCGATTCCCGCCGCATTTAACTCATTCGACGAAAGCTTTATAGTATCCTTAGCTTTCTTGCCTGCCGCTACATCGCATGAGAAAATGTCAAAGATCATATAATCATTAACTATAGTTGCATCACACTGGATTATGATATTTTTATCTGTTGTATTTTCAATCTCAACATCAATACCATATCCCCAGATCTTGTCATTTTTGATTCCCTTGGCGATACATTTCACTCCGTCTGCATCAAAAAGCGTCATTTCGTTTATAGTCGGTTCATTATTCTTCTGTGTTGATGCCTCGGATGCTGAAGATGATTTCTGCGTTTCTGTTCCCAGTTCAGTCTTCTCCGGTCTCTCAACGCTAACTATATCATCTTTATCTTTTTTATTGGTTCCGGCTGCCCCCGCCCCTCCTAACACAATAATTATTATCAGCCAGAACCATATTTTTTTATAAAATGGTTTCTTCATATATCCTACCTCACTTTCTGTTTGTTTTCTTACTTAATCTTACACCATTCCAAATTATTTTTGGTATGCACGGTGCATACAAACAGAAAAAAACCGTGCAGGTTTCGCCCTTATGGCGATTCCCGCACGGTCATCACAATATAATAAGCCTATTTAAATAAACCACTTTATATTAAACTGTCTGATCACTCTTCATTTGGCATCTTCCAACCAAAATGATTTGTGTGAAGAAGCTGCTCTGAAAGCTCGCCTACAGGCTCTCCCAGGAACTCTTCATAAAGCTTCTTGATATCAGGATTTTCATGGCTGTAACGAAGCTCCATCTTCTCATCAATGTCATGGAGATGCTGTCCACGGCTGAAACGTCGATCGATATCATCCTTATGAACAGGCTGTCCGCCACCGCCGGAGCATCCGTTAGGGCAAGCCATGATCTCAACGAAATCATACTTAACCTGTCCCTTTACGATAGCACGGCAGAGCTTATCAGTATTTGCAAGTCCACTGGTAACAGCGATACGAACCTTTGTACCGTTAAGATCATATTCAGCCTCTCTCCAAGGCTTGTCGCCTGCTTCGCTGCTGCTGATCTCATGAAATGCTGACGGATCCGGCTTCTGTCCTGTTACAAAGAATGCTGCAGAACGAAGAGCTGCTTCCATAACACCACCGGTAACACCGAAGATAACGCCCGCACCTGAGAAGTCCTGCATAAGAGAATCAAACTCAGATTCCTCTATACGATCGATCGGTACGTTCTGTACCTTTGTAAGGCGCATAAGCTCACGGGTTGTAAGAACGATATCAACGTCCTTAACTCCATTTTTACCATACATTGTAGGAAGATCACACTCTGTCTTCTTAGCAACGCAAGGCATAACAGAAACTACGCAGATATTTTCAGGAGCAACTCCTATCTTCTCAGCGTAAAATGTCTTCATTATCGCACCGAACATCTGCTGAGGGCTCTTTGCTGTTGAAAGCTGTCCAACAAGCTCAGGATAATGAGTCTTAACGAAACGAACCCAGCCCGGGCAGCAGCTTGTGAACATAGGATACTTTGCAAGGTCTCCTGATGTAAATCTCTTGAGGAATTCTGTTCCTTCCTCCATGATAGTAAGGTCTGCTGAGAAGCAGGTATCAAATACATAATCAAATCCGAGATTTCTGAGTACGCCTGCAAGCTTCTTAACTGTAGCTTCCTCTGAAGTAAGTCCGCAGGATTCTCCCCATGCTGCTCTTACAGCAGGTGCAATCTGAACGATAGTTGTAATATTTGGATTCTCAAGAGCATACAGAACCTTCTCTGTATCATCTCTCTCACGAAGAGCGCCGACAGGACACTGAACTATACACTGTCCGCAGGCTGCACAGTCGGTCTGCTCGATCTTTCTGTTGCCTGATACGCCTACTCTTGTTCTTCCACCAGTACCGATGAGATCCCAGATCTTTACGCCCTGTACCTTCTCGCATACAGATACGCAGCGCATACACTTTATACATTTCTTTGCATCACGGATAAGAGGAAATTCTCCGTTCCACTCTGCAAGCTTACCCTCAGGAAGATCCATCGGATAAGGATTCTCTATAAGATTAAAATCTCTTGCCAGTGACTGAAGCTGACAGTTGTCATTTCTTGCACACATTGCGCAGTGTCCGTCATGCTGGCTCATAAGAAGGCTGAGGTTAGTCCTGCATGCGCTTCTTACACGAAGTGAATTTGTGATGATGTTCATTCCTTCCTGAACCTTTGTGATACATGAAGGAACAAGCTTGTCCTCACCCTCTATCTCAACGCTGCAAAGTCTGCAGGCGCCGATCTCATTGATCTCCTTAAGATAACAGAGGTGTGGGATTTCTATTCCGGCTGACTCTGCAGCAGCCATAATGGTTGTTCCTTCCGGAACATTAACCGGCACATGATTGATCGTTACATTTACCATTCCTGCTTCCTCCCTCCTCTGAATAAGCCGTAGCCGAATCTGTCGCATCTGAGACAGCGGCTGCACTCCTGATGAGCCTCTTCACAGCTCATTCCGTTTGTTACAAGGCCAAAGTCGCCAGAGATATTCTCAATGTCTCTGCTGGTCTGTGATACACGTCCGCATGGCGGAGCGTTGTTAAGGTGTGGTTCCGGAACAGGAATATCTTTAAGTATCTTATGATCAAATCCAAGGAAGCTGTCAATGTTGTCTGCAGCAACCTTACCTGCAGAAACTGCAAGGATAACAGTTGCAGGACCTGATACAGCATCACCGCCGGCGAATACATTTCCGCTTCCCGGTACAAAGCTTGAAAGCTCTGCCTGAATAGCGCCGCGGCGTGTCTTCATTCCGCTCTTCTCAAATGGCTGAGAATGGATAGACTGTCCGATAGCAACTACAATATAATCACAAGGGATCCTTACAAGATCCTTATCTGCCTTTGCTACAGAAGGACGTCCGTCGCTTCCTACCTTGCTGATGATCTGTGGCTGTACATGGATAGCTACAGCATTTCCTTCAGCATCAAGCTCTATATGATCCGGTGCGTGAAGTGTGAGAAGCTCTGCTCCTTCCTTCTCTGCATCACGGATTTCTTCTTCAAGTGCTGTCATGTCATCAACACGTCTGCGGTAAACGCAGGTAACGTGTGCTGCACCGAGACGAAGGCTTGTACGTGTAGCGTCCATGGCAACATTTCCGCCTCCGACAACTACAACACGCTTGCCTGAAAGATCAGGTCCGCTGCCTTCTCCGACGCTTCTAAGCATCTTAACGGCGCTGACTACATTTGGTGCCTGCTCTCCTTCGATTCCGAGCTTTCTGTCATCATGCGCACCTATGGAAATGTAAACTGCGTCATATTCTGCCTTAAGTGCTTCAACAGTAATATCATCACCGATATTTGTATTAAGCACTGTCTTAACGCCTGTATTTAAAATGTACTTTATATCTCTGTCGAGTATATCCTGAGGAAGTCTGTAATCAGGAATACCGTAACGAAGCATACCTCCAAGCTTTGGACGCTGCTCGTATACAGTTACTTCGTGACCCATAAGCTGAAGGAAATATGCCGCTGTAAGTCCGCCAGGACCTCCACCGACAACTGCAACCTTCTTGCCTGTTGGCTCTGCTATGGTCGGAAGAATCTTATCCTCCGAATGATCAACTGCATATCTCTTGATGCCGCAGATATTTACAGCATCATCAACCATATGACGTCTGCATCTTGCTTCACATGGATGCTCGCATACGTAGCCGCATACTGAAGGGAAAGGATTGTCCTTTCTGATAAGGCTTACTGCCTCTTCATTTTTGCCGGCCTTTACAAGAGCAATATATCCAGGAATATCCACATGTGCCGGACAGGCTGTCTGGCATGGGATTGTCTGCTCAAGTCCATAGTTGCAGGTTCCGCTTTCGATGTGCTGTACAAAATCATCACGGAAGCCCTTAATACCGCGAAGTACCATCTCCGCAGATTCATATCCTATAGCACAGTCTGCAGTATCTCTTATCATCGTTGCAGTGTGCTCAATAAGCTGAATGGTGTCCATATCAGCAGTACCGTCAAGTATAGATTCGAGGAGCTTTTCAATCTGTCCGAGTCCAACACGGCATGGTACACATTTACCACAGCTCTGTGAATGACACATTCTCAAGAAGCTGAGCGTCATGTCTACAGGACAAAGTCCTAGCGGACTAGATGAAACACGGCGTTCGATGTCTCTGTAAAGACCATCCAGCACCTTCTGCCCCTGCACAGGTGATTCAATCTTTAATCTTTCCATTGTTCCTCCCTTTATTAGTTCCCAGTCAATCTGATATTACCATGAGGAAAGATTGTAAGCGTTTACATTTCGCTCATCAATATATCCTCATCTTTTCCGCATGCTTTAAATGTAAGCGTTTACATTATAACCTTTACAGTATAATATTTCAAGCATTAATTTAAACAATATATAATAATTTTGCCGTTTCTGTCAGAAAGCCTTAAAGCTGCGTAAGTTGAAAGGTACTGTAGACATAAAAATTAATAAATGCTATAATCATACTCACTAAAAAAAGGCGGATAACAAAATGTGGATAGCAGATAACTGGAAAGATTATGAAATATTAGATACATCATCAGGCGAAAAGCTTGAGAGATGGGCAGACTATATACTGCTCCGTCCGGACCCGCAGGTTCTCTGGAACACACCAAAGCGGATAAAGGAATGGAAGAAGCTGAACGGTCATTATCACAGAAGTGAGAAAGGCGGCGGAAGCTGGGAATTCTTCGACCTTCCGGAGGAATGGACGATAAACTACTCTCTTCCCGAGATTGCCGGAGACAAGGCTCACAGCGAGCTTACCTTCCATCTGAAACCATTTTCTTTTAAGCATACCGGTCTCTTCCCTGAGCAGGCAGTAAACTGGGACTGGACCTACAGCCTTATCAGAAAAAGGATCAATGAAACAGGAAAAAATGTTAAAGTCCTCAACCTCTTTGCTTACACAGGCGGTGCTACTCTCGCGGCAGCTGCTGCAGGTGCAGCCGTTACCCACGTCGATGCGTCAAAGGGCATGGTAGGCTGGGCAAAGGAAAATGCAGCCTCATCCGGACTTTCGGACGCCCCTATACGGTGGCTTGTCGATGACTGCAAGAAATTTGTTGAGAGGGAAATACGAAGAGGCAACCATTACGATGGCATCATCATGGACCCTCCTTCATACGGAAGAGGCCCTAAGGGCGAGATCTGGAAGATGGAGGACAGCATCTACGAGCTGGTTCAGCTGACAGCAAAGCTTCTCTCTGATGATCCACTCTTCTTCCTTATCAATTCATATACCACAGGTCTTGCACCTTCCG
>Ga0310691_10006713_pt1 | contig 12214 bp, 19 predicted proteins | sample 176DNAGHGlowgp2_FD_203887 | JGI IMG/M metagenome (GOLD analysis project Ga0310691, IMG submission 203887) | Sheep rumen microbial communities from Palmerston North, Manawatu-Wanganui, New Zealand - 1766 DNA GHGlow gp2 (v2) (version 2) | ecosystem: Host-associated > Mammals > Digestive system >... | reverse complement strand
GCTCGCATAATTGCACAGATGACAGTTCCTTCCGGATGATAGCCAGCTTCATGTTTACTCTCAATAGCGATTTGTTTAATCTCGTCTATTGTAATGCTGTAATGCCTTGTGTACTTGCTAGGTAATTTGTAATAATCATCAGCAAGCCTTTGAATGTTCTTTTTCATAACAACCTCCTTCATTTTTTTGTTTTGAGGGGCAATATATCCCACAAGCAAATTGTATTACTTACACAATACAATGTCAATGGGAATTATTGTTTACATAATACAAGGATGATATAATTCAATGCAGAAAATGCGGAGGTTTAAACATGCCCAGATCAAAAGAATCCAAAGAGTACCAGAAACAATATATCTTGAAATACAAAAAAGAAAAGTATCACAGAGTAGGACTTGATTTAACGCATGAAAATTATGCTCAGGTTAAAGCTGCAGCAGAAAATGCAAATGAAACTGTCACTGGTTACATACGGAAAGCAATTCAACAACGCATGGACTCAGGCGTTTGATTCACTCGCATCCAAGAGCATTTCTTTCACTCTCTCGAGGATTTACAGCCTTCTTTTCAGGCTTTTGCTTGCAGTCTGATAAAATATATACCTTCAACAGGAAGCACTGATATTCACCGTTTATGAGGCTTTTAGCCGTTATATCCAAGCTGCTTCTGATTGCATTGCTTCTGCATGAATCAGGCTTGTAATATCCATCCTTTGAAAAAGGTCTGCGGTCTTACCTTGCTGTGTGAATCGCTTGCTCAACAATATCCGGATGCTTTGCAAGGGTTTGAAACCGTTGTGCTTGCTTTTGGGAAATGCCAATTTCTTCTTTTGCCTTGCTGTAACCTGTGGACACCGTTGTCCGTAGGTCTGTTCTTGTTCCGCTTTCTTTCGGCACATCTTGTAAAAGTTCCCCGATCCACATTTCCGCAATCAGGGCATTTTTATATTTCATCTTCCTCCTCACCTGAGTAATCATTTTCCCACTTGTCCAACATCTTAAGAGCTGCATATTCGGTAGAACTCGTTCCAGTATGTTTCCAGTACTGAAGCCCTGTCCTTTTCAATCCAATGCCGTAAATCTCAAAAAACTTTTTCAATTCCCTTCGGTTTTTCCTTCTCAAAGTATCGAGTGCTGTTTTATGGTTTCGCTTTGTTTTGTGATATTTCCAGTGGTTTTCCCTTGCAATGCTTGCAATGCTTTTACCATCAACATAATGTTGTTTGATGACCGTTTGCTGTTCTTCCTTCAACTTACTTACAGCAGCCCATATTTTCTCAGCCAATTCGCCCTGTATAATTCTTGTTTCAACACATTCGTATTGATCAACAGGATCAGGAATCAAATCTGCCAAATTTGTTCCATCATCTTCCGGAAGACTAGCAGAAAGACTTAAACACTCAGTACAATAAGCATCTGATTTCAACAAGGCTAAGGCATCAGCGTTAATTGCTAATTCATTGCATAGTTCTTCATCCGATGGCTCTTTCCCATATTGCTTCTGGTATTCGTTCAGGAACTGTTTATACTTCCCGATCAGGGACTCTTTGTATACTGGTTTCCGGATGATAGAATGAGTCTTTCTGACATACTGCAACAGATACCTGTAAATAGCTGTTGTTGCATAGGTGGAGAAGCTGACGCCTTGATCAGCGTTCCAATTTTCCGCTGCCTTTACGAAACAAAAGTAACTTTCTTGCAAGAGATCCTCGAACTCATAACCCGAAGATTTGCTGATCCTGTTACAGATTGATTGCAAGAGTCCGATATTTTGAAAGTACAGTTCTTCGATTTTCTGCTTGTTATTTTTGTCACTTTGGATTGCAATACATAATTCTTCGTTTGTCATTTTTAGAATCCTTATAAAACAAAAGAGCCTACTTGTTACCTAAGGCTCTTCTGCATCTGCTTCGGAGGAAGACAGAACAATAGTAAAAAATAGTTATGGTAGAAGAATCCCTATTTCACTTCATCGTGCATTATCAATAACAGTCTTGACACACTTAATAATCTGTCTTGCTCTCTCAAGTTCTTCCGGATCACTACCCCTTAAAGCTTTCCGACATTCTTTCAAGGCATATCTGCAATAGCTTATTTCTGCAAGAGAAGCACGATCAGGTTTTCTTCTTGCGGATTCAAACGTCACTATCATTATTTTCACCACCTTCTACAATGGAATAATTGCCGGTTTCATCCTGTATTAATGCTTCTCCGAAAATGAATTCGGCACAATCAACCGCACTTGCAAGTTCAATCTGCTGCCCGGGCAAACAAGCCTTTACAGGAGCATCATCTTTCAGGTTATTTAACCATGAGGCAATGCCAGTTAACTGTTCAGCAGATAGAATAAACTCATCGGAATTAATCCAGTAATATTTACCATTAACCGCATCACTGGCTTGTTTCAGATGGACAGTAAAAATAAATTTGCAAAAATCATAAGCCCCCAGAAGTTTTGATTTACTAAGTCCATCCGGAGTAGATTCAGCATCTGCCTTGACTCCGAGCAGATAATCTTCAATTGCTTCTAATTTTGCTTTGTCAAAAATCATAATAAATTTCTCCTTTGTTAGTATGTGAGTGTTAAGAGGATGTTTCAGATTCCTTCTCCAGCTTGTGTTGTAGCCATTCTTCAAGACTCATAAAGAGAATCGAAGGATCACTATTAGCCTCCTGATCTTTATCGAATTTCCACTGAAGAAGAGTCTTCCCGAGAATAACCGGAGGCAAGGACTCCTTTTTCCGAGGTGGCAACATTTGAGACAAGGTTTTTGTAACAGAGGCATAATTTTTCACAAGTGCATTATATGCTTGCAGTGAGGCAGATTGCTTTCTTCCATGCTGATTCGCTCCGTTCTGATAAACATCTGTTACACCTTCCTCAATAATCAGCTGTTGCAAGTCCTCGAGTGTAACCCTCATGAACGCTGCGTTCTGGAGCAACGGAGCAAGGATTGCTTTCTGTTCCTCGTCCAGATCAGCATAATGAACACTAATTCTTTTTAATTCTTCCTGAATCTTTTTTTCTTTTGATTCAATTTCCTGATTATTATTATTTTCCATTAATTCCGGATTATTCATCTTATTTCTGCCTACTTTCATCGAGTAACCACACCCCATTTACAAGTGAGAGGACAATCTTTTTTCTCAGGCAGCCGACCGCTCGACAAGACGATTAGCAGTAAATTTTAATGGGGGGAGGCAGCCAGTCTCCAGAAGAGAACTGCATTATACTTCCGGAGAACTGACTGCTAAAACTGGCATTACATGACAAAATTATTTTTTCAAATATTTTCCAACGATATAGTACTTGTCATCATCCAGATCAGGAGAGCGGAAGTTCGGAGACGAGTGTCCATAGCCTTTACAGTAGCGATAGTAAATATTATTAATCCATTCCTGGATTGTCTCTCTCTCTTCAGCAATCTCTTTATATAACGATATTAAGCGTTCAAGACAGGAATTAAATTCCTCTGCTAAAGGTTTGAATGCTTTGGTAGCGTCTTTCATTGCGGAATCTAATTTCCCCCATGCAATCTCTCCGAACTGAGTAGGGTCACTGCCTATTGCGGTCACAGCATTCTCACAAGCTTCTATATTTGTTTCAAGTTTCCTGACCTCAGTAAAGAGCTTCTGATAAGTATCCGGATTCGTAAATGCTTCATCCATTTGCTTTTTACGTACATCCAGCTGCTGTCTATAATCTTCAGCTTTTGCTTCATACGTTGCTATCAAATCAGCATTAGCTTTTTCCCTTGCTCCAAGGTCTCTGAGTACTTTTTCTCCAATGGCTGCAAAGTCTGTTTTTTTCATAGAAAAACCTCCTGTTTTATTAATTGAATTATACCATTCGACACGGTTTGACACAACAATATTATTGTCTCAAAGATCTGATTATGATACAATAAATGTAGGGTTTTCAAGGTTTTGATTCTCCTGTTTTTATTAACCTCCGAAACCTCCGGTTTATTCATTTTTGTTTGGTTGCAACAAAGGGTCATCCTGTTTAGATGACTTTTTTGTTGTGGTCAGAATTGTGTCCGAGGGGAAGGAAACTGAAATCACTCCTCCCTCTCAATCCTACTCAAGCGATCCTCAATGACCAGTATCTGCCGATAGCTGAAAGAACCATTCCGGAAATGCTTGGCTACATTCGCTCCAGTGCAATTCAGCCATTCCCCCACTTGGTCATTTGTGATTCGTTCGGCAGCGAGTCTGCCTCTGAGCTGTTTCAGCTTTTTATTACATAAGCGATCTGCTTCAGATAGATATACTTTCGGCATTACATTCCTCCTGTTTCTTAATATCATCCCATGTGATCTGTGTATCTTTAAAATCATTTTGCCAAGGGTAAACATGAAACTCCGCAACTGAATTCCTCAATCGCTTTGATATAGGTTCGTACCATAGCTTGATATAAACGTCCTGAGCGCCTCCCTCACGGTCTTTTGCTATGTCAATGATATTTGTAGCCGTACTACTGACAATGCTGTCAAATTCAGCTTTAGGGATGATCTGCGAGGCATTGCGTTCAAAGTCAGCATTTACTCTGTGAACGATAAAAGCCTGACTGACAAGGTTAACAATCTCATTTGCTCCGGAGACATCCTCCAATCGTAAAAAGCCGAATGATTTTCTGGGATGAGCAACAAAGCAAATATGACAATTAGTCTGCTGTGCTATGTGGAGGAGTTCTGTAACAAATTGTTTTTGAGCCTCATATCTGTCCTTGGAATAATCTGAAAAATCCAAAATCATCATATTGTCCAGAATAACAAGATCAGCTTTCTTATCTGCTATTGCATCCCTTAACCATTGAGATATCTGTGAAAACTTGTTTCCCAATTTATTGTTATACAACCACAGCTTGCCATTCATCCATTCCGCAATCTGTTGCTTGACCTCAGTAGTAACGAAGTAGCCGTTATTATATTCTCCGGTCGATGTAACAAAGTTATGTCCTGCTGCTATACGAAATATCCAATCCGTATATTTGCGGTTTGATAGTTCCCCTGAATAACAGATAGATGTATATCCCTGTTCAGTAACATTAAGTAGGAGCTGTGCGAGTAATGTACTTTTCCCAGAAGCCCGAAGACCACTGATCAGAGATAATTCAGTCTTTGGCAATCCGTTTATTTCTGCATCTAACACCGTTATTCCGGTCTTGATATATTCCGGTTCTGGTTCGTTTGCTGTCAAAATCTGCAAAGGCGTTCTAAATGTTTCGGGAGTGTATTTTTCAATCACAGCTGGTTCTTCATAGCTGATATTGCTATCCCTGTTGTAATTGTGACTCGGAACGGATTTCTGCCGGTTGTAACATTCAGGATCATATTTCTGCCTGACATCTTGCCATCTGTAATGGCTGCATGAACTATGATGACATTTGAAGGCTATTGCTCCGTTGTTGTAGCGGAATATTTTAGAATCTCCGTTTTTGTGTCCAGAATCAAAAGGGCATTCATCCAACATGTAAGCAATTCCATCTCGGACATTTATGGTCTTACTAAAAGTTATTCCATTGTCAGACATGAATTTCTCAATATCCAAAGAAGGACTACGGCCTTTATTGTTATATGATTCTCTTTGCTCGGATGGCATTTCCTCGGCTATTTTTATCAAATATGCCTTGTCGGTTGTCCGAAGATCAGGAGGAACATAAAAAATCCTAGTCATCCTGTGAGGGCGGTCTGTTGTGTTTGTTCCCTTCTGTTTCAGTGTTCCATACAGACAGCAGACCCTTGACGGATTAAAAACACTCGTATCAATGGAAACCACATCGTCACTGAAACACATATCCATCCATGCCAGACACTTTTTTATCAGCTCTTGATTTTCCTTGTTGTTTTTCAGTGCAATCCTATAAAGAAGATGGCAGCCATTACCACTCAATGCGGTAATAGGATTAGAAAAGCCTCTTTCCTGAAGAGCAGTAAATATTTTATATGCGGTCTTCTTTGAATGTTCTAGCTGTTCATCTGTGCTAGATGTTCCAGATGGTCTAATAGGATCAACATCAACATAGAGCCAGTCTAAGCTAATAACATTGTTATCGCTCGTTGTTGTGCCACCTTTAATGAAGCAGTCCCTCTGATCCCTTGAATATAAAGCTGAGTCAATGCTGTTTAGGGTTATAAAGCAATTTTTCCCTTTGAGGTTGAACTTATGCAATTCATTCAGAAGTGTATCCGCAGAGGTAAAATAACCGCTGTAGACTTCAGGTTTTTTGCCAAGAATCCTGACTTCAAAAAGCTGATTGTATGGTTTCAATACAGCGAGCGTTTGACGTAAGATTTTTTCGTCAATCATTGTAAAACCTCCCCTCTTGAATTCTTTTCTGTTTGAACCTCTGGAACATCTTCCGGGTGCTTTCTCTGCCACTGCCTGACTGCTGATTTCCAATCCTTCATCTTTTTGCCGTCCTTGCCAATTGTCCAACCACAAGCGGAGTAATAGTCAAAAAACTCTTCTGCTGAAAATGCTGTGATGTTTCTTTCCTTCAGGTACGCTTCGATCTGCTGAACGGATGGAGCGACAAAATCATTAGCTGATTGCGCATTATCTAATCTATACTTATCTATACTATTCTTATCTAATCTAACCTCGGTATCCATTTGGTTATGATTTGGTATACCATTACGCAAAAGCAGTGTATAAGCTCCATTTTCTTCGAGCCCGATGCTTTGCAGTTCTTCCCTGTACGGAGTTGCATGGTACCGGTCATTCCGGATGTAATTGTTTATCTTCCAGTGCTTAATAACAATGATTCCACTGTTAAAGGGAATGATAAATTTCTTCGTAATCAGGAGCTTCAGGTCATCCTCCTGACCTCCGATCATCCGCATTATTTTCTTAGGTGCATTAACAAAACCATCGTCATCAGCTCTCATGCCAAGATGAAAATAAAGTGCCTGAGTCGATAAAGGCATTTCGAGAAAAGCATCTGAATCTACAATTGTTTTTGCAAACATTCTTCTTTCAGCCATGATTAGTTTCTCCTGTCTCAGTCAGTCTGTCTTCCAGATCACGCCAAACACCTCCATCACAGTCAACAACAATCGCTTTCTCGTATTGATCGGAATAACTCAATGCTTCGGAAAGTTCAAGAAATGCAGCAGCTACAAGATATAACTTTGTATTTCCCTTCTGATTAGAGCTAAAACTCTCTATCGGGACACATACTTTTGCAAATTCACCTTGTAAAATATCAATGTTATCTTCATTAGTTACCGGAATAAAAGTCATTTTATTCTCCTCCTTCCATATCGTTTCGATTTCTCCAGACTCTTCCAAGGTAATCAACAACGAACGAGTTTTTGTGTCTTTGCATATATTCAAAGGCTTCCCCGATATCTAGAAATGTAGCGAGAACAACATTTATCTGTTTGTTGAAAAGTTTTCTCCCGAAAAAGTGTTCTGAGGAAATACAGACTTTAGACAATGCATCTTCCCTGATACATAACTCCTCTTCATTGTAGATGTCACTCAATCTCATTTTTCACCTCATCCCTTGTTCCAATAGATATATTTTCCTTCGTAAAGCCTCGTCCCCACTTCCGGAACAATGTGACAACACCGTTTTCGTATGTTGCATGATGGACACAAAAGCCTTTTCCCCTTGCCCATTGATCCGGAGTGATCAGTCCACGCTTCAACGCACAGTCGGGACAATAGTTATCATCACCGTCCTCTATATACCAATATCCTTCATAATGCCCAAGCACCTTCTCACAGTCATCGCAGAGAGGGTCTTTGATCAATCTGTATTTCGCCATGTTTAACCTCCTGTGTATTTCATTAATTTGTCTTTATCCATGAGGATAACTGTTAGTTGCTTTTTTACTTGATGAAGTGACAAGACTATTACCTGACTTCAAAGACCTCCTGTCTGGTCACGTCATAATTTTTGATTAATCTCCGGAAGAAAGCAGCTGATCCTAACTGTTTCTTTATCAGCCACTCACAGAAAGATTCATATTCTTCCTGAGACTCTGCCAGGCAATAGCCTCCGGTTTCATCGCTGAAAGAGATAATCCACGCTCCGTTTTTACGATCCTCGTTAACCATCCGCTGCAAGGCTCTTCTGTTGCAATCGAGGCGATCACACAATTCTTCTGTGGTCATCCTGTTCTTTTTGCCGATATCCAAAAAATGTGCAACATGATAGGAAGTCTTCGTGTTTTGGATACATCTGTATTTGTCATCAATTTCCATCTTACTTTTAGCCATGTTCATACTCCTTCCTTCAAATAATGGTCATGCCGTTGCTTTGTCTCCCTCCATCAGCTGTCGGAAGGCTTCTGCTGCAGATCGGGCAGAAATCAGTACGGAAAACTACATATCGTCCATTGTTGGCATATATCTTAATCATGTCCATGTTCTGCCAAATTTCAGCCTCTTCTTTCAAAAGAGTGCTATCATGGCACTGACAAATACAGTGAAATTTTCCTTTTGGATATTCCGCACTCAGTCTGTCGATGATTTTGTGTCCCCAATCCGAACCGCTTCTGCAATTTGTAGAGAACAGTTCAAGATCATGGGTCTTCGGTCTTTGTTCCGGAGCTTTCACATCTGATAAATTTTTAATTTTCATTTATTCCTCCTGTTATTATGTGTAATGATCTTGCCGAATCACTACATTGCTGTTTAGTTGCCCTGAAACCAATGCATTAATAAAGTTAGACCGCCTTGTTACGATTATTGACGATTCGATCAACCTTTTTCATCAGCGTTGATTTTTTGTCTGGAGACATTTCAATCCGAAGCCACCTGATCAAGGTTGATTCTGCGATATTCAATTCAGCAGCAAGCTCCCAATAAAAAACTTCTTTTGACTTCATGTACTGTCTTAATTCAGCATTCGCTTTAATCATTTTTTCACCTCCTTTTGTATGCGAGAATTTATTGATTTCACATAAAAAGGATAGTACAATTTGATAGTAATAGTAATCATACTTGATGCATATATTCGGAGGAAAATAAAAATGGGAAATAGCATTAAAAATACTACACGCAAGATAGCAAGGTTATCTTTGCTGTATCAATTAGATGAGTACGGCTGTGAAAAGAAAACCAGTAGTAGAATAGAGCTGCTTAACAATATAACCGGACTTGATAAGGACGTAATAGAAAATGAATGGTTCGCCCCTCGAAAAAGACAAATAACTATTCAAGTATCTGTATTAAGGAAGCTATGCGAGTTTTTTTGTTGCAAAGAGTCTGATATGGAGACTCCTGTGCATGAATACGAAGGGAAATTTGCCAACAACCTTCAAACTTATCTTAAAGACAGAAATATAACACATCAGAATCTCGCAGATGAATTAAGTTTAAGCAAGGATACTATAGATAAATGGACTCAAGGCAGCACAATGCCAGACTTCGAAACTCTGTGTTATTTGTGCGATCGGTTTAAGTGCGATCTGGATTACTTTACGGAGAGATTAAATAAAGAGGATGATATTAAATCTTTCGAGTCTAAATCTCGCCAGATTAAAGCTATTCAAGATTTAACCGGATTGTCTCCTGATCTGATAGAAGGTCTGATAAATCACAAAAAACTTAAAGATGATTATATGCTTTTCAGAAAAGAAAAAGCAGAGTTTGAACATTACCAATATACCCAAGAGGAAAAAGATGATAAAAGAAAATACGATTCTGTTTCTTCGAAATTACAATATGCGATTATACAAAAGGATCAGGAGGCATTTGAACAAATCCAAATGGAAAATATTGACCTACTCAATAGAGTCAGGAGTCGAGAATCGCAGCTCAACGAAAAAGTCGATTATGATACATTTGCCACAAAAGCAAAAAATAAATATTCATGGTTAAATGATGATGTTAATTATCACATCCACTTTACTTCTTTCCTCAACAACTTGCTGAATCCAAATAACTCCGGATTGCTGAGAGCCGTTTACAATTACATTTATCCTGACATTTCTGTTTGGATGTCTGATGGAGGAAATGTAACATCTGATTGGATGAATCCGGACAATATAACTTCCACTGATATCGAGACTGTCATTGATGAACAGAAAATCAAGATGACTGTTGAAGGGGACTGCGATAATCCCATTATTGAAAAGATGTATATAGAAGCGGTAACAAGAGTAATTCAGGATGAATTGAACTTGATCTCAAAGGAACTCGAGGAAGAAAACATTTAACCATATATCGATTAACTGCCCCAAAATTTGCCCCAAAACAATCAAACATCCTTTATTTACAAGGGGTTTTTACAAATATTAACGGGTTCGAGTCCCACCATCCGCACTTTTTCAAATAGTTTTACATTTGAACTGTAACATCAAAAAAGCCTGTAGAATCAATATCTGCAGACTTTTTATTGTTTTAGCGTTCAACTTTCAGTTTATAAAAATAACTATCATTTTTTCAAGACTTGCCCCAAGATTGCCCCAAATTTACCCGATGTTTTAGTTAACTATTTGCTATGCCTCTGTGTTTTCTTGCATTCGTAGCAGCGCAACTAAAAAAAACAGCAAAACAAAAGGCAGTATATTTCAACTGCCTTAATGTCTGAGGGATTCACTTTGTAATAAGATTACTGTTTGCTCTCTGGTTGCTCCTGATCAGCTCTGTGTTTCGCTATAATCTCTGTCAGAACTGTACTTGCCTCTTCCATCTGCTCATTCACTCCGGAGAGAAGATCCTCACAGCCAGTTATTACCGGAGTACTCAGTTCAGTATCTAAGAACGGTTCTTCACAAGACCAACTGCCTAACAGTTTCAGGATTGAATACACTGAATTAATCTTAACCTCCATATCATTCAATGTAGTGTCGAGTTGTAATAATTTGTCCATCATGATTTTGTCCTCCTCTTAAAAAATGCCATCTGCTGTTTTCATAGCAGCGTTTTTCATAACATCATAGTCAGTTCTGCCGTGTCTGTAAATTCTGGTCATGACTGAAGGATCGCTCCATCCTCCAAGTTTCATGATCGTTGCATCAGGGACTCCGTTTTCATGGAGTGTAGTGCAGAAATAATGCCTCAGTTTATGAAAAGAGAATTCCTGAATGCCAAGTTTCTTCTCCGTCCTGATCAACCAATCATTGATTGAATTCGGATGACAATCACAGACTACTTTCCGTTCTCTAATAAGTTTAGCGATCTCTTCAGGAACAAAAACATCACGGACAGAGCCTTTAGTCTTCGGGCAGTTTTTCAGAACAAACTTTCCAGAGTCTGTCTGCACAACATCTTTTTTGATATGCAGCACATTGTTCTCTTCGAGATCATCCGGAGTCAATGCGAGGATTTCACCTCTTCTCAAACCACAACAAGCAGCTAACATAATTGGAATTTCAAACCGCCCACCTTTTGCAACTTCCAAAATAGATTTTACTTCGGCAGCTGTGGGGATATACGGTTCTTCTTTGATCTCTGTCGCATATGTCACATTAACACTGAAGTTTTTCCGAAACATCTTCAACACGCTTTTCAGGAATCCGATAATATTTTTTGTGTACTTGACTGAATGATTGCTCTGAAGATGTTTTGCCAACTGCTGTAATTGTTCTTCGGTCACATCATCTATCAGAGTTTCTTTGAATAATTCAGGGAGAGCTTTCAGATACAATTTATATCCCCTGATAGTTGAGGGAGATAAAGAATTTTCCTTTGAACTGATATATCTCTCACTCGCATTCAAAACAGTCAGCTTACTGTTATTAGACTGAGCGCTGCTCTTAAGTTCTTTAGAGATCAACTCATTAATCATGAATTCTGCATCTTTTTCATGTGGCTTCTTTTTAGACTCGATAACCATTCGATACCTTTTGCCACAATACATTTTGGAGATCCTCCATTTTCCATTTCCTCTGTTTTCAATCGTTGCCATTATAAACACCTCGTTCTTTCATTTTTGCTGTCCTTCAGCCCTGAAGTGTGATATAATGACAAGGCTGAGGACTTCGGTCTTTTAGTTGCTCTGAAGCCATCTGTTAGAATTGCCGTTCGCTAGATGGCTTCTTTTTTGTTTTTTCGTTCTGCCACATCTGCAAGCTGTTCCATTTCTTTTCTCATGGCTTTTCTGCCTTGCATATACCCTATAGCAAATGCTCGCATAATTGCACAGATGACAGTTCCTTCCGGATGATAGCCAGCTTCATGTTTACTCTCAATAGCGATTTGTTTAATCTCGTCTATTGTAATGCTGTAATGCCTTGTGTACTTGCTAGGTAATT
>Ga0310691_10006712_pt1 | contig 12215 bp, 8 predicted proteins | sample 176DNAGHGlowgp2_FD_203887 | JGI IMG/M metagenome (GOLD analysis project Ga0310691, IMG submission 203887) | Sheep rumen microbial communities from Palmerston North, Manawatu-Wanganui, New Zealand - 1766 DNA GHGlow gp2 (v2) (version 2) | ecosystem: Host-associated > Mammals > Digestive system >... | reverse complement strand
TTAGGAGATACTTTCTAATTGTTCTCCTCACTTTCCCTTTTGTCGCCTCGGCACAGCTCTTTCGCCCACTCAATCTTGGCTTCAACGGAGGTGAGCGGCAAGGAAATTTCTCTCAGCCCAGGATGCACGTCGAGGGCGACATGCTTTACGTCTGCACCTGTCAGGGTCTCTACTTCAAAGACCTTTCTTCCGACAATAGCGCATGGCAACTTGTGGGCTTCGAGGGCGTGCCGCTGCAGGACTATGATTCTTTCGGTGAGGCAGAAATAGTGACATGGTGATAAAATTGACAAATTTGATGGTAAAAGAAAAAAAAACGGTAAAAAAATTTGCAGGTTAAAAGAAAAGTGCGTATCTTTGCAGCGAAATTGAAAACAAAACTAGGCAGAAAGCATGAAAATGACAGTAAACACTTGGTGGTGGCGCAGCTCGGGATTAAGATAGTCGCGGGGTACGAAGCCATTGCATGTGTTGTCATTCAGATAAAGAGGCTCGTCGGAAACGCGACGGGCCTCTTTTCTGTTGAGCGTAACCAACAAGAAACAATAATATAATAAAAGACATGAGCTATCAAGTTGATGAGAAAGGATTTTACGGAGAGTTCGGCGGGGCCTACGTTCCCGAGATTCTCTATGCCACGGTTCGTGACCTGCAGCAGCAGTATCGGCCCATTGTGGAGTCGGAGGAGTTCCGTCGTGAGTACCATGCACTGCTGAAAGACTATGTCGGCCGTCCGTCGCCGCTCTATTTTGCCCGTAGGATGAGCGAGAAGTACGGCTGCCAGCTCTATCTGAAACGCGAAGACCTGAATCACACGGGTGCGCACAAAATCAACAACACCGTCGGTCAAATTCTGCTTGCGAAGAAGATGGGCAAGACGCGCATCATAGCTGAAACGGGGGCCGGCCAGCACGGTGTGGCCACGGCCACGGTCTGTGCCCTGATGGGCATGCAGTGCGAAGTGTTTATGGGTGCCACCGACGTGGAGCGCCAGCACACCAATGTTGAGCGCATGCGGATGCTCGGTGCCGAGGTGCACCCCGTGCGCACTGGCAACATGACGCTCTCCGATGCCTGTTCGGAGGCCATCCGCGACTGGTGCTGCCACCCCAGTGACACCTTCTATATTGTCGGCTCGACCATGGGGCCCCATCCCTATCCCGACCTCGTAGCCCGCATGCAGAGCATCATCTCTGAGGAGATTAAGTGGCAGCTCGAGGAGAAAGTGGGGCGCGACTGGCCAGACTACCTTGTGGCCTGCATTGGCGGTGGTAGCAATGCCGCCGGCACCATCTACCACTACATGGACGATGAGCGGGTGAAGATTGTGCTCGCCGAGGCTGGCGGCCACGGCTGGCAGACCGACCACACGGCAGCCACCATCCATCGCGGCACCGTGGGCATCCTCCACGGGGCTAAGATGCTCGTCATGCAGAATGACGACGGGCAGATTGAAGAGGCTTTCACCATCTCAGCCGGTCTGGACTATCCCGGCGTTGGACCCATGCACTGCAACATGGCCCGACAGGGGCGCACCAACGTGCTGAGCATCAACGACGACGAAGCCATCCGTGCAGGCTTTGAGCTGACGCGCATGGAAGGCATCATACCTGCCATTGAGAGTGCACATGCCATTGCAGCACTGAGCAAGATGAGCTTCAAGCCCGAGGATGTCGTGGTGCTCACCGTCAGCGGACGTGGCGACAAGGATGTAGAATCTTATCTCAAAAACAAACAACTGGCAAAAGAATATGGAAACTTTTAATTATATGGCTAAAGGTCGCACCATCCTGGCCGACCTCTACACCCCCGTGGGCGTCTACATGCGGCTGCGCGACCTCTACCCCCAGAGTGCGCTCATGGAAAGCTCAGACTATCACGACCAGAGCAACTCGCGGTCGTTTATCGGCGTGAACCCTATAGCCCAGGTGGCCATCGCCCATGGCACCGCCATCATCACCTTCCCTGACGGGAGCAGCGAGCGGCACGAGATAGGCAAGGACTACGATACGGCCGATGCCATCCACGCCCTCATCGACCGCATCCATGTCCGGGGCGACGATGCCTCGCTGTGCGGACTCTTCGGCTATACCAGTTTCAATGCCGTGCGCTATTTCGAGCACATCGACGTGAAGGACGAGACGCAGGAGAAGAACGATGCCCCCGATATGCTCTATATATTATATAAGGAGGTGATTGTGTTCGACCACCACAACAACATGCTGCGCGTGGTGACGCTGGGCGACCAAGCCGACATCGACGCTGTGATGAAGGCCATGAACCGTGCCAACGTGCGTGAGTATGACTTCCACCCCGTTGGCGACGTCAGCTCCACCCTCACCGACGAGGAGCACAAGGCCAACATCCGACGGGGCATCGAGCACTGCCAACGGGGTGACGTCTTCCAGATTGTCCTCTCCCGTCGCTTCGTCCAGCGCTACGAGGGCGACGACTTCAAGCTCTACCGTGCGCTGCGCAGCATCAACCCCAGTCCCTACCTCTTCTATTTCGACTTCGGCGGCTTTCGCATCTTCGGTTCCAGCCCCGAGACCCACTGCCGCATAGAGGGTCGCAAGGCATACATCGACCCCATCGCCGGCACGACGCGCCGCACCGGCAATGCCGAGGCCGACCGCCAGGGGGCTGAGTTCCTGCGCCAAGACCCGAAGGAGAATGCCGAGCATGTGATGCTCGTCGACCTTGCCCGCAACGACCTGAGCCGCAACTGCCACAACGTAAAGGTCGACTACTATAAGGACATCCAGTACTACTCCCACGTCATCCACCTCGTCAGCCGTGTCAGTGGAGAGCTTGACGAGGGTGCCGACCCCATTAAGACGTTTATCGACACCTTCCCCGCCGGCACCCTGAGCGGAGCTCCGAAGGTACGCGCCATGCAGCTCATCTCTGAGTACGAACCCCACAACCGAGGAGCCTACGGCGGCTGCATCGGCATCATCGGTTTTGACGGCTCACTCAACCAAGCCATCACCATCCGCACCTTCGTCTCGCGAAACGGCGAGCTGTGGTTCCAGGCTGGCGGCGGCATCGTGGCCAAGAGCAATGAAGACTACGAGCTGCAGGAAGTGAACAACAAACTGGGCGCATTAAGGCGCGCCATCCTCATGGCCGAAAAGATGTAACCCAATAACCCCATAAGCCCCATCAAACCCATTAGCCCCATCATGAAAATAGTCATTATCGACAACTACGACTCGTTTACCTACAACCTGAGTCACCTGGTAAAGGAGTTAGGCGCGGAAGTCTGCGTCGTTCGCAACGACCATTTCGAGCTGTCTGCGCTTGAGCCTTACTCAAAAATCATTCTTTCCCCCGGCCCTGGCATCCCCTCGGAGGCAGGTCTCCTGCTCGACGTCATCCGCACCTATGCTGGCCGAAAGCCCATCCTGGGCGTTTGCCTCGGCCATCAGGCCATCGGCGAGGTTTTTGGTGCCCGGTTGGAGAATCTCAGCAACGTGTTCCACGGCGTGGCCACACCGTGCCATATCGTTGCCGACGACCCCCTCTTCAGTGGCATCGACCGCGATATAACCGTGGGGCGCTACCACTCCTGGGTGGTGGCCACCGACGGCCTGCCTGACGTTCTGGAGGTCACAGCAAAGAGCGACGAGGGACAAATCATGGCTCTGCGCCACCGGCAGCTGAACGTGCGCGGCATACAGTTCCACCCCGAGAGCGTACTCACTCCCGACGGACGGAAGATGCTGCAGAACTGGCTGTATCTATAACGACAACTTAAAGAAACACAAATATGGAACAGACAATGAAAGACATCCTCAACCGGATGCTCAACCACGAGAATCTCTCTCGTGAGGAAATGAAGCAGATTTTAGTGGGCATCACCCACAGCGAGTATCCCACTGAGCAAATCACGGCCTTGCTCACGGCCCTGCAAATGCGCGGTGTCACCGTCGACGAGCTGTTGGGCTTCCGCGACGGTATTCTCGAGACCGGCGTGCCGGTACCCTTGGACTGCGACCGTTACATTGATGTCGTAGGCACTGGAGGCGACCGCAAGAACACCTTCAACATCTCCACCACCAGTTGCTTCGTCATTGCCGGAGCAGGCTACAAGGTGGCCAAGCACGGCAACTATGCCGCCACGTCGACATCGGGCGCCTCAAACGTCATCGCTCAGCATGGCGTGAGATTCACCGACGACATCGACCAGCTGAACCGCTGCATGCAGGGGTGTGGCATCGTCTACCTCCACGCCCAACTCTTCGCCCGCGCCATGAAGTTCGTTGGCCCCATCCGCAAGGCTCTACAGTTCCCAACCATCTTCAACCTCCTTGGTCCTTTGGTCAACCCCAGCCAGCCCAGCTGCCAGTTGCTTGGCGTAGCTACCCTCGACCAGATGCGTCTCTACCACCAGGTCTACCAGCGTATAGGCATCGACTACGGCATCGTGAACAGCATTGACGGCTACGACGAAATCTCGCTCACCGGCCAGTTCAAGGTGACCACTAACCACTACGAGCGCATCTTCAGCCCCAGCGACTTAGGGTTCCCGCCGGCAAAGCCCGAGGAACTGGTGGCCGGAGCCACCGAGGAGGAGGCCAAGGACATTTTCGATGCCGTGCTGGAGAACCGTGCCTTGCCCGCACAAAAGAATATTGTTCTGGCCAATGCCGCTTTCGGCATACAGGTGTTGGAGCAAGGAAAGAAGAGCATCGAGGAGTGTATCGCCATTGCCCGTGAGAGCATCGACAGCGGCTCAGCCCTCCATACGTTTAAGAAGTTTGTAGAGCTGAACTCATAGCCCATTTATTCCCATCAACCCCATTAACCCCATGGACATACTACAGGAAATCATTGCCACGAAACGACGCGAGCTGGAGCGGATGACGGCCCCAAAGCCGTCGCTGCGCCAGGCCCTGCTCAACAGCCCTACAGGCATCATAGCCGAGTTCAAACGGCGCTCACCGTCAAGGGGGTGGATCAAGGAAGAAGGGCGCGCTGACCTCATCCCTCTGAGCTACCAACAGAACGGGGCTGCCGCCCTGAGCATCCTCACTGACAAGGAGTACTTCGGCGGCCACGACGATTTCATCCGCATGGCACGTCGCAGCGGCGTCACTCTGCCCGTGCTCTACAAGAACTTCGTCGTCAGTGAGCTTCAGCTCTATGAAGCCCTGCTCTGCGGGGCCTCCGCCGTACTGCTCATTGCAGCCTGCCTGACGAAGCAGGAGTGTCGTGTGCTCATGAGTTCTGCTCATGAGTTAGGGCTGGAGGTGCTGCTTGAGATGCACAGCGACGACGAACTCGACTACGCCACCCTCGGCCCCGACCTCTGTGGCATCAACAACCGCCACTTAGGCACCTTCCATACCGATGTGGCCACCTCCTTCCGTCTTGCCGACCGTCTCCGTTCTCTCTGCGGCTCTGCCGTCGCGACTGACACTTTCCCGTCAGGCTCTGCCGTTCCTGTCCTCGTCAGCGAGAGTGGCATCAGCGACCCAGCCACTGTACGCAGTCTCCGCCAGGCAGGCTTCCGGGGCTTCCTCATCGGCGAGACCTTCATGAAAGCCCCTGACCCCGGGCAAGCACTAAACCAATTCCTCTCACAGTTATGATTGTAAAAGTTTGCGGAATGCGCGAGGCGGAGAACATCCGCCAAGTAGAGGCCCTACGCCCCGACTGGATGGGCTTCATCTTCTGGCCGAAGTCCAGCCGCTATGTCAGCGTCAAGCCCGGTTACCTGCCAACGCGGGCAAAACGGGTAGGGGTGTTCGTAGACCAGGACATCGCTGAGATCAAGCGTGTGGCTACCGACTACGCCCTTGACATCATCCAACTCCACGGCAACGAGTCGCCGGCCTTCGTCTCACTGTTGCGCGATTGGCATGTAGTCAAGGCGTTCAGCATTGCCACCGAGGCAGACCTCGATGCAACACGCGACTACGACGGGCTGGTGGACTATTTCCTCTTCGACACCCGCACGCCCTTCGTGGGTGGTAGCGGACAGCAATTCAACTGGGACGTGCTCGACGCCTACCGGGGGGCCACGCACTTTCTGCTCAGCGGAGGCATAGGCCCCGACGATGCCAGTCGCATACGTCATTTCCACCATCCGCGCATGGCAGGCATCGACCTCAACAGCCGTTTCGAGCTGTCGCCAGCTGTAAAAGACGTCAACCTTTTAAAACGTTTCCTACATGAACAAGATTAACCACCTCTTCGCCCAACGTGGCAACAAGAAACTCCTCTCGCTCTATTTCTGTGCCGGCTGCCCGACACTCGACAGCACCACCGATGTCATCCTCACCCTACAGCGACGCGGCATCGACTTCATCGAAGTAGGCATACCCTTCAGCGACCCGCTGGCCGACGGACCCGTCATCCAGACTGCCGCCACCCGTGCCCTAAAGAACGGCATGACCGTAAAGCTCCTCTTGCAGCAGCTGCGAAGCATCAAGGAACAGGTCACCATCCCTCTGATTCTCATGGGCTATCTCAACCCTATCCTCCACTATGGCATCGAAAACTTCTGCCGGGATGCTGCCGAGGCTGGCGTCTCAGGACTCATCATCCCCGACCTGCCCTTCGACGACTATCTCTCGCAGGTGAAGCCAGTGGCCGACCGTTACGACATTCGCGTCGTCATGCTTATCACCCCTGAGACCAGCGAGGAACGCATCCACTTCATCGACCAGCACACCGACGGATTCATCTACATGGTCAGCTCGGCTGCCATCACCGGCACACAGAAGAGCTTCGATGAGCAAAAACAGGACTATTTCCGGCGTATAGACCAGATGGACCTGCGCAACCCGCGAATGATTGGTTTCGGCATCAGCAACGCCCAAACGCTGAAGGCAGCCCAGCAGCATGCGGCGGGTGCCATCATAGGGTCGAAGTTCGTCACCCTGCTCAATGAAGCTGACGGCCATGCCGATGAGGCCCTCGACCACCTCTTCGAGGCATTGGCGCAGTAGGCACTAAATAATAAATAATGTGAAAGAGGGCGACATTTCGCCCTTTTTTTCGTATCTTTGCAGCAAATTTACTACTAAAACAAAACGGCACATGAAAAAAATCCTACAAGTGATGCTATTTGCTTTCGTAGCACTCGCCGTCCAAGCTAACCACTGGGACGAGGCGATGTACAGGCAGATTGAGCAGAGTATTCAGGCCCCGCAGCTGACGGACAACGTGTTCCTGATAACGAAGTACGGCGCAGTGGCTGAAGGTCAGTCAGGCGCGAAGCTGTCGGTGAAAGACCAGGCGGCCGCCAACCAGAAAGCCATTCAGAAAGCCATCGACAAGTGCTCAAAGAAGGGTGGGGGGCGCGTCGTCGTGCCCGCCGGTTGCACTTTCCTCACTGGAGCCATTGAGCTGAAGAGCGGCGTGAACCTGGAGATTCAGGAGGGTGCTGTGCTGCAGTTCGCCTTTGAACCATCGCTCTACCCCATTGTCGAAACGGCTTGGGAGGGCCTCGACTGCTACAACCTCTCGCCCTGTGTCTATGCCTTCAAGGCCCACGACATTGCAGTAACAGGTAAAGGCACCATTGACGGTGGCGGATCGAGAGAGACCTGGTGGCCGTGGGTGGGTCTCGACCGCTTCGGATGGCAGGAAGGCATGGTGAGCCAGAAACTCGAGGCCAGGCCACGACTGCTGAAGAACGGCGAGGACGGCGTTCCCATGAAGGACGGACAGGGACGGCCGACGGCAGAGCGCACCTTCGGACCAGAGAATGGCCTGCGTCCACAGCTCATCTGCTTCAATGAGTGCCAGCGCGTGCTCATTGAGGATGTCACGCTGCTCGACTCTCCCTTCTGGGTCATCCATCCGCTGAAGTCTACCGATGTCATCGTGCGGCGGGTGCATATCAACAATGCCGGACCCAATGGCGACGGCTGCGACCCGGAGTCGTGCGACCGCGTGCTCATTGAAGACTGCTTCTTCAACACCGGCGACGACTGCATAGCTATCAAGAGCGGGCGCAATCGCGACGGAAGAGAGCGTGCCATGCCTTCGAAGAACATCATCATCAGGCGGTGCGAGATGAAGAACGGTCACGGAGGTGTAGTCATCGGGTCGGAAATCAGTGGAGGCTGCCAGAATGTCTTTGCCCACGACTGCACCATGGACTCCCCGGCACTGGAGCGCGTGCTGCGCATCAAGACAAACTCGTGCAGGGGAGGCATCATCGAAAATATCAACATGCGCAACATCACCGTAGGCCAATGTCGCGAGGCGGTGGTGAAAATCAACCTCGACTACGAGCACAACGAGATTTGCTGCCGGGGCTTCAACCCCGTCGTGCGCAATGTCAACGTGGAGAATGTCAGCTGCCAGAAGTCGAGGTATGGCGTGCTCATCAATGCACTCGACACCGTCTGCAACGTCTACGACGTAAACATCAAGAACTGTAGGTTCGACGGCGTGGCCCAGGGAAACAAGATGACCGGCATTACACGCGACATCAGCTTTGACAACTACTTCTGCAATGGCTCCCTCTGCCTGACGGAGATGCCCTACAAGCACTACTCAGAGTGGATGACCTACTCCGAAATGAAGCGTACGCCAAAGTCCTTCCTCCTCGACTTCTCGTCGAAGCCCAAGTGGAGCTACGTCATGGGCATCGAATTGGAAGGCATGCTCGACACCTACCTGCGCTATGGCGGCGAGGACATCCGCAAGTATTGTCAGGAATATACCGACACGATGATCAATGCTCAGGGCGACATCCGAGGCTACAACATTCTCGACTACAATCTCGACAACATACGCACCGGACACTTCATCACCCGTATGTATCAGCAGTGGCCTGAAGAGAAGAACCTGCTGGCCATGCAGACAATGATGAAGCAGCTCCAGGACCAGCCGCGAACACTGGCCGACAAGGTCTACTGGCACAAGGCCATCTATGCCTACCAGGTGTGGCTCGACGGCATCTTCATGGGACTGCCCTACCGGTGCCTCACGGCTCCTGTCACCACCAAGCCCGCCCGACAGACGAAGGCTGCCTTGGCAAAAGCCAAGAAGGAGGTGCTGGCCATCTACGACGATGCCGTGAACCAGCTGAAGGTCACCTACCAGCGAACGCTCGACCCAAGCACGGGCTTGAACCGCCATGCTTACGACGAGACACGCAACACCTTCTGGGCAGACAAGAATACCGGCCTGAGCCAACACTGCTGGGGACGCGCCCAGGGGTGGTACACGATGGCGCTCATCGAGGTGCTCGATGCCATGCCTGACGACTATGCCCGTCGCAACGAGGTCATCGACCTGCTGGTGAAGGACTTCGACGCCATACTGAAATGGCAGGACAAGACGACAGGGTTGTGGTATCAGGTGATGGACTCGCCAGGCCGCGAAGGCAACTATCTCGAAAGCACCTGTTCGGCCATGTTTACTTACGCCCTGCTGAAAGCCTACAGAAAGGGCTATGTGGGAACGAAGTACCGCGAAGCCGGCATCAAAGCCTATAAGGGCATTATTCAGAACTTCATCCGTGTCAATGCCGACAAGACCATCTCGCTGACCAACTGCTGCTCAGTGGCAGGCCTTGGCCCCGCCGCTACCGACGAGGTGGTGGCAGCCATGAAGAAAGTGAACCCTAAAGGGTCGGTAAAGGAGAACCGTCGGCGCGACGGCGGCTATGCTTACTACCTCTCTGAACCTATTCGCGACAACGATGCCAAGGGCCTCGGCCCGTTCATCTGGGCCAGCTTGGAGATGGAAATGCTGGGCTTCAACACTGGCAACACCCTCACGAGCATCAACCGACAGGCAGTGGTCACACGCAACAACCCCGTTGTGAACGAGGCATCGCCGTTGGCTTCACTCACAGTGGGGAACGGGCACTTCGCAACAACGGTCGACATCACCGGCATGCAGTCGTTCCCTTTTGACTATGAGGCAGGTGTGCCTCTGACAGCCATGTCTGACTGGGGATGGCATAAGTTCGAAAACACCAACGACTTGACTCCCGCCGAGAGCCAGAAGGCCGTCGACCTGGGCCACGGGCACCCTGAAATCTACGCAGTAGAATACAAAGCCGCCTCCAGCTCCTCCCAAGGGGGAGCAACCGAGCGCAATGTACAGGCCACTCAATACTTCCGAGTGAACCCCCACCGTCTGAACCTCGGAGCCATCGGCTTGGAGATGAAGAACGCCGACGGACAGCTGTTACAGCTTAAGGACCTCAGCGACATTCACCAGGAGCTAAAGCTCTACGACGGCATCATCGAGTCGCAATTTGTGGCCGACGGCTCGCCCGTCAGCGTCACCACTGCCGTGCTCCAAGACCACGATGCTGCCATATACCGCATCAAGACCCCGCTTCTGAAGAAAGCACGCGCCAGCGTCGCCATCCGCTTCCCATACCCCACGGGAAAACATGCCGATGCCGCTGCAGACTGGGAGAAGCCCGACCGCCATACGTCGCGCATCGTCAGCGCCAGCGGACAGGCGGCCGTCATTGAACACATCGTAGACTCCACAAGCTATTACCTCACACTCAGCTGGCAAGGCAATGCCATGCTGCAGGAGTGCGGCGGCCACTATTTCGAGCTGTCAACTACCGACGACGTGCTGGCCTTCAAGGCAGAGTATAGCCCTGCCGTAGGGGGAAGTGTCGATGCAAAGCCCGCCCTCGTCTTCGACCAAGAACTCAAGGCGGTCATCCGAGCCTGGAACCGCTGGTGGCAGCAGGGAGCCATAATCGACTTCGCGGAGTGCACCGACCCCAGGGCAAGAGAGCTGGAGCGGCGCGTGCTGCTCTCTCAGTATCTCACCCAGGTGAACTGCGCCAACAACATGCCTCCACAGGAGACGGGACTTACCTATAACTCCTGGTTCGGACGCCCGCACTTGGAGATGACTTGGTGGCACATGGTAGACTTTGCCCTTTGGGGGCGCCAGCAAACCGTGGCCACCGTGCTCGACTGGTACAACCGCGTGGCCTATCCCGAAGCCAAGAAGATTGCCCAGCGCCAAGGCTTTAAAGGCATACGCTGGATGAAGATGACCGACCCGTGGGCTGGAGAGGCTCCTTCAAACACGGGTTCTTTCCTCATCTGGCAGCAGCCACATTATATTTATTTGGCCGAGGAGATGTACCGTGCGAACCCCACCGAGGCAACCCTTGCCCGCTATGCTCAGCAGGTAGAGGAAACGGCCCTGTTCATGGCCGATTTCGTGTCGGTGGCTACTGGTTCCCCTAATGGCAAAAAGGTCTATTTCCTTCAGGGGGCCACTGCCATGCAGGAGTCGATGTCGAAAGATTTCAGCTACAACCACCCCTTCGAGCTGGCCTACTGGCAATACGGCCTCACGGTGGCCAACAAGTGGCGCGAGCGCACAGGCAAGCCTCGCAACGCCCATTGGGATGACATTGTAAACAACCTTTCTCCACTTCCGCAAAATGACGACGGCACCTATGCCGCCGGTCTACCCAAAGGCAAGACCACGGGGCTGAAAGCCTTCGACCCCTTCGATGCCGCCGTAGGCAGCAGTTCACCCACAGCCACAGAAACCTTCGCTGCGAAAAGCCGTAACGACCATCCTGCCGTACTCGGTCCCTTCGGCATGTTGCCCCCCAGCGCCCTAAGCAGCGACACTACCGCAGCCAGGAAGACCCTCGACTGGGTGATGAACCACTGGAACTGGGCCACCACCTGGGGCTGGGACTACGGCATGACAGCCATGGCTGCCGCCCGACTCGGCCAGCCCGAGACGGCACTCCAGGCCCTCCTCATCGACACACAGAAGAACACCTATCTCGTCAACGGCCACAACTTCCAGACCGCCGACCGCCTGCGTGTCTACTTGCCCGGCAACGGGTCACTCCTCACCGCAGTGGCCATGATGTGCGCCGGATGGGACGGATGCCAACTGCCAAGCAACCCCGGTTTCCCGCAAGACGGCAAGTGGAACGTCCGGTGGGAAGGCCTCCAGCGCATGCAGTAGACTTCAGGCTAAAGACTACAGACTTTAGACTACAGACTTTAGACTACAGACTACAGACTTTAGACTTCAGACTACAGACTTTAGACTTCAGACTACAGACTTTAGACTTTAGACTACAGACTTCAGGCCACGGACAGATCGTCCAGTATGTTGCGATGTAATCGCAACCACCACCCCCTCTTTTAGCGACACGCAAAGTGAATACTATCTAACAAACAATACAATAAAATGAAACACTTTTCACTATTAGGTTTACTATTCATTCTTTG
>Ga0310691_10006710_pt1 | contig 12216 bp, 13 predicted proteins | sample 176DNAGHGlowgp2_FD_203887 | JGI IMG/M metagenome (GOLD analysis project Ga0310691, IMG submission 203887) | Sheep rumen microbial communities from Palmerston North, Manawatu-Wanganui, New Zealand - 1766 DNA GHGlow gp2 (v2) (version 2) | ecosystem: Host-associated > Mammals > Digestive system >... | reverse complement strand
GCCATAATTTGATGCCCTGCGGCATTCGGGTGCGTTGCATCTTCATACAGTGTATTTAAATCACGTTTAGCCCATTTCTCATACCGCTCAAAAAATGCAATTTTCCGTTCTTTGCAGATTTGTTTAATAATTTCGTTATAGCGCACAACATCAGTATTATAGCGGGTTAGAGAGGCATCTTCCGTATATTTATCTTCCACCACCGGCGTTAAATCCAGCACAACAATTTTAGCACCGCTTTGTTGCAAAACATCAAGCAGTTTATTCCAATACATAATCCGCGCCCCTTCAGATAAATCTATCTGCAAATCAAAGTTTTTACGGCGACGTAAATCATTTAAGCCGACACTAACTAAAATAAGTTCGCATTTTCTGGAATTAACTTCAAATATTGCCCGATTACACGCATCTGCCACATTATCTCCAAACTGAGACATATTATTAAACACGAATCCACCGGGATATTTTTTAAGCATCATCTGCCCTAAACGAGCCACCCAACCGAGATTTTCCGCATCATAAAGCCCATGCGCAATACTATCCCCGATAACACCGATTGTCTTAAACATACACCCTCCCAAAATATCATCACACTCATGTTAACCGCTTTGCAAAATTTGTAAACAGAAATCATACTTCAAATCGGTGCTTCAAGCTCTTATCCTCAAACCATTAAAAAAGGACACCTTTATGGTGCCCTTTTTTAATGGTCGGGACGAGTGGATTCGAACCACCGACTTCTTGCACCCCATGCAAGCGCTCTACCAGGCTGAACTACGTCCCGAAAACACTTCTTCTATATAACCGCACGCTCTAAAAAGCAAGCAAAAAATACTTGAATTTAATGAAACATATACTTACAATGCTCGTACAAATCAATTTTTATCTCTACAAATATGGAACAAAACAAATTATTAGAACAGGCGCGCAAGACTTTTATTGAGACTTTTGCGCACACACCGGAAGAAAAGGGGTATATGTTTGCTAACGTCTATAAAAATGACGTTATTTTCACAACCTCTAAGGACGTGTTTGATGCCTTCGTCAACACACAGGCGCTCATCAGGAAAGTAATTTCTCAACTATTGGGATTAGCCTTTTTGATGGTTCTCTTTATGGCTGTTATGATTTATGGTGGTGGTACCCATAATAAGATTTTGGCATACATTTCTGTTGCTGCTATCATCATTATCTGCATCATTGCCATAATAACAAACTATTCTCATTTTCGCCAAGGAAACAAATGGGAGGCTATATACACGAAAAAAGGAAACACTCTCATCTTTGACGGAAATATTTTTTGTGAACCTAACCTCAATCCCGTTTATCCGGAAACAGCATTTTTCTAAACTCAAACCTCGGAGCCTAAGACTCCGAGGTTTTATTTATAAAAAAAGGCCGCCAACGCGACCTCTAAACTTTGCTTTCTGCAAAAATTATGCAGAAACTTTACTAGCAACAACTTTTTTGATTTTCTTTGCTTCTTCTGTTAATTTGCTATCAGGTGTAGCCATTAAATAAGCATCCAAACCACCCTTATGTTCAATAGAACGAAGAGTCTTTGTGCAGATTCTTAATTTGTAAACTTTACCCAAAACTTCACTCAAAAGTGAAACAACTTGCAAATTAGGCAAAAAGCGACGACGAGTTCTGTTATTAGCGTGGCTGACATTATTGCCGCTCATAACACCCGTACCGGAAATTTCACATTTCTTAGCCATTTTTTTATCCTTTACTCAAAAAACTTTTGCTCATACATACAAACTTAATCCCAATAAGTCAAGCAAAATCTTATCAAAAACGATAAAAAAAACTGGATTTTTAGCAAAAGATGATATATAAGCCTATTCTACAAATAAAGACGTACCCGTAGCTCAATTGGATAGAGTGTTGGCCTCCGACGCCAAAGGTTGCGAGTTCGAACCTCGCCGGGTGCACCAAAAATAAAACCGCCTGCATGTTGCAGACGGTTTCATTTTTAAACATCAAATACTTGCTTTAGGTCTCTGACTATCGGAGCAATCATCTCACCACCGCAGGTTAAATGTAAGATACTGCAATTTTCATACGAAACATCAGTTAAACCTAAACCACACTGCAGAGCATTGATAACACCGGCATGACAAACTATTCCGAAACGATTTTGATTTCCATGTGCATAAAGTGAAGTCTCAACAATGTACTCCAAGCACTTAATTACTCGTTCAAACACTTCATGTTTGCTCTCACCGTTAGGAAAATGCATATCCCAGCTTCGCATAGTCGGAAACAAGATTCGGTTAACCAACTCTTCGCCGTATCTTGCTTTTGTTTCCTCAAAAGTAAGCCCCTCGGCATCACCGAAACAACATTCACGCAAATCTTGGCAAACGCCGACAGGATAACTAAACCCCGTACCTTGCACAATGATATTGGCGGTTTGCACACTTCTGAGCAATGGCGAACAATAAAGATTTGTCAGCCTTAATTTTTTAACCTTAAAAGCAAGTTCTTTCGCTTGTTCTTTACCTGTTGCATTCAAGAGATTATCCGAGCTGCAACCTTGCCACCCCCCACGCAAATTTGCGTCCGTTTGTCCGTGGCGAAAAAAGTAAAAATCTTTTCTCATAATAAACAGATGTATATATTTGTAATAGTTTTAGTGTCCTGTAAAATAACGTAGTTTTTTATTTTTGCAACAAAAAACCGCCCTTAAAGAGCGGCTTTAAGATTTATCTTATTTTAAGCTAGCAACTCGTCTGCCAGTTTTTCAAGCTGCACAATATCAGGTTCTTTCATGGCGGACTTTATGCTAACCGTTGTTTCCGCAAAACTGAGATTTTTAAACCCTTCCATTGCCGTTTTCATCTTTTTTGCGGCAATCGGCGCCCATGAGCCGTTTTCAATAAACGCCACCTTGCGATTTTGGTATGTTTTAGAACGTAAATGCGCAATAAATGTTTCCATCGCCGGGAACATTTCGCCATCATAAGTTACGGAAGCCAAAACCAACCTATCATACCGGAAAGCATCTTCCACCGCTTCTGCCATATCATCACGCGTTAAATCGGTAATAGCAACTTTCGGCGCACCCTTCTTTTCAAGAATTTCTTTTAATTTTTCAGCCGCCTCTTTGGTATGTCCGTAAATAGAAGCATAAGCAATAAATATTCCTTTATCTTCCGGCTCATACTTGCTCCATATATCATATTTGCCGATATAATAGCCCAAATTTTCGGTTAACATCGGACCATGCAGCGGGAAAATCTTTTGAATATCAAGCGTTGCCGCCTTTTTCAAAACTGTCTGTACCGGTGCGCCGTATTTACCGACAATGTTAAAATAATAGCGCCGTGCCTCACAAGCCCAATCCTCATCTGTATCTAATGTGCCGAATTTACCAAAAGCATCAGCAGAAAATAGCACTTTTTCCTTTGTTTCATAAGCCATCATCACTTCCGGCCAGTGTACCATCGGAGCCATAATAAACTTTACTGTATGGTTGCCTAAAGAAAGTTCATCACCTTCGTTGACAACGACTTTTCTGCCCTCTAAATCCAAATGTTCAAAAAATTGCGGAATCATATTAAATATTTTAGCATTGGCGACAACCTTGGCATTTTTATATTTGTTCAAGAATTTCTCTATATTAGCGGCATGGTCAGGTTCAAGATGTAACACCACCAAATAATCAACATCTCTGCCGTCAAGCGCTTGTTCCAAATTAGCAAACCAAGTTTCCGTTGCCCGCTTATCAACCGTATCCATAACCGCAGTCTTATCATCTCTAATAAGATATGAGTTATAAGAAATACCATTCGGAACAATGTATTGTCCCTCAAATAAATCTAAAGTTTTATCATCCGCACCGATGTAGTAAATATTGTCCGTTAATTGTTTATTTTCCATCATTTTACTCCGTTTACCTAATTTTTGTTTTTATTTAATTTTTGCCTCAACAATTTCAACAGCCTTGTCAAAAACTTCTTTAATATTTAAATCAGATGTATCCAAAATAACAGCATCATCAGCCGGCTTCATCGGTGCATCTTTCCGATTCGCATCACGTTCATCACGTGCTTTAACATCTGCTAAAACCTGATCATAATCAGCGCTCATCCCTTTAGCTATAAATTCATCATAACGCCGTTTTGCCCGAACCTCTGAAGAAGCCGTAACAAATATCTTAACATCAGCATGAGGACAAATAACCGTACCTGTATCTCGCCCGTCATAAATAGCACCTTTCGCCGGAGTCCCATCGGAAAAAACCGGATTCTTTGCAAAATTTTTCTGCATATCCAATAATCTTGCTCTAACTCCAGGATAACTTGAAACAACCGATGCCGCATGACCACCTTCTGCCGAGCGAAAATCTTTATCTTTTGAAAGTTCCATCATCTTCGGAAAAGTAAGCTCTTCTGCCTTTTTTTCTGCCGTTGCGACATCAGATAAGTCCACATTGCTTTTTAATAACTGTAACCCGACCGCACGATAAACCATACCCGTATCAAAATAGGCTAAGCCGTATTTTTCAGCTAACTTGGAAGAAAGTGTACCTTTACCGGCAGCGGCAGGACCATCAATTGTAATAATCATATTAACCTCTTAAGCTTAAGTTCCGAATTTTATCTATTCTTTAACATATCTGTGTTAATATCACAGCATAAAATAACTTTATACAAAGAATTAGCAAATGGCAAAAAATTTCCGCTTATACACACATGAAGAACTTACAGAAAAAAAAGAAGTTCTCTTAAGCGAAGAGCAAACACACTACTTAAAAAATGTCGTCAGATACGAAGTTGGCGATACCCTAAATTGTTTTGATAATAAAAACGGAGAATTTTCCTGCCAAATTATTGAAATAAATAAAAAAAATACGCGAATAAAAGTCCTGAATAAAATCAAAGATTTACAAAAATGTCCGGATATCTGGTTGCTTTTTGCCCCTTTAAAAAAAGATAAAACCGATTTTGTCATAGAAAAAGCAACCGAACTCGGTGTTAGCAAAATTATCCCGACAATAACGCAATTCACAAATACCTCAAACATAAAAACCGAACGTTATATTGCTCAAAGCATAGAAGCTGCCGAACAGTGCCGAAGAACAGATTTACCGGAAATAGCATCTCCGCAAAATTTAGCAGATATTCTTTCTCAGTGGGATAACAACCGTATCTTGTTTTTTATGGATGAAACGCTAAAAAGCGATTGCTTTTACAAACAACTGACAACCCTTAAACAAACAAAATCCGCTATTCTTATCGGACCGGAGGGCGGTTTTTCCGAAAATGAACTAAACCTCTTAAGACAATGCAACTTTGCCAAAGGCGCAACCCTCGGACCTCGTATTCTGCGTGCAGAAACAGCTGTTACTGCCGCCTTAGCATGCTGGCAAATGATAGCCGGTGATTGGAGTAAAAAATGAAAATATTGATAGCTGACGACCATGAATTATTCTTAAAAGGACTGGAGTTTATCTTGCAAGAAAACTTGCAAAACGTAGAAATAACCTCTGCTCAAAGCTACACTGACATCTTTACGGTCTTAAAACAAGATACCACCTTTGACCTTGTCATTACGGACTTAGCCATGCCCGGTGCTAACTGGTTGGAAGCTATAACAAAAATTCACCAAACCTTACCTGACACACCGATTATCATAATTTCTGCCGTTTTTGATAAAGAAATACTCCAACAAACACTGGATATCGGGGTTTCCGGTTATATTCCGAAAACTGCTTCAAACCCTCTTATCATCAGCGCTATCAACTTAGTTTTAGCCGGTGGCGTATATATACCGCATGAGCTGCTTTATTCAGCTAAAGCACCGATTTCTCAAGAAAAACAAAAGGAATATATTGCTCCCTTAAAAACATTGGAAAAAATGACCACAAACAGCATGGAGACCTCAACAAAGGGTTTAACCGAAAGACAAATTGATATTGTAAGATGTATTGCTGAGGGTTTGTCCAACAAGCAAATTGCCTATAAGCTAAATTTAACCGAAGGCACCGTAAAAGTACATATTACCGTCATTCTCAAAATTCTTAATGTTAAAAACAGAACGGCAGCCATTATTGAGGCGGCAAAGCGCGGTTATATTTCAGACAACATTTTAAACCAAAAATAGGAGTATTTTATGCCGAAAACATCTATTCCTCCTTACATAAAAGATATTTATTCATGGCTCTACCTTAACCCGAAATTGTATAATTTCTTGGATAATTCTTTTATCTTAAATGCTCTGACTTTAGGGCAGCATTACATCTTAACGGAAGAATTGAAAAAAGAAATATCACCGCATTTTCACATCTTGCAAACAGGTATAACTTTAGGTTCTCAAATAGAAAAGACCTATCTTTCATTGGGAATGCTCGGCTCCTACACAATTGTTGATGTTATCCCTGAGCTATTGGAAAACTGCCGTGAAAAACATTTGGATCAAAAAATCAATTTAATCCATGCCGACGCATCTAAAACCATAAAAGGAGAGTATGATATTGTTATCTGCTATATGCTTTTGCATGAACTCCCGCCATTTACAAGAAAAGCTGTTTTAAGTAACATTATCAAAGCCTTAAAACCCGGTGGAAAAGCTATTTTTATTGATTACCACATGCCCTACTCATATAACCCATTAAAATACATTATTCGCGCCATAAACCGCTTATATCAACCTTTTGCTGAGTCTTTATGGAAAAACGGCATAAAAGATTTAACACCAAATGCCGAATCTTGCAGTTGGTCACAACAAACCTACTTCGGTGGAATTTACCAAAAAGTCATTGCCACAAAATATAACAGATAAAACGGCCGTTTAACACAGCCGTTTTATAATTATCAGGATTTAACAACGCTGATTTTCTTAAATTTCTGCTTTTCCACTTGTGACTTTGGAATAGAAACCCTCAGCACACCATTATTATATTTTGCGGTTGTCGCTTCATAGTCCAAATCCCACGGCAATTGGATAGTACGCTTAAACGCACCATAAGAAATCTCAGAAAAATAATTATCCTTAGAATCTTGTAAAGACTGACTCTTTTTTTCACCACTGATACTCAAATACCCGTCTGAAGAAACTTTTAAATCAATATTTTTCTCATCCATTCCGGGAATTTCAGCCATAACATAAACAACATCTTTATCCTCCTCCACCTGAATTTTGGGAGATAAATCAGCAGTTTCTGCATTAGAATTATCAATAAAATTCCAAAAATAATTCATCAGATTTCTAAAATCAGTAGGATAATTAGGAGCTGTTAAATCGTGACTACTTTGAGAAGTGTTAGCAACAGGAGTTCTCATCTTCATCTCCTGCTATTTTTCTTCTTTAACATCAATAATATCCACTTCATCTACATCTTCAAATTTTGAACCGCAACAACAACCTGAAGAAGATGTCTTGGGTCCGGTTGCTTTTTTACTGGAAAATTTAGACTGAATTTTTTTCATATTAACCTCCAAAATTGATTAAAAAAAGGGTGTGAAGTCATAAAAAACCTCACACCCCAATAAATAATCAGCCGCAAAAAATATTTAAGCTAAACAAATGGGCAAATAACTATCTTTAATATCTAAAAATCAACATTAACGTTTTTACCCATTTTGAGGAATTTTTCTGTTCTTTGCTTCTTTAACTCATCAGCCGAAATATCTTTTAATTCTTTGATTTGACGTATCAAAGCTTCTTTTACCGCTGCAAAAACCTGATCTTTATTGCGATGTGCCCCACCCAAAGGCTCTTTAATAATTTCATCTATTAAACCCAACGCCTTCAGATTTTGAGCTGTCAAACGTAGTGCTTCGGTTGCTTCTTTCGTTTTATCTGCAGAACGCCATAAAATAGAAGCGCAACCTTCCGGAGAAATAACTGAATAGATAGAATGTTCCAACATTAAGACTCTGTTTGCCGTAGCAATAGCAATAGCGCCACCGGAACCACCTTCGCCGATAATAACCGAAATCAGCGGAGTCTTAACCTTCAAACACTTTTCAATAGATGACGCAATAGCTTCAGCCTGCCCGCGCGCCTCTGCATCTACCCCCGGATAAGCACCGGCTGTATCAACAAAACAAATAATCGGCAAATGAAATTTATCTGCCAAATCCATCATTCTCTGTGCTTTGCGATAGCCCTCCGGTTTTGCCATACCGAAATTATACTTAATGCGACTTTCAACATCATTACCTTTTTCCTGTCCGATAATAACAACAGACATACCGTCCAGCCTACCTAAACCGCAAACCATTGCTTCATCATCAGCAAAACATCTGTCTCCGGCCAAAAGTGTAAAATCTCCAATAAACGCATTGATATAATCAAGACAATGCGGTCTTAAGGGATGGCGTGCAATTTGCGCTTTCTGCCAAGCCGTCAAATTCATATATGTACGATTTACATATTGGCTAAGCTTTCTCTCCAAGCGCCTTGTTTCGCGCGTAATATCCATATCCTCATCTTTTGCCAACTGTTTAAGATGTTCAATTTTTTCTTCAATTTCCAAAATATCTTTTTCAAAATCAAGCACAACTGGCGTAGAAGTGTCACTCATTTCTTATCCTTTAAAAAATTAAGCCTTGCCCCTTCTATAACACAAAATAAAAAAAAATCATCTTATTTTTTTCATCTGTACATTATCTCAACGGAAAAAGCTGAATAAAACCGTAAAAACAAGCGGATTTTATCCATTTTTTATTTGCAAAATATGAGGATGACCTTAAAATGACAGTAAAATTTAATCAGGAGTATAAAATTGTTAAATATTTCTTTTTTCATCGCAACATTTTCAAGCATTGTCTGGGTAATATATTGCTTTAGATTTTTAAGTTTTGCCGCTCTATCGCAAACCACCGGCAGCGATATCTTGTACCACAATATCTTTACCCTACTATTCCCTATTGCGGTTGTTTGGGGAATATTTGCTCTAATCAAATCCTATTTTGCCGAAAAAAGAAATTCATACTACTTTTACCATTTACTTGACCAAATCAAAAGAAATACGGAAACCCTTTCTAGCGTTGGACAAACATTATCCTCAACTGAGGCAAACATCAAGAACGGTTTTGTTTTACAACAGTTTGATATGCTTCTTTCCGACATCAACGAAATCTTATCCGATATAATCAAGCGCAGTAATTCTGTTTCCAGTGCGCAAATAGAACATTTGTGGGAGCGTACCGCCGGCGGTGAAAGATGGGTAATGGCAAAAACATTTATTGAAATAAACAATTATCAGCCTTATTTTTCTGAACATTTGCAAGAAAAGGCTCTTAAAGACACCCTTCTCAAAGGAAGTATCTTAGAATTTTACTCACGCTATAAAACCATTTGTCATCTGTTAAACAGTGAAGAAAGTCAAAAAATTTTTTCAAACATGGTAGAATATGGAGCCTTAGGCAAAGTTTTTGAAATTTTAACCCCGATTGCTGAAATTTTATCTCAAAACAAACCGATAATACACCCCCAAACCAGACCGGAGCCTGTTATCACACGCAATCAATCGGCGGATATTGAGGAACCATCTGAATTTCCTTCGTTTTTAAGCAAAGATGATAATACACCGCATTTTGAGCAAAAAGAAGAACCTGTATTGGTAAAAACAGCTCCGGAAGAAATTGAAGCCGGATTGAAAGCCATCCGTGAAGAATTATATGCTCCCACAGAAACCAAGGAAAAGGGACCGCTCATTTCCAATTTTACACAAACACAATTAGCCTTGCGTAGCATCAAAAGTTCTAAAGAAGAAAAACCGGTGAAAAATGAGAAAAAAACACCGATTATCTCCTTAGATGAATTGGAGCAGGAAATAAATTCCTCTCCGGATAACAATTATGATGAATATGCTTACCCGTTTGGAGCATGGTTAAATGATAAGAAAAACAGTTAGTTTTTTATTTGCGCTGTGCTCAATAGCTGCATTTTCCCCTCAAGCATTAGCATCATCAGAAATTGAAATAAAAAATTACATATCTGTCGGTGATACCCCAAAATATACCGATAATTTTACGCATTTGGAATACGTTAACCCTGAAGCGCCCAAAAAAGGCCGAATAACATTACCGGCATATGGCACTTTTGACAATTTTAATCCCTATATATTCAAAGGCACGGCAACTCCCGAAGTTGTTTCATTAACACTAGACAGTCTTGGTTTCTCACCGGCAGATGATACAGAAACAGCATACCCCCTGATTGCCGAAAAATTTGAAATGCCCGCAGATAAAAGTTTTATCGGCTTTTTTATTAACCCCAAAGCACGTTTTAGCAATAACACACCTGTCACGGCAGATGATGTTGTTTTCAGCTTTAATTCTCTGATAACAAAAGGCTCACCGATATATAAATTCTATTACAGCGACGTTGATAAGGTAGAAAAAATATCTGATCATCACGTTCGTTTTTATTTTAAGCCCAACACTAAAAACCGTGAATTACCCCTTATTTTGACTTCACTTAAAATTTTTTCTGCCAAAGATTTTAAAAATAAGGAATATGATAAACCAAGTTTAATTCCTCCGCTGGGCAGTGGTCCGTACATTATTAAAGATTTTGAGGCCGGCAGATATATTACCTTTTCACGCAATCCGAACTACTGGGCTAAAGACTTGCCAACCCGCAAAGGTTATTACAATTTTGACGAAATTAAATACGACTATTATCAAGACACCACTGTAACCTTGCAAGCTTTGTTTGCCGGAAATATAGACGTTCGCACTGAATATATCGCAAAATCATGGGCAACAGGCTACAATAACGACCTTATAAGGCAGGGCAAAATAAAAAAACAAGCTGTAGAGCATAATCGTCCGGCAGCCGAACAATTTTTTGCCTTTAACACTCGTAAAGAAAAATTCAAAAATGCCAAAGTCCGTCAGGCCATCAGCTTTGCTTTTAACTTCCCTTGGGCAAACAAAAACCTGTTTTACAGCCAATACAAACGATTATACAGTTTCTTTGCGAATACACGATTTGCAGCTCATGGCAAACCGGAAGATTTGGAGTTGGTTGTTCTTTCCGAGTTAAAAAACAAAATCCCGGATGACATATTAATTACACCGGTAGAAGAAATCTTTCGTAACGATTCCCTTTCTGACAGAGAAAACCTAAAATTAGCCGTAAAACTCCTAAACGAAGCCGGATATGATTTTATAAATGAACAAATGTGCAATAAAAAAACCGGAGAGCCTTTAGAATTAGAAATTGTCATTAACGCGGCAAACGGCAACACGTTTACCCGAGTTTTGCTTCCTTTTATTGAAAATTTAAGAAAAATAGGCATAAAAGCAACCACCAGAATTTTGGAAGTAAACACCTATAAAAATAAATTGGATAAATTTGATTTTGATATGGTTGTCGCCGGTTTTAACGGAACATCAATGCCCGGCTCCGAACAACGTGATCTTTGGGGAAGTCTTTCGGCAGATGTAGACGGTAGTAATAACATTATCGGCATTAAAAACCCTGTCGTAGATGAATTGATACAGAAAATCATAGAAACGGAAGAAAACGAACTTTATTCTGCTTACGTCAAAGCCTTGGACAGGGTTTTACTATTTAATCACTACGTCATTTTTAATTGGTACACAGATACAGACAGAATTGCTTACTGGGATAAATTTTCCTTCCCTGAAAACAACCTAGATACCGGCGTTAATATTTTCACTTGGTGGATGAAAGACTAAAATCATGCGTAATTACATCATAAAAAGACTATTGCTCATCCCTGTTACCTTGTTTGGCATACTTTTAATAAACTTTTCAGTTATTCAGCTTGCCCCCGGCGGTCCTGTGGAGTATATGTTAGCGCAATATAAAGGTATGGATACTTCTGCCACCGGCAACATAAATTCCGGCTCCCCAAATGTTAATGCTGAAAAATATAAAGGTTCCAAAGGCGTACCGGAAGATTTGGTTATAGAGCTAAAGAAACAGTTTGGTTTTGATAAACCGGTCCACGAGCGCTTTATTAAAATGATAAAAGACTATCTTTCTTTTAACTTCGGCAAAAGTTACTATAAAGATAAAACCGTATTAGAGCTGATTAAAGAACGCTTACCGGTTTCCATTTCCCTAGGCTTATGGTCAACCCTTATTATCTACCTGATAGCAATTCCTTTAGGCATTAAAAAGGCGCGTCGCGATGGGGAAGAATATGATGTCGTTACCTCAACCGTTATTTTTATCGGCTCAGCGATTCCGGTATTTTTATTTGCCGTGCTTTTAATCGTG
>Ga0310691_10006708_pt1 | contig 12220 bp, 13 predicted proteins | sample 176DNAGHGlowgp2_FD_203887 | JGI IMG/M metagenome (GOLD analysis project Ga0310691, IMG submission 203887) | Sheep rumen microbial communities from Palmerston North, Manawatu-Wanganui, New Zealand - 1766 DNA GHGlow gp2 (v2) (version 2) | ecosystem: Host-associated > Mammals > Digestive system >... | reverse complement strand
CTTTGCGAGCGCAGATGACAACACCTTCACTTCCGGCTTTGAATATACCGGTGACGGCAGTTTCAAGGGAACGATCGGATACGAGGCGGGAGATATGACATATATGTTCGTTCCGGTCGCGGATTCAGACCCCGATACATTTGCGGATCTGTATGATGTTTCCGCCGACACCGCCGCCGCGGAGGGATCTCCCGCAGCCGAAACCGCGGAAGATCCCGGAAATCCCAGGACCGGTACTGCGGATATGGCGGCTCTTGCGGGTGCCGCGGCGTTCTCCCTTGCAGCCGCGCTCGCAGTGAAAAAGAGAGACTGATACGGCACTGAAAGCTTAAAATACAAAATGACCCGTACTCGCGTTTCAGCCGAGCCGGGTCATTTTTGTCATTCTATCACAAGTTCTTCTTTTACCGCCGTGTCGCCCTCGATATGAAACGAGTTCAGCACAGGTTCGTCATTCATAAGCGACAGTATCATATAGCTTGCGGTACTGTCGTATGCGAGCCGTTTGTCCTCGTCGGAGGGACGGGAAGGGGAGACGGGGTGGGAATGCCAGTTACCGAGCTGTTCAAGCCCGTTCGCCCGCATATCCTTTACGGCGGCGAGCTGTTCGCGCGGGTCAAGCGTGAAATGCTCCTCCGCGTGGTCGGTGTTCGTGAGGATATACACCTTGTCTATGATCTTGTCGTTCCCGTCAAAATGCCCCGCGATCAGTCCGCAGGCTTCAATGGGAGCTTCTTTTTTTGCGTGTGCGAGTATTTTCCCGTAATCGCTTCCGGACATTCTTATCATTTCAGATCACACTCCGCCTGTTCATAGTCGATAAGTTCGGTGATAGTGGGGTGTTCGCCGCATACGGGGCATCTGCCCGTGTCCGCCGGGAGCTTCACCTTATGCCATTCCATTTTCAGCGCGTCAAAAGTGAGGAGATATCCGGTAAGCAGATCTCCCGCCCCGACGATGTACTTCACGGCTTCCATAGCCTGCATCGAACCGATCACGCCGCCCATTGCCCCGATGACTCCCGCCTGTTTGCAGGTGGGTACCGCGTCTTTCGGTGGGGGATTTCTGAATACGCACCGGTAGCAGGGTCCCTGTCCCGGAACGTAGGTCATGAGCTGTCCTTTGAAACGGATTATCCCCGCATGGGAGAAGGGTTTCTTCGCCATTACGCAGGCATCGTTTATCAGGAATTTCGCCGGGAAATTATCCGTCCCGTCCAGTATGAAATCATAGTCCTTTATCAGATCCAACACGTTTTCGCTTGTCACGAACGTATGGTAGGTGTTCACCGTAACATCGGGGTTTATCGCTTCCATGGTCTCTTTCGCGGACTGCACTTTCGGCTTGCCGATATCGGCGGTGGTGTGTATGACCTGTCTCTGGAGATTGGAGAGATCCACCTCGTCCGCGTCAGCTATGCCTATAGTGCCTACTCCGGCAGCGGCGAGGTACAGAGCCGCCGGTGCTCCGAGACCGCCCGCTCCGATTATCAGCACTTTCGCCTGTGAGAGCTTCTTCTGTCCCTTTGCGCCGACTTCCTTCAGAATGATATGGCGGGAGTAGCGTTCAAGCTGTTCGTTTGTGAATGCCATTGAAAATACCCCCGTTCATCTGTCGGACGGCTGCCCGCCGCCCATGAAATACAGGAATTCCACCGTGTCCCCGTCTTTGAGGACGGTCTGCGCGAAACTTCCGCTTTCGACGAACTCATCGTTGACCGTCACCGTGACATATTCCGGCGTCTCCACATTTTCAAGCTCCGTGAGCTCAGCGACGGTGATGCCGTCCTCATATTCCTTTATCTTTCCGGCTACTGTGATCTTCATTATTCTGTTCTCCTTACTGTAAATTTTCAAATGCCGCAATTATATCCGCTTTCCTGACCGCTCCGCGAAGCCGTCCGGCTTCCTTCCCGTCCTTGAAGAAGATCAGGGTGGGGGACGCCTGTACATCGTACTTTTCGGCAAGCTCCGGTTCGCGGGGGGCGTTCACCTTGTATATGTCCAGCTTTCCCGCGAGTTCCGTTTCAAGCTGTGACAGCACCGGTGACAGCATTCTGCACGGTACGCAGGAATCCGAGTAGAATTCCGTGAGTACGGGGTTCACGGCGTTCAGCACTTTTACGCCGAACTGATCTGCTGTTATCCTCTCCGCCATTCAGTCTCCCACCTTCTGCACGATCAGACGGTATGTACCGTCGCCGTTGTCTGTAAGTTCAAGGACCCTGTGTCCTTCTTCTTTGAGGCTTCTCGGTACGTTCTGCACCGGTTCGCCGTCGTTCAGCCGTATTTCAAGGATATCCCCGTCGTCAAGCTCCTCGATCGCGACCTTTGCCTTTACGAATGTTACCGGGCAGGTGACATCTGTGATGTCAACGCTGTCCGCGATGTTGTATTCAGCCATTTTCTCCGCTCCTTTTCACTGCGTTGTCGAAATCTTCGATAAGATCGTTTATGTCCTCTATCCCGACGCTCACTCTTATGGTATCCTCGAATACCCCCGCCTGTTCGCGGCGCTTTTCGTCCGAGTGCAGGTATATCGTGCTTGCCGGGTGTATCACCAGTGTGCGCACATCGCCGATATTCGTGGCTATCAGCGCGTATTTCAGCAGGTTTATCAGCCTGAATGCCCTTTCCCTGCTTCCCGCGCGTATGGTAAGTATGCCGCCGCCCTTTCCGCCGAACTGCGACTGTACCGTCCGGCAGTACGGACTTGTCTCCAGTCCGGGGTAATTGACGGTTATGCCGTCAAGGGACTGCAAATGCTCCGCGAGCCGTTTCGCGTTTTCGCATATCCGCTCCATGCGAAGTCCGAGTGTCTCTGTCCCCACAATGTTCATATACGCGTTGAACGGAGACAGACAGGCTCCCGCATTGCGCCAAAGACCGCTGCGGAGCTTCGCGAGATACGCGAACTTCCCGAATGAGCGGAAGCTGCCGAAGTCCGGATATTTCCCGCTGTCCCATTCAAATCTGCCGCCGTCGATGATGACGCCGCTTATAGAGTTGCCGCCGCCGTTTATGTATTTTGATGTGGAGTGTACCACGATATCCGCGCCCAGCTCAAAGGGGTGAACGAGGTACGGCGTTGCGGTGGTGCTGTCTGTTATAAGCGGTATGCCATAGCTGTGACAGACCTGTGCGACTGCCTTTATATCCACCACATCGAGTTTCGGATTGCCTATCACCTCTGTGAACACTGCCCTTGTTCGCTCACTTATCAGCCGCGAGACGCTCTCCGGGGTCACGGTATCCGCGAATTTCGCGGTTATGCCGAATTGTGCGAGATCACGGAACAGATCTATCGTCCCGCCGAAAAGCCCCGCCCCCGCTATCACTTCGTCTCCGGCTTTCAGTATATTCAGCAGTGCCATGGTCACGGCAGCCATTCCCGACGAACACGCGGCGGCACCCACACCGCCTTCCAGCGCAGCCATACGTTTTTCAAACGCATCTACGGTAGGATTTCCTATACGTGAGTATGAAAATCCCGGTGCGCGGTTCGCAAACACCTTTTCCAGCGTTTCCGCGCTGTCGTGGGCGAATGCGCTGACCTGATATATCGGGGTCTGTGTTGCCCCGAGGTCATTTCTGTCTGTCCTGCCGTGCAGCAGGCTTGTATTGAATTCCATTGTATCACCGTCTTTCGGATCGACCTGACATAATTATACTCCGCTTTTCATACTAAGTCAATAGGAATTCGCGCTTTTCTACATATATAACATATAGAAATAGTAGGTGTTGTAAATTTTTATCTATTTCGACCATTGCAAAAAAGGGGGAAAATATGCTATACTTATTGAAATAGTAGGAATTAAAACCGGAGGGAAATCCAATGAAAATATCTTCAAAAGTAGAATGCGGCATCATCTCCCTTGTGGATATCTGCATCTATTCAAATAACAGTGTGGTCACGGTAATAAATATATCCGCCCGGCAGCATATCTCCGCCAAATACCTTGAACAGATCCTCCCGCAGCTGAGACAGGCGGATATAATCCGCAGCGTCAAGGGCGCGAAAGGCGGGTATATTCTGACCCGTCCGCCGGAGAATATAACCCTGCGTGATGTGTTGAACGCGCTGGATAAATCCGTGCTCGGGGAAGTCTCCTTTGACAGCAGAGAGGACTCCCTTATTGACGACGTTCTCTCCGAATGTCTCTGGAGCCGTATGAACGACTATCTGCGCAGCTTCGCGGAGAACGTCACCCTGCGGGATATCGCCGACCGCTATGATAAGCTCGTCTCCGCACCCAGCGAGCCGATGTACTACATCTGAGCATAAGGGGATCATTTTTCGTCGCCTGAACGACAAACAGCGCGTATTTTCGGGTATTGCAATTCCGGAAAGACAGTGTTCACTATGGGATTCCTTTACGGAACGGTCATCATCAGGGTGACACAGAAGATGAAGAATTTCATAATGACCGCCCTCATAACTGCCTGCATCGTAAGCCTGCTGATGTTTGCAGGTTCGCAGATACGTTCACAAATGGACTGGTCGTCCGGCTCTCAGCCGTCCCGATACTGCACGGGACATAAACCGCTGTCTCGGTGAACTCGGTTTTTCATACGTCACCCTCGATCTCGGCGGCTATAAGACCGGAAGTATGAACAAGGGGCTTGCCGAGGTTGACAAAAAAGAAAAAATGATGTAATATATATACATGGTAAACCGCAGTCTCTGCGCGGTTTATCCCATAAAATACAGACAGGAGATATAAACAATGGCATGGTATGATGAAGCGGTATTTTACCATATTTACCCGCTGGGAATGCTGGGAGCGCCCATGGAGAACAGATACGACGGTGTGACGCACCGCCTGCGTGAGCTTGAGCCGTGGATAGGACACCTTAAAGAATGCGGTTTCAGCGCTCTGTATATAGGCCCCCTTTTCGAGTCTGTAGGTCACGGCTATGAGACTACCGACTACAAAAAGGTTGACGGAAGGCTCGGTGACAATTCCGACCTTGTCTGGCTGGTCAGAGAATGTCATGACCGCGGTATCCGCGTTATCCTCGACGGCGTGTTCAACCACACCGGACGTGATTTCTTCGCTTTCAGGGATATAAAGGCGAACCGGGAACATTCCCGCTACCGCGACTGGTACTGCAATGTGAATTTCTTCGGAAACAACGAGTACAACGACGGCTTCTCCTATGATAACTGGGGCGGCTACAACCTGCTGGCAAAGCTCAATCAGCGCAATCCGGAGGTAAAGGACTACATAGCCGGTGTTATACGCTTCTGGGTAAAGGAATTCGATATCGACGGCATACGCCTTGACGCAGCAGATGTTCTGGACTTCGATTTCATGAAGATGCTGCGGGGGGTCGCCAACGAGGTCAAGCCGGATTTCTGGCTCATGGGCGAGGTCATACACGGCGAGTATTCCCGCTGGGCGAACGAGGGGACCCTCCATTCCGTTACCAACTACGCGCTCCACAAGGCTCTCTATTCCGGTCACAACGACCACAACTACTTTGAGATAGCGCATACCGTGAAAAGAACGCTCGGAATGGGCAATATAAAGCTCTACAATTTCGTGGATAACCACGACGTCGAGCGCATCTACACCAAGCTGAACAACAAGGCGCACTTCACTCCCGTGCATATCCTGCTTTACACACTGCCGGGCATACCGTCGGTGTATTACGGATCGGAATTCGCGATAGAGGGAAAGAAGGAGCGCTATTCAGACGCTTCTATCCGTCCCGCCCTGAAATGGGAGGACTACCGGGACGCGGTGCGGGATAACCCCGCGACAAAGCTGATCGCCGCCCTCGGAAAGATCCGCGCCGAAAATCCGGAGCTTTCATACGGCGATTTCCGCGAGCTTCATCTCACCAACCGCCAGTACGCTTTCTCCCGCACTTTGAACGGCAGGAGCGCCGTTGTCACTGTGAACAACGATGACGCCCCCTCCGACATGACCGTGCCGGTAAGCGGCGCTTCCGGGTTCATCGGCGCCCTCTCAGGCACGCGGGTACAGGTGAACAACGGCTGCATAAGCGTTCATATCCCGGCAAATTCCGGCGATATCTGGGTGCCGTTCACCGACGGAAAAGAGGTATCCGCTCCGGTCATCACGGAGGAGATAAAGAATGCTCCCGAGCCTGTACAGACCGCTCCCGCGACGCAGGAAAACACTCCCGCGCCGGTACAGAGCGCATCCGCTCCCGCGGCACAGCCTGCCTCCCCGGCTCCCGCGCCGGCTCCCGCTCCCGTTTCGTCAGATGCCGGCAGGACTTATGAAGACGGCGTCATAGCGGGACTTCAGGAAGCTGTCATTGCCCGTATGGAGAAGAACGGCTGTGTTACCGACCGCATGAGGCAGGACGTTTACGAGAACATATACCACGACTCCCTCATAAACTGGATAAAGAGTTTCTGATACTGTTTACCGGATAATAAAAGCCCCGGATACGTTTTCCGGGGCTTTTTTCGGTTTTCGTTCAGAAAGTGAAGAACATTCCCGTGCGTTTCAGTGCCGGCCGCAGAGCCATATACAGGCTTACGCAGACGACAAGCGAGATGACGGAATTTATCGCCGTTACTCCGAGATTTATGGCGAAAGAGACTTCCGCGGCAGGCTTGCCGAGAATGAGTATCTTGTAGAAATAGCGAACTGCCGGGTCGCAGAAGGCGTTGAACAGCAATCCTGCCGCCGAGGACAGCACTGTCCATTTCAGTACGGCTCCGTGAGAAGTCTTGCGGGTGATCTTTCCGGCTTTGTGGGCGAGCAGTCCGACGATAAGCCCCATGAGGAATTTCACCGCGAAAGTTATGGGAGCTTCCGTGATATAAACGGGGTCCAGCAGATCGGCGAGCGTAAGTCCTATCGCGCCCCCCGCCGCGCCGTAGGCGCTTCCGAGTATCAGCGCACCCAGTACGCAGAACGCGTTGCCGAGGTGGACGGTGACTTTTCCTCCTCCCGGTGTCGGTATCGGTATGGACAGGAATGTGAACACCACATAGGTGAGTGCGGCAAATATCGCCGCGAAGATCAGCAGGCGGAAATGGTCGTTCTTTCTGTCTGCCGCTGCGCTTTCTTTCATAGTCATGATCTGCGCCGCAATGGCGCAACTCCTTTCACTCCGGTGTATTTTCCGGAACGGTAACAGTATATCACATACTTTCCGGAAAATCAAGTACCGCACAGAAAAAACGGCAGCCTCTGAGACTGCCGTTGCTTTGCGGATAAATGAGTTACTTGATGTTGAGAAGATCAACGAAGCCTGTTACCTCAAAGATCTCCATGATAGCGTCGTTGGCACCTGTAACGGTCATCTTGCCCTGCTTGTTCATTATCTTCTGAGCTGCGAGCAGAACGCGCAGACCCGCGGAAGAGATGTACTCGATCTTGGAGATATCAAATACGAGATCGGTGATGCCGCTTACGGACTCATTTACTGTCTTTTCAAGCTCCGGAGCGGTAACTGTATCGAGTCTGCCTTCGAGAGCTATTACGAGGTTTTCGCCGTTCTGGTTTTTTGTAATGGTCATGGTTTGTCATTTCCTTTCATTTATTGATGAATGTTGATAAACATAATATTCCAAAAAGAATTATAACATACCGGACAGATTTTGTCAATAGTGAAATAAGGATTTTTCCGCGCGGGTGCCTTAATGCCGGCAGGTCGGCGTTTTCCGTATTGCTTTTTGGCGCGTTTCGTGGTATAATGCAGATATATATGAAGGAGGCGTTGACAAATGTCCGTAACAGCAGCATTTTCGGTACCCCACCCGCCTATGATAGTCCCCGATGTGGGACACGGGAGCGAATCGCAGATAAAAGCCACCGTACAGGCTTATGAGCAGACCGCCGACATTATTGCCGGACTTCGCCCCGACACCATTATCATCTCCAGTCCGCATACGGTGATGTACTCGGATTATTTCCACATCTCTCCCGGAAGCGGGGCGGCAGGCTCATTTTCGGAATTCGGGGCGGCAGGCGTCCGCTTTGACGAGGAATACGACACAGAGCTTGTACAGGCAGTCTGCCGCAGGGCGGAAAGCGCCGGATTTCCCGCGGGTACTCTCGGGGAGAAGCGCCCCTCCCTCGATCACGGTACAATGGTGCCGCTTTACTTCATACGAAAGAAATACACGGGCGGGAAGATCGTGCGGGTGGGGCTTTCGGGTCTGCCGTTCGCCGATCATTACCGCCTCGGACAGATAATTCGCGCCGCCGTGGAGGAGCTCGGCAGGAACGCGGTGTTCGTGGCGAGCGGCGACCTTTCCCACAAATTGCAGACCTACGGACCGTACGGTTTCGCGCCCGAGGGACCGGAGTATGACCGCCGCATAATGGATATTCTCGGACGCGGAGCCTTCGGGGAGCTGTTTGATCTCAGCGAGGAATTCTGCGACAAGGCGGCGGAATGCGGACACCGTTCGTTCATCATCATGGCGGGCGCCCTCGACGGCACTGCCGTGAAGCCCGCGGCACTTTCACATGAGGACGTGACCGGAGTGGGGTACGGGGTATGCACGTTCTTCCCGCAGGGTCCCGACAGCGCAAGGCGCTTTCTTGATGCGATGTGCGCAAAGCTTGAAGACAGGAGGGCAAAGTCCGACCCGTATGTGCGGCTTGCGTTAAGCTCCATGGAAAGCTATATCCGTGACGGCAGGATAATATCAGTGCCGGAGGGACTTCCGGAGGAGATGTACACCGTGCGCGCGGGGGCGTTCGTCTCGATACACAGCCACGGGCGTCTCCGGGGCTGTATCGGCACGATAGCGCCCACAAGAGACAGTGTCGCGGAAGAGATAATCAGAAACGCCGTAAGCGCGTCTGCCGAAGACCCGCGTTTCGCCCCCATTGCCCCGGACGAACTGCCGTGGCTGGAAGTGAATGTTGACGTGCTCGGAGAGCCGGAAGATATACCCTCGCCGGATATGCTCGATGTGAAACGCTACGGTGTCATCGTCACGAGCGGACACAGGCGCGGGCTGCTCCTGCCCGACCTTGACGGTGTCGATACCGTTGAAAGCCAGATAGCCATTGCGCGGCGCAAAGCTGGCATCGGGGAGCATGAGAAGATAAGCCTTCAGCGGTTTGAAGTCGTAAGGCATTTTTAAGCCGCCCGTTATTCATGCGGGCGATCATGGAGGAACACAAATGCCGGAATGTGAAGTATGTTTCAGACACTGCCGTCTGAACGAAGGGCAGAGGGGATCCTGCGGGGCGCGTATCTGCGCAGGCGGGAAGGTTATCCCCGCGAATTACGGCAGGATAACCTCCGCCGCCCTCGACCCGATAGAGAAGAAGCCGCTTGCGAGGTTTCACCCGGGGAGCATGATACTGTCCGTGGGGAGCTATGGGTGCAATCTGCGCTGTCCGTTCTGCCAGAACCATGATATCTCATGGTCGGAGAAAGCCTTCGCGTATGGGAGGAACGCGCAGAGCGTGACACCGCGTGAGCTTGCCGGTGCTGCGGCAGGATATGTACGGGAGGGGAATATCGGTCTTGCGTTCACCTACAACGAGCCGCTTGTCGGGTATGAGTTCGTCCGTGATACGGCGAAGCTCGTCCATGAGGCGGGGCTTCTGAATGTGCTGGTCACGAACGGTACCGCGGAGATACCCGTGCTTGAGGAGCTTCTGCCGCACATTGACGCCATGAACATCGACCTGAAAGGCTTCACCGACCGGTATTACCGTGATGTCCTCGGCGGCGACAGAGGACAGGTCATGCGGTTCATTGAACGGGCGGCGCAGGACTGCCACATCGAACTCACCACACTTATAGTTCCCGGAGAGAACGACAGCGCGGAGGAAATGCGGGAACTCTGCCGCTGGACGGCGGGACTGTCCGCGGAGATACCCCTGCATATATCACGGTTCTTTCCGAGGTTCCGTATGACGGACAGAGACGCGACCGACGTTTCCGCCGTGTATGCCCTCGCGGAGACGGCGCGGGAATACCTGAAATATGTCTATACCGGTAACTGCTGAAAATATCGTGAATTGTTGCGCGAATGTCTTGAAATTTTACCGCGGAAATGGTATAATATTATATCTGTTCTGAATTGCGCAGCATTTATAATATATACGGAGGAATACAGATGAAGAAAGGAAGAACTCTTCTCTTCCGGGTGGGGATACTGACCGCCGTGTTTTTTTCCGTCCTCATCGTTGTTATCGGGACGGTGGTATATGCGGGAACAACAAACATATTCCTGAACGCGAAGAATGAGATGATAGACCGCGACCTGCTCAGAGTGAAGAAAATGGTCGATGATATCCCCATGATATCGACATTCATCGAATACTGGAAAGAGCACCCCCACAGAATGCGCGGGGAGCTTACCGATCAGGAGTATGAAACGGGCGGGGAAGCCTACGGCATTATGAAGGACGCTCCGACACCCGATGTGTTCTGGTCTCTGTCCGAAACTCAGAAGCTTGTTGTGGGGCATGACTTCTATAACTACCTGAGCTACAATTTCAATGAGGAACAGTTCAGCTTCAGGTACGCGGGGATATACCTTGTGGATATCACCGAAAAGAACTGCGGGTATGTGATATGCAGGGGCAACGGTGAGGTGCTCAATGACCGCAGCTCGCTCGGAAGCGAAATGCAGATAGACATTACCGGACACAATGCCGTGAAGAGGCTTCGGTCGGGCGACTATGCTTCCACCCTTTATGAGATCGTTGACGATCCGGGCGGGAACAGCTATTATGTCGGCTACGCGCCCGTGGAGGCGGACGGCTCGGCAAAGTACGCGGTATGTATGCTGTATGACTGGGCACCATTCAAGAAAGTGCTGAGCGACAATCTTTTCGCAATGCTCATTGTCGGGATCCTTATAATGACGGCGGGCGGTTCGCTTCTTCTGCACTTTCTGGCAAGAACGGCGATAAAGCCTGTCACAGCCATACAGAGGTGCGTCCGCAGATATATCGGCGATAAGGACAGCAAAGCCGTTGTGGACAGCATGAAAATGATAACCGAGGAGAACGAATTCGGGGCGCTCGCGGGGGATATATCACAGCTTGCGGAGGAAATGGAACGCTATACAGACGAAAATATCCGTCTTGCCGGTGAACATCAGAGAGTGGCTACCGAGCTTGACCTTGCCGCACGGATACAGAACGGCTCTCTGCCGAGCAGCTTCCCGGCTTACCCCGAACGCGGGGAGTTCGATATCTACGCTTCCATGACCCCCGCAAAGGAAGTGGGCGGGGATTTCTACGACTATTTCCTGATAGACGACGATCATCTCGCGCTGGTGATAGCCGATGTTTCCGGCAAGGGCGTTCCGGCGTCGCTGTTCATGATGTCCTCGAAGATACTCATAAGCAACCGTGCCGTGCTGGGCGGCACACCCGCGGAGATATTTGAATTCGTGAATGAGCGTATCTGCGAGAACAACACCCTCGATATGTTCGTGACCGTATGGCTCGGCATACTTGAGATAAGCACCGGAAAGCTCACCTGCTCAAACGCGGGGCATGAGTTCCCGATATTCGGGAAGAACGGGAAATTTGAGCTTATGAAGGACAAACACTGTATGGTGCTGGGCGCTGTGCCGGGAATAAAGTACAAGAACTATGAGGTGCAGCTCGAAAAGGGAGAAACGGTGTTCGTCTATACCGACGGGGCTGCCGAAGCCACCGACGCTTCGGAAAATATGTTCGGTACCGACCGCATAACAGAAGCCCTCAATACCGTGCCGGACGGCTCGCCGAAGGAACTTATCGACGCCGTGGCAAAGGCTGTTGACGGGTTTGTGAAGGACGCACCGCAGTTTGACGACCTCACCATGCTTGCCCTCAGATATATCGGATAATTAAGAATTAAGAATTAAGAATTAAGAATTTTCGGTGCCGCTTTTATGCGCGCGTCGTGCGCGCTTTGGGCGGCACCATACAACGCATCGTGCGTTGGGTATCGCCTGCGGCGATAATTTGAATTGTGACAAAAGAAGAAAGCTCCTGCGTTTTTTCACAGGAGCTTCTTTCTGTTTGGTGTTCTTTTAGTCTCGTCACGATTAAGATCACGCCGCGCAGCGGCGCTCATTCATTCTTAATTCTTAATTCTTAATTCTTAATTTACTTGCTCTGTTTGCGCTTTCCGGAGATGAGAGCCGCAAGACCTGCTGCGGCAGCGAACGCGCCCATACCCGCAACGCCTGTCTTCGGGTTCTGCTCCTGAACAGGTTCCTGTTCTGCAGCTGCGGCTGTGTCGGAGGAAGTGTCCGCAAT
>Ga0310691_10006707_pt1 | contig 12223 bp, 21 predicted proteins | sample 176DNAGHGlowgp2_FD_203887 | JGI IMG/M metagenome (GOLD analysis project Ga0310691, IMG submission 203887) | Sheep rumen microbial communities from Palmerston North, Manawatu-Wanganui, New Zealand - 1766 DNA GHGlow gp2 (v2) (version 2) | ecosystem: Host-associated > Mammals > Digestive system >... | reverse complement strand
CTGTACGGCGGGCCGTAAAAAACTTTTTTCATGCCCCCTCCGCCATTCGATCGCGTCCGTTTCCCTTCGTCCGCCACCAATCAGATGTCATACGGATCATATCCGATCTCGTTCCGATAAGCTTCCAGCATCTGTTGCAGCTGGCTTATCATTGTTTCTTTATTTTGTTTGTACAGCCGCTCAATCGCGGAGTGCGTGCCGTGCGTCAGCGACATCAGGTTACTTACTGTAAGCCGCTTGTCCCAGTCATCCGCCAACGGGATGACGTGATGCACGGTGTCCGCCGGCTCCAGCACGCCCTTTGTCATGTACAGGTAGACGTCGCATCCGTCAATCGACAGCACGCGCTTCGACAGGCTGCGCCATTGTCTTGAGTTGTAGAATGCCTGTGTCTTTTTGTCTCTCTGCTGGCTGTTATAAACATTATGTCTGTCTCGTCCGGCCGCCGCCGCGCACGGGCAGGGCCGCCCGGCAGGAACAACGCGACCACATCGACTGCATATCTTTTTGATTGCCATCCCGTCTCCTAAATTTAGAGGCCGCCCGGCAGGTATGTATCCTGTCTGGCGGCCTCCGAGTCAGTCGCAGAGCAAACGCTCAATCAGCTGTTTAGCACGTATGCATTTATATACTTACTTGCTTATGCTTATTTGCTTTGTATAATTTGATGGGTACATCATAGCATAAATAAATGCGGCATTGCGCGACATCTTTCAGGTGTTTGCATCTTTGCGCTCAGGGATCCGGAAGTGTTCCAGCGCCCGGCCATGGATTCTCTGCGCCTGCCGAACCGAATAGCCCATCGACTCAGCCACGCGCTCCCATCCCCAGCGCTTCATGTGCTTCAACCTCAAGACTTCCTGTTCCTGCAGATCCTCCACTCTCTGGACTGCTCCTGCGATCTCCTGATACAGATCGATCACTATATTCAGATCACGGATGGCCTTACTTACTTGTGCATCTTTGCGCATGATGAAGTCTGACAAATCCCGGATGGTCCCGGGAGAAACCGGCGCGTTGTCGCAAGTCACAGCCTGCAGCGAATCATATTCTTCCTGGATGGTCTTGAGCTCCTGCTGCAGCTCCCTCTCCTTCTTTCGCAGATCTGCATATCTCCTGATGTATCTTATTTTGTCATAATTCTTCCGCTGCAATGCCGCCACCTCTTTTCTCATGCCGGGCTGATCTCTCCGGTTCGGAGCATCTCCAAAACTTCACTGATCCTAAATGTCCTTTCTCTGCTCGGCCCTGTCACTCCTTGTCTTCCTCGTCCCTCTTCTATACTGCACCGCCATTCGCTGCCGCTGCTGCCCTCACTGCCAGGTATCTGCTCTTTGTTCTGTATCTGGTCACGCGGTTTTCTCGCGTGTCCGGCGCGTTCGGAAACTTGAGCCGATAAACTTCATACCACTTCCCGCTCTCCCGGTATGTTTCAGCAACTCTGTAGATGTACGTCATCTGTCTCCCTCTCTTTCTGCTTCAGCCGCTTGTAGTCCTCCAGCCAGTAGGCAAGCTGCCCGTGCTCCTGTGCCCGTCTGGATGATCCTGCTCCGCAGGTCGCCATTTCCCGCTCGTGCGCGATCGCATCGTCAATCGTGAAATTCATTCATCCGCCTCGCTTTCATCCTCCTGCAGTTCCGCTACGATCCCGGTTATCACCGCTTTTTCATACTCACCCAAAAGCGGATGATTGTAGATTGCTTGCAGCAGCTTCTGAGGATCGATTCCTGACTGTGCGGGTGGCAATGCTTTGATCCTGTCTGCAAACATTCCTATCGTTGACGCAACCAGTTCAGCATTTTGTCTCCCTGTTATAGTGATGTCGCAGCTAATCGCATCAATCGCCGCTTTTCTGCTGATTGAATCATCCATTACCTTTCACCTCAATCTTTCCGCTCATCAGCTCCGGAAGCAGTGCGTCCCGGAATTCTGCGAGATATCGGTTTTCCTCATTGTTCAGATACATGATCATCTGCTTCCAGTGGTTTAGGAAATCAAGGACAAGAGGGTGGATCCCTTCCTTAGTGCTGATCCGGATTGTGATCCCATCGTCTGCTCCGAAGGAAATGTTCTTCTCCTTTTCCGCTTTCTGGCCAACTACACCGAATGCGGCCGACAGATCAGAACGTTCCCTGTCCATGCAGTCATAGCCCAGCCGTTTAGCCGCTGTTTTGTTCATCCGGATCTGGATGGCGTTCTTCTGCGCGATAATCCTGTTGTAGTCGGCGGCGATGTCTCCGAAAGATCTATGCGATGTCTCAACCTGCAGATCGAAGTATCGCCTCGGTGTCAGGTTCCAGTCATTCTTTTCCAGATCTTCCGGTACCACCCATTTGCAGAAGTCCTTCCGCTCCTGCCCGGTGCTGATCAGATCCAGGCATTCCTGCATGGTCTCCGGAGGGATGACCTTAACGGTTTTGTGGTAGGTTCTGCCTGTGTGGGAACTTCCGCCGAACTGGCCACGCTGATCCCTGGTCTCTTCCTGGCACTTGTCCTGCATGTCGATCAGGGCGACCTTCCGTGTCTCCTTATGTTTATCAAATACCAGCAGGCACGTCGGGATGTTCGTTGACTCGAACATGTTCCCCGGAAGGGTGATCGCCGCAAGCAGGAGGTTTTGGCTGATCAACTGCTGCCTGATTGTCTTCTCCTTCTTCTGACCAGATGTCAGAACATTGGTCGGCAAAAGTATGACCGCCCTGTCCTCTGCCCAGTTGAGAGCCGACAGGATAAAAGCCATATTGGCGTTTGACTCCGGCGGGATCTCGTATCCTGCATACTGATTGAGGAACCCCGCCAGCTCCGGAGATTTCCACCGCAGATTATACGGTGGATTTGATATCAATGATGTGCCCAAATTCTTCTCCCTTCACAACGTCCCATGCTTTCACAGCTTCTTCGCCTGTCAGCACATTCATCCGAAAAACTCTGCACTGGATATTTCGTAGAACCATATTAAACAACAAAAACGGAATAACATTCTCGTCTATTTCCAGTGCCGTAAACCTTGTATCTGGCTTCTGACTCCATTTCTGAATGATCAGCGCTCCTGATCCTGCGCACATGTCCACGATCCGTTCCGAGCTTCCGGCAAGCAGTCCCATGAACCGAGCGATCGAAGCTGGTGTATAGTCCTGCTTCTTTTCTTTCCGATCAGCAAGGTAATACTGGTAGATCTTCTGCATCCAGTCAATGCTTAAATCACCACCAACCAAATCACAAAAGGTTTTAAGTTTGTCGGTATTGCTGACACTTTCCATAAGTGCGGACCCGAGATTGTCAGGGTTGTCAACTCCGAACAATTCGAGGGTTCTGTCTGTTAACTCTTTCAGTTCCATTTATCGTCCCCTGCTCCCTTTACAAGTAGCTCCGGATATATCTGTCTACGAACTGCTGCCTTGTGTGATTCCTCTCATAGGCCCTCTGTCCCTGTTCGTGGAGGAAGCGCCGGTTCTCTTCGCCTTCCAGACCGTTGTGTACGGCGTCTCTTCCGGTCTCGTGATGCTCGACGCACAGCCAAACGAAAAGCCCATCCTCTTCTGCCAGCTGCCGGCACGGGCCGCCGAAGACATGATGCTTGTGGAGCATTGAGTGCCTGCGGATGTCTCCGAGTCTTGACATGCAGAGATAGCAGGTGCCGTCTTTGTGGTGCATGATGCTATCAGGATGCTTTTTTCGCTTCTTTTTTGCTTTTGGTTTCGGAAACATCAGCCCCATGTCCCTCTCCTTTGCTCTCTTTTGCCAGAATCACATACATCGTCGCGACTGCTGCCGCTGCTGCCATCAATCCCATGGTTATAAGTTTTGCCATCAAAATTCTATCTCTCCTTTCTGCGTCACCGTCTGCGCGATCACCAGGTAGTCGTCCTTGTCCATGAAGATATCTGTCTTTTTGTCGCCTTCTTTGAAGGATACCTTCTGGACCGCCTTTTCGAATACGCTTCGGATCGCGGATCTGACCATGCTCCGTGTCGGCTCTGCGTAGCGCTCTGTGCTCCACGCCACCGCTGCTTTCATCCTGCCAACTTTGATTTGGTACTTTCTGGCCTGCTTGCATGTGCAGGACATAGCTGCTATTTCATCCATCTCCGCCGGAGATGCGCCCGGAGGCGCCTGGATGGCGATCATCTGGTTGCAGAATCTGCAGATTGCCGTCCTCGTCTCCTCTTCCCGCGTGATCAAGTCGTTCATAATCTCTCCTTTGCTTTGCAGATCGCTCCAAGCACTGTCTTGCAGTTGTCCTTTTCCGAATCGTCCACCGTTAGGCCACTGACGCCGCAGAACTCCTCATGTCTCTCCTTTTTCTGACAGTGCTCACAGTTTTGGCAGCGTATGTCTTCTTCCAGACTGCTGCCGTCTGTGAAAAAATACAGATCGTCGCTGTCGCTGATCGGGATCCGCACCCGCTTTGCTCCGGTTGCGGTCCGGCCTATGATCTGGCCGTGGACCAGGACGTCCGTTCCTGTCTGCATCCACCCCGGAAGGGTGCCCCTGGGCGACTGCTGCCGCCCAGGGCTTCGTGATATATTTTCTCCATGAGCCTCTTTGATCTCGTATATGATCCTCTTCCGCTTTGCGAGCGCGTAGCCGCATTCCATGCATGCTCCTTTCGACTGCTGCCATCCTCGCATCATATAGACTGCGTCGCACAAGTCGATCAGGGCGAAGGACAAGCGCATATATTCATCATGGCTCATGCTCCCGTCCGTGTCCGCCTCTTCGCCTACCCGCTGCGGATTGATGATCTTTGTGTATCCCGCCTCGTGGAGGCGCTCTTCCGCGTCCCCGAATCGCGTCTGTGCGTCTGGTGTTCCGGTGATCGGGCCGGAAATGTATATTCTCTCTATTTTTCGCATAATTCTCTCCCTATCATTCTCCCATCTTCTCCATTCTTGTGAGCTTCCGGATATCCGCGATGTCCCTCCGGAGCGCTTCGATCAGCGGTTTCATTTTGTCCTGATCGAAAAAGGGGCTGCACAGGATCTCAATCGTTTCCTGCGTCTTTTTTAGCTGTTCTGTTCGTGTCATTTTTCATAGATCCTCCTTTCGATCGCGTCTATGTGGAAGGGGTCGACTGGCGCTTTGATCCCCTGAATGACCGCCAGTACGTCGCGAACCGCAGTCAGGTTGCTGTCGCATTCGATGTTCACATATTCCCTGCAGCCGTTCTCGTAGGTGATCTCGGCCGCCTCTTCCCAGCAGCTCTGTGTGCCGTACTTATAGCGGTTTCGGACCGCCTCAATGCTTACTACCTTTTCGCCGTTCATCTGCAGGATCGGAACAAGTGCCTGCAGGGTCTTGTTGATGTCTTTGTTCATGGCTTTCCCTCTTTCTTTTTCTCGTTTCTGCATGATGTCTTCACCGTCCTTTACTCCAACCACTTATTCTCCAGGGAATAGAACGCGATCACGCATCCGACTGTCGCTGCGATCCACGCTAACCAGAAGATTATGAACCCTATTCCGGATGTTAGTGATTCCTTGACCTTTTCTATGGTCCTGTTTTCATAGAACTTTGAACCGTCCGAAATCGTCCCGTCTCTCAGATCTGTGAATATCGTCCCTTCGTATTCTGCTTCTGTCCCGTAGAACACATACCTTTCTCTGTAGCCTATTTTTACTATCCCGACTTCTCTTGGTGCCGGAATATGAATCTTGGCACTCTCGAAAGTTATTCCGCAGAAATTGAGCTCCTCACTTTTTCGTTCTTCGCTGTCAATTTCGTCCCAGGTATAATATGTTTCTGTGTGCGTTTGTGTATGGCCTTTTCCATCTGTTGTGGTATATATTCTTGTATGCTGTGTGTACCTTTCCAGCGCACGTCTTATAAACATGTACTCCCCTTCGATCTCCGGGTATGTGACAGTATCGACAGCCTTTAGCTTGCCGTACACGAATGCGTTCCCTACATTCGTGTCCATCCCGTACTGGAACAGCTCCGTCTCGTCGATCTTGACGGCAGTGTTGTACTTTTCATTTTTATCTGCAATGTGATCCGACACCTTTCCTGATATAGCAAATCCGATAATGATCATGACTGCTATGATCACGATGCTGGCGATCACTTCGCGTTTTGTGATTTCAATCATCTTTATCCCCAAACAGATCTGACGGCGCATCCGATGGCGCGCCATAATTCAGATAGCTATATTCTTTCGCTTCGTATCCAGTCACCTTCAAAAAGCCTCTGGCCGGGAAGCGCCTTATGTATCTGTTGTACTCCTTAACCTGAGTGTTATAGTTGCTCCGATACTCCGCTATCATGTTTTCTGTGATAGACAATTCGTTCATGAGTTGCTTATAGTTCTCGTTTGACTTCAATTCCGGATATGCTTCAGCAACTGCTGCAATCGCTGTTGTCGCTTCTTCGATATCTCCAGACGTTCCTCTTGCACTGGCGATAGCTATCAGCGTTTCCGCTTCATGTTTGTCATATTCTTTGACACAATCTGCAAGATTGTAAACCAGATCTGCTCTCCTCTTTTCCTGGACACCAATATTTGATTGAGCTGTTTCTACTTGCTCTTCCAGTGCTATCGCCTTGTTCTGGAACCCTTGTGTTACAATAATCAGGCATATGATTATTGCGACTGCTGCCGCTATGCAAATATACACCTCTTTATGCTTGCTCATTCCTTTCCTCCTTTGTACTTGCTTCCGCCTTTTTTATTCATTTTCCCCCTTGTTGTGTATAGATCTTGGTAGTTCCTTGCACAAAAAAGACAATTTTCAAAATGTTTCGGGAAATATTCGTAATGGCAGCCTTTACAAGCATGATAATTGCGAATAAAGTCAGAATCTAACTTCCTGGTTTCTTGCCGGCCTGAGTTTTTATGGATCTTCATCTTATCTTCGATGATTTCTGCTGCCTCTTGATTCGTCATTTTCTCCCTCCAAATATTTCAAACCGGCCGGGTTTTTGTTTTTTGACAGCGTTTATCGTAGGGGGGGTTAGCCGTGATTCCAATGGTTTTTTCTCCCCGGCCGGATTGAAACCTTTACTCCGGCGCGTTCATCGCGCCAAACACTTCCTGTCTGACCTTTATTCCCAGGATGCAGTAGCCTTCCTGCAGGCCAGCGAAGCCCTCCAACATATAGGTTATCTCTGCCTCAACCGTTCTTCCGGTGTAGCGCCCTTCCGTGAATTCATTCATGGATAGGAGCTGACCAACCTTATAGCCCCGGTCGTTCTTCCGTAGTTCAAAGGTCTTTTTTCCTGTGATCACGTCGTCATAGTAGATCGATGCGATCCGGATCTCATGCACGACCGGCGGGCGTTCGGACGGGAGCAGGTCGTTCGCTTCTTCCATTTCCCGCAGGCGCTCTTTTGATTCGCGGTCGAGCTTGTTTTGCTGCCGGTTGTATTTCTGTTCTTCGGTCAGCGGTTTGTATGTGCCGCTGCCGATGATCTGGCCGGTTTTTACCTCATCCGGAACGACTGCTGCCGGCGTGCCGTCCGGATTGAAATATTGCGATTCCTCAGACGGAGATATTCCAGTGTTTTCAGGGGATATCTCCACTTTTTCGCCCTGTTTTTCCGGTTCCGGCTGTGTTTTGGTATTTTCCCCGTGATTTTGAGCACTTTCTGCCGATTTTTGGGCATTTTCTTCGTTTTCCGGGCATTTTTTCTCATTTCCGAGCGGATTTTTCGCCGGGATGACGGTGTTTCCTCCAGAATCGACGTATTTCTTTTCCTTCTTCGGCGTTTTTACACGCTCCGGTTTTTTTGATTCCTCTTGCACCGGTGCAAGTTCTGGGAATTTCTCTCCAAAGGCTTTCTCCCAGGCTTCTTTCGGGTCTTCTGCCAGATTCCGGAGCATGAGCACGTTGATCGCGACTCCGTCTTGCGTGGTGGATTCTTTTTCCTGGGTCCGCATGTTCGTGATCGTGACCTCAGTCTTCGCCGTGTCGATGTTCATCATCACTTTTCCTTTGCCCGGAATGCGGGTGATGATGGTCTGCAGGCCGGACGGCGCCCACTCTTCGATGATTTCTTTTGTTTCGACTTCTCGCTCTTCTCTTTCGGCTCCCTGGATCACTCCGCAGATCTTCAAAAAGTCCTCCGGATGGTCTTTGTAATATCCTCTGACCACCTGGGAGCAGGTCGAGCCTTCCTGCGGATCCCGCTTGCCTTCGAAATATACCTCCAGATCGGAGATCTTCTGCTCTTCCCTATATTCGCTTTTTATTTGCTGTATTTCGCGCCTGGATAATTCAGCGGGGATTTCTTCGGCGATCTCCGCCGGAAGCGTCAGCAGCTCCGTCAGTTTTGCGTAACCGTATTTCTGATACTTTTCCTTCAGCTGATCCGAGTAGCCACCAACCGCATAGCGGTCATTGATGGCCATGAAGCGCGAAACCATGTCCGGTGTTAAGTTATATTCAGCTTTTGCAAATTCCGTCACGGAAGCATAGCCGCTTTCCTTCAGGATCTCCGTGTCTCTGGCTACCTTCAAGAGGTAGCCGATCCGGACGAATCCCTCTGCTGACTTCTTCAGCTCTGTGTCCAGAGCCTGCTTGAAGTCCTGATAGGTCGTCTCCTGCGGGACCGTGTAATTTTCTCCGCTAAAACTCAGTTCTAAGCCCATATCGTCTCCTTTCTATGCCGGCATCAGTACTCCCTGCCCTGCTGCCTTCGCTCCCTGTTTGGCTTTTGCCTTTAACCTGGCCGTGTACTCTTCCAGCCAGTTATCGATCTTTTCTTTGTCCGGCTTTTTGTCGTGTGCTCCGTACCACTGGCGTATCTGCGTTCCCTCGATCTCCACGGTGATGTACGGCATATTCGGCGTTTCCTCATCCCGTAGCAGTAGGATGATCGAGCGTCCCTTGTCGTGCTTGCTCAGGTACGTATCGCCTCCGACACAGTGGTGCTGCTGCCGGCCCTCCATTATGATCTCTTCCGCATCCTTCGCCGGGCGGATGAAAAGCCCGTCGTGCTCCCATTTGTACTTTCTGCGGAGCCTCGGAAAGTTCTCCCGAATCCGCGGGTACTGTGCAAGTTTCTCCTGAATAAAGGATTCGTTTCTGCGGCGCTCCCTCTCTTCAACCATTTCCTGGTGTGCTTCCCGCAGGCTCTTCGGGTTCAGGTAGACCGAATTCGTCATGTCGTAGCCCAGTCCCTTGCGGATCGCGAGGTAGTCTCGCAGTTCTCTCAGCGTTTGGTAATGGCTTCCGTCGTACTCGTGGCTATACTTTTCGGTGCGATTCGTGAGCTTCCTGGGTGACATGATCTCGAAAAGCTCCAGGATCTCCTTTCGTGCCATGTACGACGCCAGCTCTCTCACGGTCCCGCGCTCCTTTTCCGTCCAGTGTTCCCCCAGGCTTGCTTCAAGCTGCAGAATCTCCAACTCCCTCATGGTTCCATTCTCCCGGATCAGTTCCCTCGCTCTCTGTGTGTCGAGCCTTAAGAACTCAGCCGGGGTTTTTCCCTTGCGGTTGAGCCCGCCTGTCCATCCTTCCTTGATCTGTCTTGCAAGCATTGTTGCGCCGGCCTTTAAGAGGAATTCCGTCTGCGGATACTTCGCGTGCGTCATCAGTGCCTGAATGATGGCCTCGCTCTCTGACTGCCAGTACGGGAAAACTTTTCTCCATGCGCTGATGTCGCAGTATCGCATGGATGTCTGACCGATCACCATCTCCCAGGCCGGGTACAACTCTCCGCTGTGTGCAGTGATGTTCCCGTATCCTCCGATGTTGGATGTGCTCCAGTGCGCTTCGCCTGAGTAGCAGTTGCAAAGCTGGTAGTACTTCGTCACCTTTCCCGGCTCCAGGATGATCCGCATCTCTTCGTCGCTCCGGATCTCGTCCTTGTAGCCTCCGTAGGATTGCCAGTTGTAAAACCACATCCTGGCAAGTAGTCTCCCGTCCAGCATTTTCTGAAAGATCCAGAAGTAGTTATAGGATCTCCGATTCTTTACCCTGCCCCACGGCTGCCAGTATCCTCTCGCGCCGCAGGTGCGGCATGTCCCGAGCATGTCCTTTTCCGGTTCCTCACCGTCCTTCCACCGGCCTGCGAAGCGGATCTCATACTCCGCTCCGCAATGCGGGCACATCACGTGCGCTTTTGATCCCTTTTTCCGGTAGTAGAGGTACTTCACGTAGGTCCGCTCCAGCCAGTCGTTCAGATGCTCCGGCAGCTCCGGAATCTGCGAAAAGTCGTACTGCATCTGACTTTCTTTTTTCGCTTCCTTCGCGGCTCTTTTTTCCCACTTGATCCTCCGCTGCCCTTTTGCGAATTTCAGGATCTGCTCTTTTTCTTTTCCCGTCATCTGTACGTCGGAGTAGTCCAGTCTGTCCGCTTCGGTCTGGATCCACTTCTCTTCGATGTAATCCCATGTTGCAAATTTGTCTTTTGTCATGACGCACCGGTAGACGTGCCCTCTGTGATCGCGGATGTCTAAGATCTGGTGTCGCTCATGATTCACGTTATGGCCATGCAGGACGACGTTTCCTTCCGGAGCAGGATATTCCAGGCATTTCTTTTTCCTCATCTTCTGCCTCCGTAGTACTCGTCAATAATTTTCTTCGCTGTCCCCATGCCCGGGATGCCAAGCGTCACTTTGCTGGCTTTGATGTTTGCCGCGTTTATGATTTCTTTATCGATCGGGATCTGGTTCTTGAAAGACCAGCCCAGAAGCGCGGCGATGCACCCTTTCAGCGTTTTGTCCTTTTTCCGGATCGCTCTGCAAATTGCTTCGCTTTCCGCTGCCTGCTTCCGGATGTAGGCCAGCCAATCCGCCATGATCTCCTTCGGCTTCAAATCCTCCTCTTCAACATCCAGCTTCCCCATGGCCGCCAGAAGCGGCGTGCAGAGTTCCGGAATATCTCCGTTCATGTAATCCTCGGCATCGTATTCGTCGAGGCCGTTCTCTTTGGCCAGAACCTTCAGGGATTCCAGATCCCCTTCTTCCTTCAGGCCCGACGCGGTCAGGTTGATTTCTTCGGCTGAGTCAAAGTTTCCAAATCGTTCAAACATTCGCTCCCTCCTTATCTATCAGGTTTCTGATTATCCAGTTTCTATACGGGCTTTCGCCCTCTTTGAATTCGATCTCGTGCCCGGAGGCATAGATCGTCTCCAGCTCCTTATGATGGTTCACTTTGCGATAGTGCTCATAGAATTTATCCTTTGCCAACTCATCGAGCCGGCTGAGCGTGCCGATCAGGTCGGTTTTCTCCGGAACGTGGACCGTGATCCGGCTCGTCTTGGTCATCCTGGCCAGCGCTTCGACTGCTGCCGTCAGAATTCCCTTCTGCAGCGTCCCCTTCACGGTTCCCCTGCCGGATCGCGTCACCGGGGTGTCTTTTACGATCGCTTCCAGGATGTACCCGTATCTCGTCTCACTGCCTTCTCTTTTTGCTTCGATGTAGATGTTGATCATCGTCTCCCCTGATCCTGTGCATGGTATAGATCCTGTATGGGTATCCCCAGGGGTTCAGGCCTCTTACCACGCTGTCCTTGTCTAACTCATAGTTTTTTCTTTGCCTGGGCTCTTTATCGATGGTCTTTCCGGCCATCTTCTGTTTTTTTACTTTTGGCTTCAGGAGGTTTCTGCTGGTCGTCACCTTTGAAACCTTCCCCTCTTCTTTCGCGATGTACTCCGCCAGCTTCGCGAAGTCTCCCGTCTGGTAGGTGAGTCCGATGTTCAGGCCTCCTGGCCAACACTCTTTCAGGATGAGGTCCAGATCCGGGATCCTCGGGAGCACCATGTGATGGTGGATCGCTCCCCGCGTCCCGACCTCCGTTTTCTGGATCCACTTGAGCGGGACTCCCGCTTTGTCAAATCTCCGTTTTAGCCTTTTTCGGAAGTTGGCCATTTCCTTCTCTGCTGCCTGCAGATTGGGAGGGCGCTCATCTTTCTTATAGGACAGCCTGATCCAGTAATCGTTTTCCGTGAAATTCATCCGGAGCTGATGCCGGATCCTCTGCTCCCGCTGCCGGAGGTTCACTTTCTTCACCGCCTCCGGTGTCGGCTTTTTTCTTTTTTCTCTCGTCTGGCCGGGTGCTCCATATCTGGCTGTGTGGTACTCATGCACCTCAATCCCATCAGGGAAAAAGTAGGTCACTCGTGTGTACATAGTGGTCGTAACTTTAATATTCTAAGCAGGAGTGAAAAGGCGCGGATTTCCGCCCTTTCCATTGACAATCCGACCGGAATAGCCTATACTATTCTTAGGTTGAATTTTTTGGTTATTCCAAATCGTTCGGCGCCTGGGTTACTCGCTCA
>Ga0310691_10006705_pt1 | contig 12225 bp, 9 predicted proteins | sample 176DNAGHGlowgp2_FD_203887 | JGI IMG/M metagenome (GOLD analysis project Ga0310691, IMG submission 203887) | Sheep rumen microbial communities from Palmerston North, Manawatu-Wanganui, New Zealand - 1766 DNA GHGlow gp2 (v2) (version 2) | ecosystem: Host-associated > Mammals > Digestive system >... | reverse complement strand
TCTTCCTGGGCGTGGGCGAGGTGTCGAACATGGTGGGTGTAGCTTCCTGTGTACCTATTTCCAACAAACTGGGCAAAAAGACTACTTTCATCTTGGTGAATGCCTCGCTCTTCGTGCTCAGCGTACTATTCTTCTTCATCCCCTGTACACCTACGGGCTACTGGTTGATGCTGATAGCGCAGATTGTCATTTCCATTCTGACTGGTATCATGTCGCCGCTGGTGTGGTCGATGTATGCTGACGTGAGCGACTATGCTGAGCTGGAGTTCCATACAGCCTCTACGGGACTCATCTTCTCGTCATCCTCGATGGCACAGAAGTTTGGCGGAGCCATTGGCGGTGCGGCAGTGTTGTGGCTGCTCTCGGGCTTTGGCTATATCACAGACCCTGATATCCTCAAGGCTGGTCACGTGGTACAGCCTGAAGATGCACTCAGCTGTCTGCGCTGGCTCATGAGCTTTATTCCTGCTTGCGTTGCCCTGCTGTCCATGTGTATCGTGTGGTTCTATCCGCTGACAACGGAGCGCATCAACAAGATCAATGCAGAATTGAAGCAGATTCGCAGTATTGAAGACTAAATAGAAATGAGATGTTAATGGTGGACAAGAATATATTGAAAAACGAGATGCAGGATGTTGTGGAGAACAACATCCTGCGATTTTGGATTGACAAGATGGTCGATCGCGAGCACGGTGGCTTCTACGGACGTATCGATGCCCAGGAAGTCTTGCATCCTGATGCCGAGAAGGGAGCCATTCTCAATGCCCGCATCCTGTGGTCGTTCTCTGCTGCCTACCGGGTGCTCCGCAATCCGGAGTATCTGAAAATGGCAACCTATGCCAAAGAGTACTTCCTTGAGCACTTTATCGACAAAGATTATGGAGGTGTCTATTGGAGCGTTGACTACAAGGGGCGTCCGCTGAACACCCGTAAGCAGTTCTATGCCATAGGTTTTGCACTTTATGGTATGTCAGAATATGCCCGGGCTACGGGCGACAAAGAGGCTTTGGAATGTGCCATTCAGTTGTTCAAGTGTATTGAAGACCATGCCTTGGACCGTCAGTATAATGGATATATAGAGGCTACTGCGCGCGACTGGTCACCCATTGCAGACATGCGACTCTCAGAGCTTGATGCCAACTTCCCTAAGTCGCAGAATACCCATCTGCACATTATGGAGCCATACACTAACCTCTATCGCTGCCTGAAGGAAATGAAGATTGCGGAGCAACATCCGGAGGTTGAGACTGCTCTGCGAAATATCATCCACATCTTTACCGACTACATTCTCAATCCAACTACCCACCATCTTGACCTCTTCTTTGACATGGACTGGACACGCGAAGCGGGCAGGCTGGAGAGCTATGGTCACGACATCGAGTGTTCGTGGCTGATGCACGAGGCGGCTTTGGTGTTAGATGACAAAGAGGTGTTAGCCAAGGTGGAACCCATTGTCCGGATGGTGGCCAAGGCCAGTGAGAAAGGCTTGCGCCCAGACGGTTCGATGATTCACGAGGCTAATCTGGATACTGGGCATGTAGACGATGACCTGCACTGGTGGGTACAGGCTGAGAATGTGGTAGGTTGGTTCAACCTCTATCAATATTTTGGCGATGAGCAGGCCCTCGACCGGGCCATGCGCTGTTGGCAGTATATCAAAGAACAGATTATCGACCGGGACAATGGCGAGTGGCATTGGAGCCGGCATGCTGATGGAACACTCAATACGGTTGACGATAAGGCAGGCTTTTGGAAATGTCCTTATCACAACAGCCGCATGTGCTTGGAGGTGATAGAAAGAATGGAAGCCATTTAATGACTTCCATTCTTCTTTTCTTGTCAGTTGGTTGTGAACCAACATTTACCTTATCCCTTATTTTGCGGAATCGGCAGGTGCAGCGGGAGCAGCGGCGGGAGCGGTTCCCTGAGCAGGAGCAGCAGAACCATCAGCAGGTGTGGCAGGCTGTTGGCTGGCACCGAAACCAGGCAGGTTGTGCGGGTTGGTGACTGGGTTCTCAATGCCTTCCATTACTGACTGGTCAACGCTGGCTGTGGGGGCTACCCATGCACAAACTACGCTAACAATCACCATGGTAGCAGCAAGTCCCCATGTGGCTTTCTCGATAAAGTCGGTGGTCTTGCGAACTCCGGCTACCTGGTTATAACCTGCGAAGCTTGATGACAAACCGCCACCCTTCGACTCTTGAATCAGCACGATACCTATCATCAGTACGGCTGCAATCACGATAAGAATTACAAATAATGTGTAAAGTCCCATTTTGATTTAATTTTTTTTATTGTTATTGTTAATGATTAATTTCTCTAAAAACCGCATCTGGTCGGCAAAGTAGGCGTTTTTACCAGGGAACTGTTGGTTGAGCCGTCCTATGATGTCGAGTGCCTTTTGGTAGCGTCCCTGTTTAATGTATATTCGGGCAAGGGTCTCAGTGAAGTACTCTTCTTCTACGTTGTCTTCTTCTTCTGCAGTTGATTTCTCTGTTTCTGGGGTTGGCAGATCGTTGAGCAGTATGCGCCCGCGTTCCTGTTCGAGGAAGGTGTCAATCAAATCGTGGCCTTTCAGCTGTGGCGACTCTTTGGTGTTGTCCTGCATCTCTGTCTCCATCAGGTATGCCACGTAGTCTACTGCTGCATCAGCTGGTGTAGGACGACGTTTGGGCTTGCTCTCTTCTTTCTCAGCAGGGATGGAGTCGAGGAAGGTGTTGATGAGTGTCTCAGTCCGATTGGATGCTTTTGGGGCGTCTGCCGCAGCAGAACTGGCGGCAGTGCTCTGCTGATAGTGGGCTGCCTCAATCATCAGGAAGATTACCTTGCGGTCGGTGATGTAAAGGGATGCCCTTCGCAGTTCTTCATTGAAGGTGGAGTCGTGGAGTAAGTATAGATTCTGCAGCATTAACAGACGCACTGTTTGGAAATAGGGATGCAGAGCCAGCATAGAGCGCAACTCGTAGAGTGTGTCGCGATCCATCTGTTGTGGGTGTCTTATCAGTTCTGCAATATCCATTTCTCTATGCTCTGTAACCTTACTTTGATGCTCCTGTCTTCTATTACTGATGTCTGTCTTTTACCAGTTTGCCACCGTTGCCATGAATATCTGCTCGCAGATATCCTTGACCATGAGTGTCACCAGTTCTTCTTGAACAGAGTTCAGTGATTGTTTGGTGTCATACGACTGCGAGGCGGAGAACTGACGTTCAAAATCCTCTGAGTGGTTGATATTGTTCGTAAAGCGCACGTTGACAGTCATGGTCAGTTCCGTCTGTGCGGTATAGCCGTCGGCAGCCACCGATTTGTTGCGCTGGGTGTACTGTGTTATCTCGCCTTCCAGCTTCAGGTCGCCATTACGATTCACCTGCTGCAGTTTGGTGTTGTTGGTAAACTGGTCTTTCAGCCGGTTGTTGAACAATGGCCCCATAGGTCCCCATACGTAGCTGGTACGCAGTGGGAATTCTGCTATCTGTATGGTTTTTACCTTTGTATAGTCAATACTGGCTCCGTTGAATTTATAGCTGACGGAACATGCTGACAACATCAAGGTGAATGTCAGGCAGAGAATGATGCTTGCTTTATTTGTCCAGTCCATATTGTTTTAATCTGCGATATAATGTGCGGTCACTGATGCCAAGCTCTTTGGCTGCTTTCTTGCGGTTGCCTCCGTTGCGTTGGAGTGCTTTTTCAAGAGCCTGGCGACTCCAGTCGTTCACGTTTAAGTTTTCCAGTTCAGGGGTGGGGTCGATGTATTCCTCGGCAACAGCATCCTCAAGTGATGGCGCCACAGCGGGAATGTTGGCCGTAACAGCCGGCATCGTAGGCATAGCTGATACAGTAGGTATGGTGGTCTGTATGGCGGCTTTGCTTCCCTGTACGTCCTCAATCTGTTTTTTCAGAGTACTCATCTCGCGTCGCATGTCGTTGACATTGGAGCGCAGTTCGAACAATATCTTGTAAAGTATCTCGCGCTCATTTTCAAACGTATGGTCTCCTTCCTTGTGGAGTGTAGCCAGCTGGGTCGTCTCTTGGTCTTGCGGTATGAAACGCGCCAGGATCTCTGGTGTTATCTGTCGTTCCGTGCTAAGGATGCTGATTTGCTCAGTGATATTCTTCAGCTGTCTGACATTGCCCGGCCATTTGTACCGTAGCAGCATGTGCTTTGCCTCCTCGGTGAGTACTACCTTGTCCATGCGGTATTTCTCAGCCATCTGCATGGCGAAGAGACGGAACAGCAGTATGATGTCTTCGCCCCGTTCACGCAAGGGTGGCATCTGTATGGGGATGGAGTTGAGACGATAATAGAGGTCTTCTCGGAAACGTCCCTCGTTGATAGCTTGTTGTATGTTGACGTTTGTTGCTGCTACGATACGCACGTCAGTCTTCCGGATTTCAGTACCTCCAACAGGGATATACTCGCCAGTCTCCAATACGCGTAGCAGTCGTGCCTGGGTAGCTAAAGGCAACTCGCCCACCTCGTCGAGGAAGAGTGTGCCTTTATTGGCAACCCCAAAGTAGCCCGGTGAGTCGTTAATAGCTCCAGTGAACGAACCCTTAATGTGTCCGAAGAGTTCAGAGTCTATAGTACCTTCAGGAATGGAGCCGCAGTTGATGGCAAAATACTTTTCCCGTCGTCTTGGTGAGCTTTCGTGGATGACGCGTGGAATGATTTCCTTGCCTACCCCGCTTTCGCCTACTATGAGTACCGACAAGTCTGTGGGTGCCACCTGCAGGGCGACATCCAGCGCATGATTCAAAGCCTCGCAATTGCCTACGATGCTATAGCGCTGCTTGATACTTTGTAGTTCAGAACTCTTCATTTAGTCGGCAAAGGTACAAAGAAAATCTGACATTATGGCATACTTTGGCAGAAAATTAATTTTCCGGTGCCGTTTTCTTGTTGGGTTTGAACACTGCAAAGCGTACCTTCTCACCATCCTCGCGCTTTTCGTGGAAGAGTTTTGGCAGCGGATTCTGCAGTGGCTCATCGTATTCCTTACGGTTGCGATAAATGTCGATAGCAGTATAGATGGCCTGCCTCATGGAGTTCTCGTCAGCTATTCCTTGTCCTGCTATGTCGAAAGCTGTGCCGTGGTCAGGCGAAGTGCGGATGATGGGCAGTCCTGCAGTGTAGTTGACACCAGTATTAAGGGCAATGGTCTTGAAAGGCGCCAGCCCCTGATCGTGGTACATCGCCAGTACACCGTCGAAGTGTTCGTAGGTGGCAGCTCCGAAGAATCCGTCGGCAGGATAGGGGCCAAAGGCTTGTATGCCTTTGTCGGCCAGCTCGCTGATGGCAGGTCGGAGTATTTCAATCTCTTCCGTGCCCAAGACACCTTCGTCGCCAGCATGGGGGTTGAGGGCCAGGATGGCTATTCGTGGGTTTGACACCCGGAAGTCGCGCTTCAGACTCTTGTAGAAGATGGTGGCCTTCTCGATGATGGCCTCCTTGGTGATGGCCTCAGACACCTTTTTGATTGGTAAATGGGTTGTGACCAGTGCTACGCGCAGGTTTTCGTTCATCAATATCATCAAGGCCTTCTGACCTTCTCCCACGCTGGTTTCTATATATTCCGTATGTCCGGGGAACTTGAATTCAGGGCTTTGGATGGTTGCCTTGTTGATGGGCGCAGTCACAAGCACGTCGTACAGTCCGCTACGGAAATCAGTCATCGCGCGGTCCAGGGCCTTGAGGGCTGCTTGTCCTGCCTCATTGGAGGGCGTCCCCATCTCAACCTTCACCTCGTCTTCGAAACAAGTGAGCAGGTTCAGCCGTCCGTCACGGGCTTCTTCTGCCGTATTGATAATACTGAAATTAGTCTCTAAGTTGAGTGCCTTCCGATGATAGGCTGCAATCTTGGGCGAGCCATAGACGATGGGGGTGCAGAGTTCGAACATCGCAGGGTCGGCAAATGCCTTGAGGATGACTTCGTAACCAACACCGTTGGTATCTCCTTGCGTGATAGCCACGCGAATTTTTCTTTCTTCCATTTTGTGTTATTTAATTTTCGTTATTTCGATGTTTCGGATTTGTTCTCGTTTTGCCTGGCCGTTGAGAGTAGTCCGCAGGCAGCAAAGATGTCCTGTCCACGGCTGGCGCGGATGGTGGTGAAGACTCCGTGAGCGGTCAGGTAGTCGCGCAGCGATTCCATTCGTTTCTCGTCTGATGCAGGCAGGTCGACATCGGGAATCTGATGAAACCGGATGAGGTTGACCCTGCATTCCAGTCCGTTGAGCAGTCGTACTATCTCCCGTCCGTAGAGAGGGGTGTCGTTCAGCCCTCCAAAACAGATGTATTCGAAAGAACAGCGGCGCTGGTGGGTAAAGTCATACTGTCGTAGCAGGCTGACGGTCTCCTCGATAGTCATGGCTTTCTCGGCAGGCATCAGTCGCAGTCGCTGCTCATGCAGGGGCGAATGCATAGAGATGGCCACGTGGCATTCGCTTTCGTCGAGGAATCGCTTCAGCTTGCCTCTCACTCCTACGCTGCTTACCGTGATGCGCTTGGGACTCCAGGCAAATCCCCAGTCAGCGGTCAGCACTTCTGTGGCGTGCAAGACGGCATCGAGGTTGTCCATGGGCTCGCCTTGTCCCATAAACACGATGTTGGTCAGCTGTTCACGCTCTGGCAGTGCCAGTATCTGGTTCAGGATGTCCGCAGTGGTGAGGTTGCCTTGCCAGCCTTGCTTGCCGGTCTGGCAAAAGAGACAGTTCATCTTGCAGCCTACCTGGCATGACACGCAGAGGGTTGCCCGGTCGTGGTCGGGAATGAAGACGGTTTCCACGAATAGGGTGGGGCGGCTTGTGTTGGCAGAACATTGACTTGCTGCGGTGACGGGAAAGAGGTATTTCACTGTTCCGTCTTTCGAACGCTGGCTGTCAATGGGGGGGTATAGCCCAACCTCGTATTCCTGTTCCAGTCGTTCGCGGTTCTGCTTTGAGATGTTGGTCATTTCGCTGATGCTGCCTACGTGTTTGTTATAGAGCCACTGAGCCAGCTGCTTACCGGTGAAGGTAGGCATGCCTAAGGCTCCGACCGCAGCTTTCAGCTCAGAAAGAGTCATTCCTATGAGGCGTTTCTTTGTATTCACGCTGCAAAGGTACGAATAAGTGAATGAAATCCCAAATTTATATCGAAAAATACGTTAAAGTGCAAAAAAATACGTAACTTTGCGCCAATTATTACAAAAAGAGACAAAATAATGATACAGAAAATAGATTGCTTTCTGAGCTGTCACGACGCCAGCGAGATTGCCGGAACAGTCCGTCAGCTGGAGCGTAGTACGACAGTAAGTAGTGTGTGTCCCCTGGTGGGTGAGCCGCTGCAGCGTAGTAGCGTACTGCTGTCTGTGGCAAAGCGGGCAGCTTCTGAATATGTGCTGTTGTTGCTGAAGCCTCAGCCCGTAGCTTTTGTTGATGGTGCATTGCAGCGCCTGTTAATGGTAGCTGAAGATACCGGGGCCGCTATGGTATATTCCGACCGCTACACGATGGAGCAGGGTGTGCGCAAGCCCCATCCCGTGATTGACTATCAAGAGGGTGCCTTGCGCGATGATTTCGACTTGGGCTCTGTGGTGCTTGTCAGAACGTCGCTCTTGCATCAGTTCGCCATGAGTGACCGCGAACATGACTATCAGTTTGCTGGGTTCTACGAGTTCCGGCTGTTTCTGAGTCGTCAGGGGGAGCTGTTCCATCTGAACGAGTATTTGTATACGGAAGAAGAGCTCGACCTCCGTACATCTGGCGAGAAGCAGTTCGACTATGTGAACCCCGCTAACCGTGCAGTGCAGATAGAGATGGAGCAGGCCTGTACAGCCCATTTGAAAGAAGTGAATGCGCTGGTGGATGTGACTCAGTATCAGGACATAGACTTCCAGGAGCAGGAGTTTGAGGTGGAAGCCTCTGTCGTCATTCCTGTCTTCAACCGTGCGAAGACCATCAAGGATGCCGTAGAGAGTGCCTTGGCGCAGAAGACGAGCTTTAAATACAATGTGATTGTGGTTGACAATCACTCTACCGACGGAACAGGTGAAATACTGTCCACCCTTCAGTCTCAGCATGGCAAGAAGCTGAAGGTCATCGTTCCGGAGCGTCTGGATCTTGGTATTGGCGGATGTTGGAACGAGGCTGTATATAGTCCCGACTGTGGACGTTTTGCCGTACAGTTAGACAGCGATGACCTTTACTCCTCGCCCAAGACACTGCAGACCGTTGTCGAGGCCTTTTATAAGCAGAAGGCTGCTATGGTGATAGGCTCCTATCGTATGTGCGACTTCGAGTTGAACACCCTGCCTCCCGGACTGATTGACCACAAGGAGTGGACTGACGAGAATGGTCCCAACAATGCCCTGCGCATCAATGGCCTGGGGGCTCCCCGTGCATTCTTTACTCCTCTGTTGCGCAGCTTCGGATTTCCCAATACCTCATACGGCGAGGACTATGCCCTGGGACTTCGGTTCTCCCGCTGCTATCGCATAGGGCGCATCTTTACGGAACTGTATTTGTGTCGCCGTTGGGGCGGCAACTCTGACGCAGCCCTTAGTGTCGAGAAGATCAATGCCAACAATCTCTACAAGGACCGTCTGCGCACAATAGAGCTGAAAGCCCGCCAGCAAATGGCACAAGGCAATGCCGACAGCCTGGGCACGTCGTCGCTGATGCGCTTCTTCACGCGCCAGTTGCAGACTTGGGACGAGGTTCGAAATCGCTATCGCGAGCTGGCTCAGGTTGAGACGCGCGAGCTGGTGGCCGACGAGTTCTCTCTGATGGCCCAGTGGAATCCTGCGCGAATCCGTTCTACCGGTGCCAAGATTGACGCCAAGTCCATTGCCGAGCGTCCCTGCTTCCTGTGCGCACAGAACCGTCCTGAACAACAGATGCACCGCGTGGTAGACAGTGCCTATGAGCTGCTGGTCAACCCGTTCCCCATCTTGCCCGTTCACTTCACGTTGCCAACATTGCGCCATCAACCTCAGCGTATATTACCTATGTATGGTGAAATTATGAAGTTGATAGAGCGCAACACTGGCCTTACCTTATTATATAATGGCCCCCAATGTGGGGCCTCAGCTCCCGACCATGCCCACCTCCAGGCCGTAAGCAGCGGTGTGCTGCCTTTGCAGACTTCGTGGCAGCGGCTCAGCCGCAACTTGGTAGAGGTGGTCAGGCAGGGCGACGACGAGGGTATCTGGCACGTAGCCGGCTATCCTGCTGCTGCCTTCCTCGTCAGGAGCCGGGGTGCAGAGTCTGGCGAACGGCTTTTCAAACGGCTTTATGACAGTATGCCTCCCTCCGACGACCATACCGAGCCTATGATGAACGTCATAGCCTGGCGCGCGGGCGACAACCTGCTGAGTGTGGTGCTGCCGCGCAGAAAGCATCGTCCCGACTGCTACGCGGAGTGCATGATCAGTCCTGGGGCCGTTGATATGGGTGGCTTGCTGATTACCCCTCGTGAAACCGACTTCCGCAGCCTGACCTCTGAGCAGGCACTTGACATACTGCGCGAGGTGTCGCTCTCTGAAGACCAGGTGGAGCAGGTGATAGAGAGGCTCAGGCAGAAACCGAAGACCTCCTTCTTTGCCTCCTCGCTCATCTCGCGGCTTCCGTTCCTCAAGTCAAACAGCGGCCAGCCGGATGTCAAGGTGGGCATTGTCAGTGCACAGAAGATACATTTCGCACTGAATGGTGCCTATGTCGCCAAAGGCGAAACCATAGAGGGTGAGCAGACGGTGGAGTTCTCTGAGGGTGGCATCCTGTGGAATGGCAGCCAGTATCGCGAGCTGACCTTCACGCCCCAGCAGCAGAATGCCTCTTTCTCGCTGTCTGACGTTACCATTGGTGTGAATTTCCATTGGGAGCGTAAGGAGACGCAGATTTTCCTGGGCACGCTGCGACTGGTGGTGGAGGCCGATAAGATAACCGCCATCAACGAACTGCCGGTAGAGCAGTACCTGGCATCGGTCATCAGTAGCGAGATGAAGGCCACCGCAGGGCTGGAACTGTTGAAGGCTCATGCTGTCATCTCGCGTTCGTGGCTGCTGGCACAGATGAAGCGTCGCGAGGAAAACCAGGAGCACAAGGACAGCTTCTTCTCGTTTATCAAGAAGGACGATGAGATCATACGCTGGTATGACCGTGAAGACCATACCATCTTCGATGTCTGTGCCGACGACCATTGTCAGCGCTATCAGGGCATTACCAAACAGACCAGCAAGAATGTGGAGCAGGCCTTGCAGGCTACTCGTGGACAGATACTCTGCTACGGCGACGAAATCTGTGATGCACGCTTCTCAAAGTGCTGCGGCGGACACACCGAGGAGTTCCAGTACTGCTGGGAGGATACCCCCAAACCCTATCTGGTAAGTGTAGAAGACCCCTTCTGCCATACCGACGACCGTGCTGTCCTGTCGCAGGTGCTGAACGACTATGACCTGGAGACCAACGACTTCTACCGCTGGACGGTGGAGTACACCCGCGAGGAGCTTTCCAAGCTCGTGGCAGAGAAGCTGAAGGATGATTTCGGTACCGTCACCGACCTTATTCCCCTGGAGCGTGGCAAGAGCGGCCGTATATGGAAACTGAAGATTGTAGGCACCAAGAAGTCCCTCATTATTGGCAAGGAGTTGGAGATACGCCGCGTGTTAAGCGCGACCCACCTTTACAGCTCGGCCTTTGATGTGGAACAGACGCCCGCGGGATTCCGGCTGCACGGCAAAGGCTGGGGACACGGTGTGGGCTTATGCCAGATTGGGGCAGCAGTGATGGGGCAGCAGGGCTACAGCTACGAGCAGATCTTGTTGCACTATTATCAAGGAGCAGAAATCAAACGCTTATATTAATCAAGTCAATCGAATATACTAAATAATAGGACTTAAAAGATGAAACACAAAAATCCCTGGTCGTGGATTCCGACCCTTTATATCGCTGAGGGACTTCCCAACGTGGTAGTGATGACTGTGGCCGTAGTGATGTATATGCAGTTGGGCATGAGCGATACAGATATTGCTCTCTATACGGGCTGGCTGGGCTTGCCCTGGGTGATAAAACCCCTGTGGAGCCCCTTTGTCGACCTGTATCGCACCAAGCGCTGGTGGGTGCTGTCCATGCAACTGTTGTTGGGCTCGTCGCTGGCGGGTGTGGCCTTTACGCTCAACACCCCCTTCTGGTTTCAAGGCACCATGGCCTTCTTCTTCCTGATGGCTTTCTCCAGTGCTACGCACGACATTGCTGCCGACGGATACTACATGCTCGAGCTCGACGACCATCAGCAGGTGTGGTTTGTGGGCATTCGCAACACGTTCTATCGCCTGGCGGTCATCTTTGGCAATGGTGTGCTCATCCCCGTGGCGGGCGTGCTGCAGGTGATGTTCCGCTATCAGATGGCTTACACCTGGTGCCTGGTGTTCTACGGGCTGGCTGCGCTCTTCATTGGCATCTGGCTGTACCATAGCTACATCATGCCCCGTGCACAGGCCGACGTGCCTCACAATACGAATGCCCGCGAGGTGATGAATGGGGTGGCAACGGCTTTCCGCACCTTCTTCCAGAAGCTGCCTCCGCGCGAGATGCTGTTTGCCTTGCTGTTCCTGCTGCTCTATCGCTTCCCCGAGGCATTGCTGACCAAGATGAGCGTTACGTTCCTGATGCGTCCTAATTCGGCTGGCGGACTGGGACTGTCGCCTCAGGAATTTGGACTGGCCAGCGGAACGGTAGGCGTCATCGGACTGACCCTTGGCGGTATCCTGGGTGGCATGATGGCTGGCCGCGACGGATTCAAGCGCTGGTTGTGGCCCATGGTGTGTGCCATCACGCTGCCCGACATCGTCTATGTCTACATGAGCTATGCACTGCCCAGCAACCTGTTTGTCATCAGCTCCTGCCTGTTCATCGAGCAGCTGGGCTATGGCATTGGCTTCACCGCCCTGACGCTCTATATGCTCTACTTCTCCAAGGGGTCGTTCCAGACTTCGCACTATGCCTTCTGCACGGCCATCTCGTATCTGGGACTCATGTTGCCGGGCATGGTGTCAGGATGGATGAAGGATGCACTGGGCTACCGTTCGTTCTTCATTATTGTCATGTTGCTGTGTTCCATCACATTTGCGGTGACGGCTTTCATCAAAGTCGACCCGGAGTTCGGAAAGAAAAAAGCGGAAGCAGACGATGAGTGCGAGTAAATAAAAACGATGAGCGGCGTGGTTTCACAACCGGGCCGCT
>Ga0310691_10006703_pt1 | contig 12229 bp, 7 predicted proteins | sample 176DNAGHGlowgp2_FD_203887 | JGI IMG/M metagenome (GOLD analysis project Ga0310691, IMG submission 203887) | Sheep rumen microbial communities from Palmerston North, Manawatu-Wanganui, New Zealand - 1766 DNA GHGlow gp2 (v2) (version 2) | ecosystem: Host-associated > Mammals > Digestive system >... | reverse complement strand
AAGGGATAGTATCCCTTAAGCGGGGGTATGGGGGCAGCGCCCCCATTTTGAATCCGTCGGAGACACTTTATCGACAGACTGACGGCTCGGATGATTCCGAGCCGTTAATTTTATTTCCGGTTCCGGAATTCCGACGGGGTAAGTCCGGTTTCTTTCTTAAACTGCTTCATAAAATAGCTTTCCGAGGAATATCCGCACTGTTCAGAAATCTCCGAGACGGAAAGCGAGCTTTGCAGCAGCATCGTTTTCGCCTTTTCGATCCGAAATCCGATCAGATCCTCAAAAACACTGCCGCCGAAGATGCTGCGGTAATTCTTTTGCAGCGCGCTTTTGCTGATATTCAGCGAGCGGCACATTTCTTCAATCGTCCAGCGGCGCTCCGGATTTGCCTCCATCTCTTTCCGCAAAGCCTCTATCCTGCCGCGTACCTCGGCATTCCGGATTATCTGCGCCGGTTCTTCCTGCTCTGTGACGTCCGTGCGCAGAGTGTGCATCAGCCGCTCCAGCCCGAGCGAAAGTGCGCTGACAAATTGCAGATAACGCTGATCGTATACCGCGCCCGCTTCGGAAAAAGAAAGCGCAATCATCCCGAATTTTTCCGCATTCAAATGCAGCGGCGAGAGAAATACTGCGCGGGGCGCCTGCTGTCCTTTCAGGAATTCCGAGACTTGCATTGCGGAAAACGGTGCCGGGTCAAACGGCAGCGGTACACAGTCTGCACCGCAGCACATTGCCCTGTGCAGCATCGGGACACCGGATTCCGGATCGGGCTGCTCCGGCGAAACCAATGCGACTTGCAGCCGTGAAAGCTGATACAGCACATTCGTATGTGACACAGCGCGCCGCAGCAGGTCATCAACCGATTCCGCCTGTGCGATATCGGGCGCCATGTTATCGGCAAAAACCTCCTCCAGCCACATCCGCGGCTTATTTGCAGAAAAACCGCGCATAAGCTGCCTGACCGGCACCGTCTTGCAGCCGCAGGAGCTCCCGACCAGAAAACCGTCCTCAAGCCGGCTCAGCTTCGGGCTGAGTGTTCCGGTAATATTCCGCAGCAGCCGCCGGACTGCATCTGCGCCGAGCTGTTCATGATTGCGCGCATAGGTTGTCAGTGTCACGTCGATATTCGCGGAAAACGGGAAGCCGTCGTAGCCGGTGACCGCAATATCCTCCGGCACGCGGATGCCCGCGCCCTGCAAGCATTTGATGAGCGACATCGCCGTGACGTCGTTGCCGCAGGCGACCGCTTCCGGCATCGGCAGCTCGCCTGAGATCAGCCGCGCCGCATATGCCATCGCCGAATCAACCCAGAAGGTGCCGTAGGAATAATAGGTCTCGTCGTAATACAGCCCGTGCCTGTCCATCACATCCTTATAGGCGCGCAAACGGCTTTCTGCCTGCATGGTATGCTGCGGGCCGGTCAGACAGTAGATCCGCCGGAAGCCGTGAACCTCAATCAGATGCGTAATGACAGTGCGGAAATCATAGTAATCGTCATGCTGCGTTGTGTCAAAAACAGGATGCTCCTGCTCGTCAACCGTCATGACATACTGATTCGACTGCATCAGGTATTGCTCGATCAGTGCAATCGCTCCGCCGCCCATGACAGTATCGTCCTTGATGTAAAGAAAGCCGTCGAATTCCGGCGAAAGAATCAGGCGGAAGATGTCGCTTTCCTCTGCTGCATGACGGGGATCGCAAGCCGTGAACTGCACCAGCGGTGCCAGTACGGCAGCATCACAGCCGCAGAGCGCTGCCTGCTTCAGTGCGCCGCGCAGAATGTCCGTCAGATAATCCCGCGCCAGAACCGGCACGATCATGCCGATCAGAAGCTGTTTTTTCATCGCTCTGCCCCCTTTTTTCAGTTCATGTAATATTATATCACATTTGCCGCATGATTGCAAGCCTATTTTACAGTTTTTGCTTACATTGAGTATAAATGCCTATAATTATTACACGTTTTTCCATTGACCCCGCCGCATAAATATAGTACAATAAACAGGAAGGAATTGCCGCAGATGCCGGCAGTTCCGATGCAGACAGGGAAAAGCCCGTGCATCCCCGGCAGCATTCCGGCAAGCCGATGCGCCGCCCGCCCGACCCCTTCCGGTGCGGGATCCGCAGAAGCAGCGGGAATACCGCCCGGTGCCGCGCCGATCCGAAAAAAACAGCCCCGCGCCCGCGGGACAAATAAAGGGGGAAACAGAAAATGCAGAAAAAACTGTCGGCACTGCTGACAGCCGCCGTCCTGTGCAGCTCTATGCTGAGCACGCTTCCGGCGCCTGCCGCTGCTGCCGCCGAAGAATACCTCATCCGGGATAAATGGGGTTACTGCACGACAGCGCACTATGCCGAATCCGAGCATTTTGTCATTTTCTACGGGAACAATGACACAACCGGTCAGGTTAACGATGCCTTTTTGCAGCGCAATCTCGCAGACTACGAAAAGCTCTGGAAATGCTACGGCGAATACCTCGGCATGGAAAATATGAATGTCGATATCTACGGCAAAAGCACGCAAAAATACAAAACGAACATCTATCTGACCTACACCGGCCTTGACCAGTATCCGGACGGCTGGGCGTTCATGAGCGCCGAGGACGGCTACGGCATTGAGATCATCAGCCCGAACGCGATGCTCGATGACCTCACGATCGCACACGAATTCGGCCATGTCGTAACAATGCAGCAGAAGGCATGGGTCGATCAGGATATCACCGGCGCATGGTGGGAGCCGCTCGCAAACTGGTTCCGCGAGATGTACCTTTCCAGCAGTTATTACACCGGCAATACCAAAACCTGCTGGTTTGAGCCCTATATCCGCAATATGAGCCTGACGCTGCCGCACGGCAGAAATTACTATGAGGTCTGGCCGTTCCTTGTCTACCTCTCTTACAATCCGGACAATCTGCCGGGGCTCGGCATCAGTGCCGTTAAGCGCATCATCTCGGAGGCAAAGCCGAATGAATACCCGATGGATACGATCACCCGCCTCTTCGGCACCGATGCGCAAACCGTTTTCGGGCATTATGCAAAGCGCATGGCAACATTCGATTTCGGCGCACAGGATGCCTACCGCGCAGAATTCAACAATAAGCTCAACAGCTCCAGATACTACTGGAATCTGTTTTACACCGTCCTCACGGACAACGGCACCGGCTGGCTGGTTTCGCCGCAGGAGGATGCACCGATGCAGACCGGCATCAATATCGTGCCGCTGCAAATCACCGGAGACAGCATTTCCGTCAACTTCAAAGGGCTCTCCGACGACGCCAATGCCGGCTGGAAGGCGTGCATTGTCACGGTTGATGCAGCGGGCAATGAGACATACTCCGATCTGTTCGGCGACGGCGATACGATGACGGTTTCCGCGGCGGGTGCAGTCTCCGCCTATCTGACCGTTGCGGGTACGCCCAAGACGTTCAATGCGGTCAATGCGTTCCATAAGGATAACGTGTCTTCGTACAAATCCGGCGTTGAGCGCCGCAGATATCCGTATGCCGTGCAGCTTTCCGGCGCATCGGTCATCCCGCAGGCGGAAACTTATGCAAAGGGTGCCGGTCATGCACATCCAAACGGCGGCGGCTGGGTCGCAAACACTGCGTCAGTTGCGGATTCGGTCTATGTTGCACCGAATGCAATGGTGCTCGGCACCGCGAATGTCTCCGGCAATGTCCGCATTGAGGATTACGCGATTGTCGCCGGCAGCGCCACTGTCAAGGACAATGCGGTGATCTCCGGACACGCGATTGTGGACGGCGGCGGCATGATCTACGACAACGGCTGGAAATCCGGCAGCGTCACGGTCAGCGGCAATGCCGTCATCGGCGACGGCGCAGTGGTCACGGGGCTCTGCAATATCTCCGGCAATGCCAAGGTGCTCCAGAAGGCATATCTTACCGAGAGCATCACGGTCACGGACGAGGCAACCGTCAAGGGCATGAGCTATTGCTACGGCAAGGGCAATTACTCCGGGCAGGCAATCCTGGACGGCGACTATGCAAACGAGGAAACCCGCAGCAGCGGCATTTCCTTTGGCTGGCTCGATGATACCGTGTCGCGGCAGTATACCGACGGCATGATGCTCGGCTACGATTTCGGCAGTGAATCCGCCCTCTGGACGGCTGACAGGCACACCGCAACCAATGCACTGCTCAGCGGTGCAGAATGGCAGAGCGAGCGCACCTCAGCAGCGGGCGTCATCAGTTTCTCCGGCAGCGGCGATGCGCTTCTGCTCGATGATGCATTCATGCAGACAAATAATCTGCAAATCAGTCTCGCGGCACTCTGGAAAGGCGGCACGGCACGGCAGGAGCTCTTCCGCTTCGGCGATGACAAAGCGTTTATCGCATTGACGCCGCAGAATGCAAACGGCGTTGCCGAGCTGACAATCACAGACGGCAATACAACCGAGACCCTGACAGCCTCCGCGCCGCTTGCAAAGGGCGAATGGAGCAAAATCACCGTGCGCATCCTGAACGGCACCGGCACGCTGCTCATCAACGGGCAGCAGGCAGCAGGCAAATCGCTCTCGCTGACGCCGCTTGATGTGATGTGCGCCGCCGAAACCGATCTTTGCAGCATCGGCGGCAGCTTTAAGGGCGCGGTCGATTATGTCAACTTCTATTTCAAAGAAACCGCCGAGCCGGACATCGCATACAGCGGCAAAGAGGATGCCGATGACACAGACCCCGGCAAGGTCCGCGGGGATGTGGACGCAAACGGCAGATTTGAGCGTGCAGACGTTGTCATGATGCAGCAGTTTTTGCTTGCCGCCGGTACGCTGACCGACTGGACAGCCGGCGATATGGACGGAAACGGCAAAATCAACAGCGCAGACCTCTCGTTCATGCAGCGGGAGATTGTACGGTAAAACAACAAAATTGCGCAAAAAAAATGCAGCGGGCGAACCGAATCGGTGGCGCCCGCTGTTGTGCATATTGCTGTACCGTTATATTGGAAATTTGTGAAAATAACGGCTTGTTTTTTTGTGCAGTTTGTGATATAATGAAGTATATCTGTGCAGTTTGTTTGCATTCTGCCTCCGGATATTGCGACAAGCATGATATTCTGCAAAAAAAGGAGCGTAACACCAATGAAACAATTTGGCCATTTCGATGACGTGCGCAAGGAATACGTCATTCAGTCTCCCCGGACACCGTATCCGTGGATCAACTACCTCGGTACGCAGGCTTTCTTTTCGCTGATTTCCAATACAGCGGGCGGATACAGCTTCTATAAGGATGCCCGTCTCCGCCGCATCACCCGTTACCGCTATAACAATGTCCCGATCGACATGGGCGGCAGATATTTCTATATCAAGGACGGCGAAACCGTCTGGAACCCGGGCTGGTCGCCGGTGAAAACCGAACTCGATGCCTATGAGTGCCGCCACGGTATGGGCTATACCGTCATCACCGGTCAGAAAAATGACCTGAAGGCAGAGGTTACCTTCTTTGTTCCGCAGAATTATGACGGAGAAGTACAGCAGCTGATCCTGACCAACACCGGCTCCGCAGAAAAGCGCTTTAAGCTCTGGTCCTTTGCAGAATGGTGCCTCTGGGATGCACAGGATGACTGCACAAACTTCCAGAGAAACTTCTCAACCGGCCGCGTCGAGGTCGAGGGCTCCGCAATCTATCATAAGACCGAGTACAGAGACAGACGCGATCACTATGCATTCTATACCGTCAATGATACCATCGACGGCTATGATACCGACCGCGATTCCTTCATCGGCCTTTACAACGGCTTCGGCAATCCGCAGGCCGTCACCGAGGGCAAGGCATTCAATTCCTTCGCAGACGGCTGGTCTCCGATCGCTTCGCATTACAAGGAGATCACCCTCCAGCCGGGCGAATCCAAGACGCTGATCTTCATTCTTGGTTATGTTGAGAATCCGGTTGACAAAAAGTTCCTTGCAGACGGTCAGACCATCAACAAGGAAAAGGCATATGCGATGATCGCAAAGTATGATACCCCGGAGAAGGTCGCTGCCGGCCTCGACGAGCTCAGAGCAGCATGGGACAAGCTCCTCGGCATCATCAATGTCAAGACCGGCGATGACAGAGTCAACCGCATGGTCAATATCTGGAACCAGTATCAGTGCATGGTCACCTTCAACCTCTCCCGCTCCGCTTCTTACTTCGAGAGCGGCATCGGCAGAGGCATGGGCTTCCGTGATTCCAACCAGGATATCCTCGGCTTTGTCCACCAGATTCCGGACAGAGCAAGAGAGCGCCTGATCGACCTCGCTTCGACCCAGCTTGAGGACGGCGGATGCTATCACCAGTATCAGCCGCTTACCAAGAAGGGCAACTCCGATATCGGCGGCGACTTCTCCGATGACCCGCTGTGGATGATCCTCTCCGTCGGCGCTTATATCAAGGAGACCGGCGACTGGAGCATTCTTGATGAGGCGGTTCCGTATGACAACGATGCCTCGAAGGCAAAGCCGATGCTCGATCACCTGACCGTTTCCTTCTATCATATCGTCAATAACCTCGGTCCGCACGGCCTGCCGCTCGCAATGCGCGCAGACTGGAACGACTGCATCAACCTCTCCTGCTTCTCCGATAAGCCGGGCGAGAGCTTCCAGACCTACACGAACCCGAAGTTCGCGGCAGAGGGCGGCTACTCGAAGGTTGCAGAGTCCGTTATGGTCGCAACGCTCTTTACCTATGCAGGTCCGACCTATGTCGGCATCCTGAAGCATCTGGGCAAGGACGACGAGGCGGCTAAGGCACAGGCTGAAATCGACAAGATGAAGCAGAATGTCATGGAATCCGCATTCGACGGCGACTGGTTCCTCCGTGCATACGATGCTTCCGGCGCGAAGATGGGCAGCAAGGAGTGCGAGGAAGGCAAGATCTTCATCGAGCCGCAGGGCTTCGCTGTTATGTCTGAGATCGGCAAGGATCAGGGCGCGGATATCAAGACGCTCGAATCCATCGACAAGTACCTCAATACGAAGTACGGCCTCGTGCTGAACAACCCGGCATTCACAAAGTACTACATCCAGTACGGTGAAATCTCGACCTATCCGGGCGGATACAAGGAGAACGCCGGTATCTTCACGCACAACAATGCATGGATCATCTGCGCAGAGGCATATGCCGGCAGAGGCGACAAGGCATTTGAGTATTACAGCAAGATTGCTCCGGCATTCAATGAGGAGATTTCCGACCTGCACAAGACCGAGCCGTATGTCTACGGTCAGATGATCGCGGGCAAGGACGCATCCCGCTTCGGCGAGGGCAAAAACTCCTGGCTGACCGGTACTGCTGCATGGAACTTCGTTGCAATTTCGCAGTACATTCTCGGTATCTCCGCAGATTTCGACGGTCTGAAGATCGACCCGTCCATTCCGAAGGCATGGGACGGCTTCACCGCAACCAGAAAGTTCCGCGGCGCAACCTACAACATCACCGTTCAGAATCCGGATCACATCTCCAAGGGTGTGAAGTCCGTGACGGTTGACGGCAAGGCAATCGAGGGCAATGTCGTTCCGGTATTCCCGGAGGGCGGCGAGCACACGGTTGTTGTGGTTCTCGGCTGAAACTGAATCAACAAAACCCGGCACAGAACTTTGCTTCTGTGCCGGGTTTTATATTACCCGGTTGCGATTTCGCATAAAAAGAGCTATATCCGAGCAGTGCCGCCCTCCAATTTAGCGCCCAGGCAGTCGCGCCATGTACTTTTTCGCCTGCTCCCATTGCCTTTTCCTGCATAATATGATATAATAATAGGGAATCACCGTGACAGGAGGAAATGAACATGGATGCACAGACACTCGCCGCAAAAAAAGAGGAGTTCCTCACGATTTACCGGGATAATATCACCCGGACCGGCAGCGATAAGCTGCTGCACTACCTGCTCTCGGAGGAAAGCGATTTCTTCACAGCGCCCGCAAGCACCCGCTATCACGGCGCCTACGAGGGCGGTCTGCTCGAACACTCTCTCAATGTGTATCACAATCTGAAGGCGTATCTCGCCCGCGAGCGCGTACACGATACCTACGGATTTCCGGAGTATTCCGAGGAGAGCATCGCGGTCTGTGCGCTGCTGCACGATCTCTGCAAGATGAATTTTTACACAGTTGATTACCGCAATGCGAAAAATGAACAGGGCATCTGGGAGAAGGTGCCGTTTTATAAGATCGACGACCGTCTGCCTTACGGTCACGGCGAAAAGTCCGTGTTTATGATCCAGTTTTTCATGCATCTGCGGAAGGAAGAGGCAATGGCAATCCGCTGGCATATGGGATTTTCGGGTCCCGAAGACGCGAATACAGTCGGCAGAGCGCTGGAGCGCTTTCCGCTTGCCTTTGCACTGCACATTGCCGATATGGAAGCAACCTATTTTCTGGAGGGCAGCCCGCTCTGAACGGCAGCCGCATAAATTCAGTCCCGAAGCATTCACATCCGCTTCGGGGCTTTAATCATACAGATAAAAATGACGCAGGTTCGGCATTTGAAAGCAGCATACCGGCGTTGTTCTTGATCCGGCGGTAATACTGCGCGGGCAGGCTGCGCTGAATCAGCCGCATTGCTTCCGTGAAATTCAGCGGTGCGTTGATATCCCGCGCACCGGTCGAGACAAAATGTGCATACTGATTTGCAAGCAGATAGAGCGCAAGCTTTCGGTTTTCCAGTTGCAAAATGCCCTCTACTGAAATTTGCAGGAGAATGCCGGTTTTCCGGAGCACAATCCACTCCTCCGGTGTCCAGAGCCCGAAAAAGCGGTCAATATCCACCGCAATCGGGAACAGTCCGCTGACGATCTGAAGGCGTTTGATCTCCTCGCAGAGCTCTGCCGTAACATTTTCATACGGCAGGTCGATCATCAGATAGCCGGATTCGCCGAGCACAAACTGCTTTAATTCCCGCGGGTGTTCGACGCAATAAGCAAAGGGCACAACGGCTCCGCTGACCAGCCGCATCGGGGCAGCGCTCTCCCGCAGCGCCTCGAGCTTTTCGCTGCGCGCTTGCAGGAATGCGTCCGGTTCATGAATATCGGGATTGAAAAACGGAGCTGCTACGGCAATTTTGATATTGCTGTCCCGGAAGGCATCGACGCGTGCGCGGGCATTATCCGCAGACAGGGCACCTCCGCCGACGACAGGCAGCCCCGGCAATAGATTCGCATGAATATCGACATAATAGTTCATTGACCCTGTTCACTTCCTTTCCGGCGATTCCGTTTCCGGCATATGATACAATTTTATTGTACCACAAAAATGATTGCCTGTCAATAATTTGTGGATAATATATGAACGCACAATGAAAAATTCTGCGGCAGTATTCGCCGGGAATAGTTGTGCAAAATAACGAATCCTCTCAGGATTGCGCCCCTGCGGCGGGCAGTGCCCGCTGCCGACCGGCGCTTTGCTGTATTGGATGCGGGCAGTGCCCGCCGGGCTGATTTTTGAGCTCTGATATTGACAAAAAACCCGCTGCATGGTACAATGAACGTGTGAGAAATCATCCTGAAAGGGGAATACCGGTTATGCAAAATGCATCCGCGAAAATTATCGCATCCTCAACCGCAGGCGATACCGTTGTCGCCTCGGCTGCTCGCATTTCGACAACGCAGGGTACCGCGCTTGAGGTCTATGCGCGCTCCTGCGAAAAGGAAAACAATGCATCACTGATCGAAAAGGTCGTCGCCTCAGGGCACACCTCAACGCTCGAACATCAGATCTTTACCGTCGCGTTCGATAATGTCTCTGTCTGCACAGAAGAATTCGTCATCGAATTCCGGCTGGGATCATATACAGTCAAATCGCGCAGATATGTCGATTTCACATCTGCCGGATTCTATATCCCGCCGATGCCCGAGACACTGGAACCGGAATACCGGGCGCATATGCAGTCGCTCTTTGATGCCTATGCCAAGCTGCTGGCGCTGGATATTCCGAAAGAGGACGCCCGCTATCTGCTGCCGTATTGCTTCCGCAGCAACTTCTACTGCACGATGAATGCACGCGAGCTGCTGTATATGATTACGGTTATGTGCTCAGGCCGCGGCTCATTTTATCCGGAGCTGAAAGCGCTCGGCGAGTCGCTCAAAGAGCAGATTCGCGCCTGTTTCCCGAATCTGCCGGAGCAGTTTGCTGCGCGGCATCATGCCGATGCGCAGCGCTATGCACCGCAGATGCCCGCAAATCCGATTCCGCAGCCTGAGGTCCGGAAAGCACAGACTATGCTCCGCTCTGCCCCGCCGCATGATGCACAGGCGCTTCTGAATCAGGCGCAGCATTACAATGGCACTGTCTCCGCTGCGGCAGACGCTGACTTCATCCGCAGCGAACGCCCGCGTGAGCTTGAGCTGCTCCATGCGCAGTTTGAGATTCGCAGTCTCTCGCTCGCCGCGATCACGCATCTTGTGCGCCACCGCGTCCAGACCGTGCTCGTGCCGCAGGTGACGAAGGCGGTCTTTGCACAGAAGTATGTGCTGCCGGAGTCAATCGCTGAAAACGCCGAAGCTGTTGAAATTTATCATACTGCATTTGCCGAAAACGCCGCCGTTCTCAACCGGATGCTGCAAAACGGTCTGCCCGCTGAGGCAATTCAGTATTTCGCGCTCGCCGGCAACCAGCTCGATGTGCTCTGCGACATGAACGGCAGAGAGCTGCTCCACTTCATGAAACTGCGCACCTGCAACCGCGCACAGTGGGAGATCCGCGCCTGTGCGGTCGATCTGCTGATGCAGCTCCGCAAAGAATGTCCCGATGTGTTCCGCACATTCGGCCCGAGCTGCTTTGTGACGGGCAAATGTCCCGAGGGACGCCTCTGCTGCGGAAAACAGGCAGCGGTGCAGGAATTCTTCGCACAATAACGCCGAATTTTGAAAGAATTATGATTTTGCGGATAAAATCTGAAAAAGTGCTTGCAAAATCAGCCGAAATCCGCTATAATATAAGGAGTTATTGTTTACAGAAGGGAGCTTCCCAATGGCAAGCGGAAAAAAACTGTTCGGCACAAAGCCCGTGCGCCGCACAAAGCGCAGTGTCAAGAAGCAGAAGAAGCATCGCGGTCCGGTCATGCGGTTCAAATTCAGCAGATTAGTGCTGATCTGGGTGCTGAGCCTGATTCTCTGCTTCGGTGCCTATCTCTATAAAGTGAATTTTCATCCCGATCCGGAAAAATCAACCGACAGCGAATCCTCGGCAGTTGTAGAGGAAAGCACGCTCGCCCCGGAGGAAAGCTCTGTTGCAGAGCTGCTCCCGGATGAGTCCTCGCAGTCAGACAGTCTGATTGACGTTTCCCTCGCAGAATCCGAGGAGGATTCCGCTCCGGCACCGACAGGGCCGAAAAAAATCAATCCGGTTCCGGGAACCGTCGTTTCCGCGCACACCGCTGAATATCTCGATAAATGCGCATTTATCGGTGAAAAGAACATCTATTATCTCGGGCTTGCCGGACTGCTGAAAGCGCCCTATGGCTATTATGCAAGCGAAAACCTGACGCTTCAGAATTATCAGCGTGAATCGGTCGTGCTCAAGGACGGCTCCCGCCCCGAGGGCACCAAAATCCGCGTGCTCAGTGCGATTCGCAGTGCAAGCTGCCCGATCTACCTGATGTTCGGCACCGAGAGCCTCTCGACACAGGCAGCGGACGAAACTGCTGAGCAGTTCCGCATTTTCATGAACGATGTCAGAACGGCAGCGCCGGAGGCAGAGATCTTCGTGATGTCGATTCCGCCTGTGACCGCGGCTGCGGAAAAGGGCGAAAAGCCGCTCAAAAACTCGGTCATTGACGATTACAACTCCAAGCTGCTGGAAATCTGCAATACGGAGAATGTTTGGTTTGTCGATACCAACACCGCACTCAAGGATAACAACGGCAGGCTTGATCCCCATTACGCAATGGAGGACGGCATTCACCTCACAACCGAAGCCGGACAGATCCTGCTGAACTATGTTTTGTCCCATATTCCGGAATAATACCAATCAGAGAGCGGACGGCTGAAAAAGTCGTCCGCTCAGTTTGTCGTCATACTTCGTTAGTAGTTCAATTAAAGTTTTGATCAAACTTTTTCAAAAGTTTGCGGGTTCTTAGGGCAGCGCCCTAAGCCGTGCTCCGCAGAGCACGGAACAGCCTGTAGAAAAAGGTATCGCTTCGCGATGATTGATATTGGGCTCTGCCCAAACCCGCCAAAGGGACATTGTCCCTTTGGAATCCCATTATAAGCAAAATGAAAGAAAATGCGTGATTATTCCTTTTCT
>Ga0310691_10006702_pt1 | contig 12230 bp, 13 predicted proteins | sample 176DNAGHGlowgp2_FD_203887 | JGI IMG/M metagenome (GOLD analysis project Ga0310691, IMG submission 203887) | Sheep rumen microbial communities from Palmerston North, Manawatu-Wanganui, New Zealand - 1766 DNA GHGlow gp2 (v2) (version 2) | ecosystem: Host-associated > Mammals > Digestive system >... | reverse complement strand
GGAGTTTCTCTCATAATATAATAATAATCTTTAGAAGGATTCTCTGGTAATCTTCTTTGATAATATTTACGCATTTTTTGTCCTTCTTTACCTATTTCTTCTAATATATTTCTTGCTAGTACTTCATTACTTCTTAATGGGTATACTACTTCTGCTCCTTCTCCACCACCAGCATTTATATGATTAGAAAGTATAATAACATTAGGATCACTTCCTAAACTATTCATTATACTTAATCTTTCTCCTCTAGTTAAACTTTTATCACTATCTCTAGTTATTATTACTGGAACGCCTAATTCTCTAAAACGATTATACATATAATTAGCTGCTCTTAAGTTATAATCTTTTTCTTGTAGATTACCACTAACAGCACCACTATCTATTCCTCCATGTCCAGCATCAACAACAATCCTATAATTCATAATTTCCTCCTTAGTATAATGTATGCTAAGGCACAAAAAAGAAGACTTTTCTTTTTTATTATCTGTTTATAAATAATACTTCTATCCTTTTAATAAGGACAAATATGTTTAAAACAAGTATAAAAAATAAATAATATACAATAGTGCTTACAATAGTATCAATTAATGGATTAATCCCACGTCCAACAAAAATTGCACTAAACGATATTAATAATAAAATAATGCAAAGAATGATTTCAAAAACTGTAGAAGTAAAACTTTGTTCTAATAATTCATTATATTTAGATTCATTGTTCTTTGGTTTTATTGTACATAATATACTTAAAATTGCAAAGAACATGGAAATTAAAATTGATAAAATTATTACTAATGTGTCAAATATATCTCTTGTAATTATATGTATACTGCTAATAGATAAAGAGAATATGATAGGAATAAAATATATACTAAAAAACTGCATTTTATTATGTTTAAAAAATGATAAATGACTTAGAATAATGCCGTAAATATTTAGAAAATTACCTAGTTTTCTTGTAAAACTATACGATAAGAATATTATTCCAAAAATTGAACCAATTAATAATCCATTGTTCATAAAATACCCCTTTCTCCAATTGTAAGTACCATTTCATTCAAATAATCGTTTATGACATCTTTTATATAATTATTTAGCTTCAATTTTTCTGGATGGCCATCTTTTCCCTTTAACTCATTTGGTATAAGTTCTATTATGCTTAGTTTATCTATATTATGAACGCCTATTGTTCTATCATGTTCACCAATAGTTACGACAATTTTTGCATCATCATATACATGTTTTTCGAAATCAAATAGATTATATTTACCCTGTGAGGCGTATTTAATACTTCTAAATAGTTTCTCCCATTTACTCTCTGTCAAGCATAGATCAGTAAGTACTCTAATCTCCCTTCCATATCCTCTTGATAAATTATCAGCTATATCATTAGACTTGTAGTTTTTAATTAAACTAATTTTTTTAATTTTATCTTTTTTTAATAATCTATCAATAAATAGTTTTGGTGCAATACAATTACATTCTATTGAAATATTGTATTCATTTGAAAAAAAATCTTGCATTTGTGTTGTTGTGATTGTCTTTATACCATATGAGCCTATATTTTGAAAGATTAACATTCCCTTTTGTACCTTTAGTGTTTTACTATCCTTTGGAAAAACTACATAAATATAAAAAGGTCGTATTTCTATATCATTGGCTCTTTTTATATATTGTTTAGTCTTTGTTTCCAAATCTATAATATCAGCCGTGTTTCCATATTCGCCAGAAAATATTCTAGCACAATACGCAATAAAGTTTTCATCTTCAATTTTGTCTTTTTCTTCAAATTCACAGCTATATGATTGTTTGTTTTCCTCATTAATTTGAATCAGTTTATACTTTTGAAAGAAGTTTTTAAATATAATAGAAATGTCAGGATACACCTCGCAAGTACTATTTAAAGTAAATGGATCATTTAAGTTATATATTCCCTTATTTGTTTTTGAATTTGTTGTTCTTAAATAAAAACTACATGCAGTTATACTTATATTGGTCATATTGCTACACTCCTTTACAACTAAAAAAGCGCAGTACAAAACAATTAAGCCTGTACTAGCGCTTTTATTAATACTATTATATAACACTCATAATATTTGTAAAGTCTTTTTATTGCTTATCTTTCTTTAATCCAGTTTTGTCTATACTCTTCTCCTTGTTTAGAGAAGTTAGCTACTGCTATCGTAGTAAATAAATATAATCTTGGATCTACATCTCCACTTTTAAATACATTTATTTCTGCATCATCAAATGGTACACCAGATTCTATTCCACTCATAACACTAACTATAGCTTTAATAGCATTAGTTGGTACTTGTTCATTTGATACAAAAATAACCCAATCATTCATCTTATCTGGATTAATTAAATTAAAACTTTCTCTAATTATTCTTCCTCTTTCAACTCTATTAACAGCTTGTAAAGATGATTTAAACATTTCTAATTCTTCTTTTTTTATCATAATAATCCCCTCAATGGTTGTATATTATAACACAAATCAAATGATTAGTAAATGGTCAGTTGGATTGCTCTCTTCAGGGGGCTCGCCCTTTGAATTCCTGTATGTGTTAAAAGCCTTTAAAATGGGCTTTTTTATTTCATCAAAGTATGAAAAAAACCATTATAAAATGGTTTATTCTGGTCTGTTGGTACCTAAATGGTACCTAAAGTCAATTCATTATTAACTCTATCTTATTAGCAAAGGCTTTTATTTCTTTACCAGTTAAATAAGTAATCATTGTTTCTGAATTAAATATATTTTTACATTCAATTAAATATTTCTCATCATCGCTCATTTTTTTATAGTTAATGCTAGTTTTATAAATGATTCTATCATCTATATTATCAACTTTTCCTATGTCATTGTTATTTGTTGGATACCAATAATATTCTTCTTTTACCAAATCGTAAAATAACACATATAATTTAGTAAAATTATTTTTTATAACTTTTTTCTTTAAATTATCAACCAGTTTTTCCAACATCGTTGCAACAGATTCCCTAGTTCCAACACAAAAGACAGCAATTTGTTTTTCATATTTAGAAGTATATTCTTTTTTTACATACTTTTCTATTAAAGCATTAGAAGTTTTTATAAGATTATTATCTACACATTCTATAACTAACATATCTATATTTCTTTGTGGTGTTTTATCTTTCTTTAATCTATTCTTAAATTCGGTTATTACCTCTATTTGCTTATTAGTTATTTCATCTACAATATCGCACTCTTTTAACTTAGATATACCATGTCTAGCCTGATTACTTATGTGTGAATATTTAATTAATAGATTCTTAATTACTTTCTCAACAGGAGCAAACTTATCAGCATCATGTTCTGATATAAAACTAAAATTCATTTCTAATTTACTAACTCTTTTTAACTTGTAGGCGCCTATATTTACATTATTATGTAATATAGAATCTGTAGAGAAAACATTCTTTATTTCAAATTCTTGTTTGAGCATTTCATCAGTTTTGTTTATAACAACTGGATAATTTACTTCAAATTCCTTTTTAATTACTCCAGAATATAGATTATATGCCATTAAACCTCCAATTCTTATCGTCTTCTTTAAAATATAGTAGTCATCACTATATTCTTTTAATACCTTTTTATCTTTTAATTTTTGTTTGTAGTTTTCAACATATTTTATTGGATGAATTTTTTTAGAAATTAAGCTTCCCTTTTTCATTTGTGACTTTACAATATGATATTTAAACTTTTCATTTTGTATTGAATACTTTATTGTACTTAAATTTTCATTCATAAAATTCCTCCAATCAAAAAAGTAGATTATATTCCACCTTAAAAAGCAAAATATTATCTACTATTCCTAAGTATATTATATCATTGATTTAATAAATAAAAAAACAATTTTATGAAAAATATTCTCTTATTATTTACTTCAGCATTTCTTATAAAGAAAAAGAGCAATAATTTGCTCTAAAATAGCCAATATCTAAATGAATATTCTGCAATTTCTTTCATAATATTAAACATTTCTTCAGCTGTCCATTGATCTTCTCTAAAGAACATAGAAACAGGTGCAAAACCACCATGATCTCTATCATTATCTTTTTTATTAACATAAATTTTGTTAATATCATAAAATTCATTTAGACACCATACTTTTGATAACACAGTTAAACTATCATCTGCAAAATCACAACCATGGCCAAAACAAACAAATGGTGTAATGTTTTCATAATGCATATATGTTTTTATGGCTGTTAAGTTTTTTCCAAGTCTTTCTATCGCGTTACCTGTTGCTTGTTTTTCTTTTCCCTCTTTTTCTCTTTCTTTATTTGTTCCTTGGTGCTTTACTTCAGCTATAACTAATGGATATTTGATATCATCTGCTTCATCAACTAAATAAATAATTCCACCATCAGGTACAATAGCTCTACTATCATCGTAAGCATAAAATTCAGTTCTTACATTTTTCTTCTTTATAAAATCTACCATATCACATATTTTGATTGCTTTTGCAAACTCTAAATGATAGTTTTCATATTTAGTAGACATTTCAAATCTATCTTCTAGATATTCCATTACCATTTCTGCTGCTGCATAAACAGCTTTGTCATCATTTTTTGATAAAACATTTTTAGGTTTATGCTGTTCTATTCTTTCTCTTAATGATTCATGTTGACTCATATTTTTATACCTCCTTATATTTGAAAACTTCAACCAAATACAAATATTCTTTAACATGAATATCTCTGTTATTTAAGTTTCTTGATCCTCTAAAAGTGTTATATTTTTTTTCCATAACTGTTACATTCCCAATTTTTGAAAGCATCTTTACCATTTCTTCTTTTTTTATAAATCCATCAGAATTAAATGATATAAGTAAATACCTTGCTTTAGCCTTTTTACATAAGTTTTCAAAAGTTTTAAGTGCTTCCCTGGCTTGATTGAACTTTGAACGATTCCAATCTTTTGGAATGCCTGAAACTGAACTAACTTCCTTAGGCCTTTTATATTTATTAATCACATTTAACATAAAATAATTTGAACCATATGGATGTTGATTATATGGTGGATCCATATATATTAAGTCTGCTACATCTAATTTACTTACAAGCTTGTTAGCATCTTCTTTATATATTTCAACGTCACAATTATAATTACTAAACACTGGGAACGGTAAATCTATATCTTTTTTAATTCTTGATAATGCATTTTCATCGTTTCCACCAAATTGTCCAATTCCCGTTTTACTGTTTTTATAAAATCCTTTAAATACGCCTGATGTATTGTTTTTAACAGATGCTTCTGTTAATAATGGTGCTATAAAAAATTGTCTATATTGTTCAGGTATATTATCTATAAGTTGTCTTGCAGTATCTATATATCTAGCATTTCGTGTTGTATAGAAACATCTTTCACCAAGTTGAATATTATTAATATCTTTTGGGGCATACATTTCAGAAATTATTCCACTATGTAACTCACCATCTAATTGTTCCTTTAAATAGTTATACCAAGATACTAACTCATCCATATCTATATCTTTCTTATTACTTAGATAACATTTATTAATTATATATGCATATTCTTCTAAATCATTTGCAATCAATTTTGAGGAATGTTGCTTTAGATAACGTGATACAATTCCAGAACCTGAGAATATATCAACAATATCAAGTTTATCTTTTCCAAGTTTCTTTTTTACAACATCAATTGCATCGCCAATGAATCCTAGCAAAGACCTCTTATTTCCTATGTAGGTAATAATTTGCGTTGTTAAATATTCTTCATTTTCAAATTGAAAAATGTCATTTGTAGATTCCTTCTTCATATTATTACCTCCTAATCCATTATACCATATTTACATAAATTAATCGCCATAATTGAGTAAATTATTCATCTTTTTTAACAATTCTTCACTGTGAGAAAGCATTTTTGATTTTTCTCTCTTCCCCCTAGTCGTCAAAAATTGCCAATTCTCAGGTACGCAAGACCTTATCTAAATTCGTACCTGATTCGTAATTCTTATTAATTTGTTGTAAGAGGCAAAATCCTTGCAAACACTGATAAATAAAGGATAAATCAGTGATTTATAACTATAAATTTGCTCTCTTCAGTGGGAAGAGAGCATTTAGGATACACCCTGCTTATTTTCCTAATTCCCAAAAGCAACAATCTACTACTTTCATTGGTGGATATTCAATTACTGGTGGATACTTAGTATTATTATTCATCTTTGCTCTCAACTTTTCAAATTCTTTTTTATTATTCTCATAATAATCTAATACATTTTTAATTGTATTAGTAGGATTTTTACCAAAGTATCCTACTAACCCAACACTCCTAATACCCTTTTTAAATTGATTGTCATAAGCAGGTAAACAACCTAAAGTTCCTAATAATATCTTAGTAGTTAAAGTATCTGTTATTCTTTTATGGTTATTATATGGTTTATAATAATCACTAATATAATTAATAAGTTCAATTAAGTCATCTATATTGTTTCTTAGATATTCAACATTATCATAGTTATCATACTTTTTATCTAATAATTTAATCACTAAATCTTTATGTATTTTATAATCTTTTTCCATTAAAAATGAATTTCTAAACATACCCCAATTAGCTAGATAAAATCCTAATTGTAAGCATAAATAATCTATATCTCTATTTTTAGATTTTCTAGCATCTTGAAAAGACTTATAGCAGTATTCCCAAGATCTAAATCTACTATTTGGATCTTTTACTAAATTATTATAAAACATTTCTCCTGCTTTTATTACATCTTTTATATTATTCATATACTTCTCCATTATTTTATATATTCTTTTAAGATATTAATAACTTTAATTCTTTGAACTTTATTAATATTTATATCCAATACTAAATTATTTGAAAATTCTATATAAGCCTTTTTTCTATAACTTGAATAACAGTTTTCTTTATAATCTTCCATAGTTCTTAAATGTACCTTTTTAATTAAATCATTTGGTAGTTTATTACCATATTTTTCTATAATTCTATTTCTTAAATCTATAAATACCCATTTTTTAGTAACATTTATATTATATATATCATATAACCAATCTAATGTATTACTATTTGAAGATTTTTTTCCTTCCAATGCTTCACATAGTTTATTGAAATATTTAGGATTTCTATTATATAATTTATTAATCATTTCTTTTCTCACTTCTTTTTCAGCATGATGAATCTTTCTATGACATAGAGGGCATAGATTAAATAAATTATCTGGTTCATTAATAAGCTTTTCGATATTCTCAATATGTGAATAACTTTTTACTAAATTCTGTTCTACTAGATGATGATGTTCAATATAATAGAAACCATTTTCTTCTCTAAAAGTTTTATGATTAAAGAAACATCTACAATATCTTTCAAAATAATTAGCTATTACTGATAACGTCTGATTATTAGTGTTTTCTTTTTCTATATCATGTATCAATTGTTTATGTTCATCTTCATTAATTAGTATATGTGATGTCATATAATTAATATTTTTTACATTATACTTGTGTAATAATTTGTCTTTGGAATACTTTGCAACATCTTCTTTCGCAATACCTCTAAGATTTAATTTAATATATTTATCACCATCTTCAGATTCAGCAAATATAGATTTTTCATTGACTATTCCATTATTGTAGTCAGAATCTACTACATCACCAATGAATAGTATTCTATTACTTGAATCTGGTAGATTAAAATAAAAAATCAAACACTTATCGCCTTTATTTATATGATATAGTTTTTTATTTCCTAATCTCCAATAAATATATTTGTCATACTTATTATATTCATCTAATAATTCTTTAAAGCTTGCACCTTCATAATTAGCAGCATTTCCTTTTAAAATATGATATTCCATAATTACCTCTTACTATTAATTATTATTTCTTTTTCTATTAATTTTATTTGATTACCTTTACCATCATAAGTTTCAAGAGTTCTTGATGATTCAACATATTTTTTTATTAAATCAACTATTGTGTTAAGTTCTTTAGAATCATAATCTTTTTTAATAGTATAAATAAAATCAAAATTATTTCCATACTCAACTACCTTAGATGGTATATAAATATTATCTGTCTTCTTTTCTTCACCTATTAATAATCCATATCTTAAACCAGGAAAGATTTCTTTATGATATTCAGCTTTATTACTATATGTAATAGTATCATGTGTAGTTATATCATTATACTTTACTTCTATAACTAACCTAGGAATAACTGAATCATTATTCTTTTCACCTACAAATATATCTACATTCCATGGTTTACCATTAATATCACTTATATCTTTTACTGATATATTATCTTTATAAACAATAGATAGTTTTCCTTTATCATTAATTTTAGTAGTAACAACTTTATTTAATGATACTGAATGAGGTAGTAAAACATCATTAGATATAATAATATTTTCTTTATCTAACCATTTATTAAAATCAGTATCCTTAGTTAAAGCATTTAGTATACTTTCTACCCATTTTTCTTCTTTTCTTTTTTGTACTGTTACTTTTTTAATTATTATATTACCCATAATTAATCATTCCTTCTTTATCTCACAATCATTTCATCTATTTTATTAGATATAATTTCATTTAATCTATTTATTCTTTCAGTTATAACTGAATTCTTATCTATTAGTTTAATTATCTCATTATTACCCTTTTTATTTATATAAGTAGATAATCCTATTCTAAAATTATTATTTATAATATCATCAGGTAATACATTTATACTTATACCTTCTATTTCTTTATCTATTAATAATATATTAGATAAATCATTATCATCTACATTAGTTAACTCTTTTATATTAATAGTTTTATCTAATCTAATATTATATGATGCTTCTTGTATTATATAAGCTTTAGAATTATCTATAAATATACTTTTAGTATTGTGTAATAATCTATATTTCTTATTATTCTTATAATTAGATATTTTATTATAATCATATATTGCGAATATATTTTTAAACCTGATGTGTGATGGTTTAATATAATCATTATATTCTAAATATGTTCCATAATTATAATAAATAACATAGTCATAATCACTAGGATTAATATCATCAAATGAATTATATAGTTTTCTATCTATTCCTAATATATCATCAAATAATAAATAATTATTTAATGAAGATGAATACTTACCCATTACTTTACTTATTCTATGATCAATATATATATCAACATTTTCATATTTTAAATATGGTATATAACCTGTTGATATAAATAAATACTTTTTATTCTTATCTATAAATTTATCTAATACTCTATCATTTAATGAAGGTATTTCATAATCTTGATAAGCAATATGTTTAAGTAATTCATAATACTTTTTTGACTCTAAATCTTTAATTACCCTATCACCATTTATTATTTCTTTTAATTTATCTTTTAATAGATCTATTAATTCATCTATTTCACCATTTATTATTTTTCCATAATCTAAATTATTTTTTTCTATTAAATACTTAGCATAATATAATACTTCTACATATTGTTTAGTTAGAATAGTTAAATTATAGTTTTCACCATGTTTATGTACTTCTTCATAAAACTTATCATCTTTATAATTATCTATAAATTTAATATTACTTATCATTATTAATCACCTCTAAGAGTAAGCATTCTTTTATCTTACTATCATTTAATAATAATTCTTTATATAATTTATCTCTTTCATTTAATGGTTTTAATAATTCTACACACTTTTTTTGTTTATCTATAGAAACATTAGGTATTTCTATTTTTTCTATATCTTCTTTAACCATAGCATATGATAAGGGTTTATCATTATCAATATAGAATTTCTTTATACCAATTGTTTCTAAATATTCTGCTACAAAAAGTGGATCATAATCTTTAGATATATTTCTTAAAACAATAAAGTTCTTTTTAATAATAATAGGATATTCAGTATTTAAATGACTTGCATATCCAACATGTGCTGTTGTGGTAGATGGAATATTAGCAATTATAATATCCCCTTCTTTTAATATATATTTATCTTTAATATTCATATTAATTTCTTCAGGTTCACTAGAATTATAATTAATAACACACTTATCTACATCTTTAGTATCTATTGAATAAGCTAGTATTGATTCATCTGAATTATTCTCTATTCTTAGTCCTTTATATATATCTTTAAATATCTTTTTTATTTGCATATACTCCACTTCTTTCTTGCATATATTATATATCTTGACTAAGATTTAGTCAAGATATTATTAAATCTATATTTATATCATATAGTTTAGTATATAAATCAAGTAATTTATATATATCTTCATATATATAATTATTTAGATTATATTCTATTAAAACTATATTTTTATAATTATTTTGTTTAGATAAATCTAAGAGTGTTTTATAGTAATTCTTTATTTTATCTATATCTATTAATATACTTGTTGATTTTATATTCATAATCATTAAATCTAATTCTTTATCTAAAGATAATGTTTTGGTATTACCTGGTTTTAATAAATATTTATATCCTATTATTCTTTTTAGTTTATTTAAGTTTATCATTTTATTTAATATAGATGGTAAAGCTGATATTTTGATAATATTAGAATTAATTGGCGTTATTATTAGATCTTTAGCCTTAATATATTCAGAAGAAATAACATTTTTATTTAATAGCCTTAGTGTTCCCATCTTCTATTTCCTTATTAAGTAATTCATTTATTTCTTCTTCATATAATATTTTATTTTTTATTATAGCTTTAGCTAATTTATCTAATTTATCTCTATTACTAATTAATATTTCTTTAGCTCTATTATAATATTCTTTTACCATTTGATTAGATTTATCATCTTTTATTGTTTTTGTTTTTTCACTTGTTTCATCTCTATTATAAAACCAAGCATCAAATCCATCAGCGCAATAATAATCAGCAAATCTTCTAGCAATATCATATGCTTTGTGTAAGTCTGAATTAGCTCCTAAGTCGCATCTATTAAAGACAACCTCAGTTGCTGCTTTACCTGCTAACACCCTAGCTAGTGATCCCTTTAATTTATATTCACTTTCAGTTTCTTCAGGATCATGATGATATATAATTAGTCCTCTTTTACAGTAATTCTTAGTAACACTTATAAATCTAATAGAACCAGGATTAAAGTAGTTTCCTACTATAGCATGTCCAGCTTCATGGTATGCTACTTGTTCTAATGTTTGCATTTCTGCTTCATCTAAGTCTTTTGAATTACCACCATAGAGTAATTCTAATGATGCTTTAACTATATCATCCATTTTAATAGTTTTTTGATTTTTATAACCAGCATACATTCCTGCTTGTTTACATACACTTTCAAGTTCAGCACATGAATGTCCAGCTATTATGTTATTAACATGATCAAGATTAACATCTTTATCTATTTTTTTATTTTTTAAGTATCGTGTTATTATTTCTTTAGAGTCTTCTTCATTAGGTTCTCTAATTTCTAGTCTAACATCAAATCTTCCTTTTCTTTTTAGTGATGGAGGTAAATCTACTATATTATTAGCTGTAGCTATAACAAATACATCTGACTTTTTAACACTATCTATACATGCTTGTAGTGATGAAAATACATCGTCATTATATTCATCAGTACTAAACTTATCCATATCATCTAATAAGATAATTGCTGGCATATTAGCCTTAGCATCTTCAAATGTCATTTGTAGTTTATTTAAGAATGTTTTTTCATCTTCTTCCCTTCTAACAACATAATTTCTTAAATCAGTTGCATTAATTATACTAAGAGCAAGCGATGTTTTACCTGTTCCTGGAGGACCATATAATAGTAATCCATGTAACATATCACACCCTAACTCCTTATATTTTAAAGGATTGTTTAACATATCTATTATTCTTTTTAAACTTTCCTTTTCATTGTCATAACCATAGATGTCTTTAAATAATTCTTCATTTTTCATAATCTTTTCCCTTCTTTCTCTTCCATCATAGCAATAAGATTATGACCCAACAATGAATTCTTTTGACTAAGAATTTAGTCAAAAAAAAAGAGATATTACTATCTCTTTATTTTTACTTCATTATTTTTTTGAAAGTCTACATAACCTGATAAAGTAATTTCTGTAAAGTCAAAGTTATTTTCTCCTAATAATTTACCAAAAATATTAGCATATACGTTCATATTAATAACGCCTTTATCTTCATTAGCATCATTTACACCTTTTACTAAAGGTAAGGCTATATCTCCATGAAA
>Ga0310691_10006701_pt1 | contig 12231 bp, 7 predicted proteins | sample 176DNAGHGlowgp2_FD_203887 | JGI IMG/M metagenome (GOLD analysis project Ga0310691, IMG submission 203887) | Sheep rumen microbial communities from Palmerston North, Manawatu-Wanganui, New Zealand - 1766 DNA GHGlow gp2 (v2) (version 2) | ecosystem: Host-associated > Mammals > Digestive system >... | reverse complement strand
TATTGAAAAAGGGACTTAAATTCACTACGGCCATGACCATATTCGCGGTGTTTGCCCTGGTGCCGGCTTTTGCCATGTATGCCATATATATCCATAAAGATACCCCTGCGGCGGACCTGCTGTTGATACTTTCGGTTTATCTTCATTTCTTTGCCTGTGCCCGTAAGGGTGACGCTAAGCGGTTAAAGGTGCATTTCATACTCTTTGGAATCTTAGGGGTACTCTTTATGCTCTTCAGGTCCAATCATTTTTATATATATCCGGTGCTCATAGTGCCGGTGGCTTTTTTTATCAAAAATTACAGAAAGCAACTGGTGCCGGTGATGATCGCGGCTTTTGTGATCGCGGCGCTTTTTAAGGGGCCCTTCCTCAAATCTCTGGGGATAAGGGGCGCGGATGCGGCGGAGACTCTCTCCATGCCGCTTCAGATGGTCTCTTACACTCTTAAGGTGGGAGGTGAGGTGTCTCCCTCCGATAAAGCCTTTTTGGATGTGATGCTGCCTCATGAGAGACTGGCCGAGGTATATTCCGAGACCAGCGCCAATCCCGTGAAGCGAGCCATCAGGGACGAGGGCGACCAGCCTTATCTGGAGGCTCATAAGAGCGAGTTCATGAAGCTTTTCCTGAGGGTATTTATAAAGAATCCGGCACCCTGTCTCATAGCTCTGACGGATCATTCCAAGGGATATTACTGCCCTAAGTTCACTCATCCCGAGATGATAATGGGCACCTGGGAAAATGAGTTTGACTCTTATACGGATTCCCTTTTGCCGGGATTTTTGGGAGAACAGGTATATCAGGTGGCTCAGAAAGCCTATGATCTGTATGAAAAATATTTGGGCTGCGCCATGAGTTTTTGGGCAGTTCTGTTACTCATGTTTTACACGATTTACAGAGGCGGCAGTTTCATTCCCTTTATGCCCGCGGTGGGTGTGGTATCCACCTTTATCCTGGCTTCACCGAATGTGGGACGTTTCCGTTATCAGTATCCCGTCATGGCGGCGGCAGTGCTGCTTTTGGGGATCACCCTGCTTAACCGTAATTCGGAGGCGGAAAGGCGTAGTCTTCGTTAATGTCATTATGAATAAAAGAATGGTATCCTCCGCTAATGTCATTCTGAGGAGCGTCAGCGACGAAGAATCTTACCTGAAATAAGAGACACAATCATGAAAAGCATAAAAGAAAAAAATCAGGACATAATCCTGCACGGAAGCATATATAACGCCATAGCCATAATCGCCATCCCGTCCATGGTGAATTCCCTCCTCCAGACTGCATATAATCTGACGGACACCTTCTGGCTGGGACACATAGGCTCCAATGAGCTGGCGGCCATAAATCTGGTGTCTCCCGTGCAGAATATAATCACGAACTTTGGAAACGGTATAACCGTGGCAGGTTCCGTGCTCATCGCCCAGTATATAGGCGCCCGCGAGCGTGAAAAGGCAAAGATCATGGCCTCGCAGATCTATGTGGTGGCCACCATCTTTTCCATACTGGCGGCACTTTTCTGTTTCCTGATCACCCCCTCTTTAGTAGTATGGCTGGGGGCTGAGGGTGATGTCAGGACACATGCATCCACTTATCTGCAGCTGGTGGTTTTAAACATTCCTCTTTTGTTTACCACAAATGTTTACGCGGCCATCAATCAGGCTCAGGGAGACGCTGTCCATCCCATGAAACTGAATCTCATCGGCACGGCGGCAAACCTCATCATGGACCCGCTCTTTATCGTATGGCTCAAAATGGGACCGGCAGGTGCGGCCATAGCCACGGTGGCGTCTTCCGCCATACCTGCAGTCATAGCCGTCAGGCTTTTGTTTGCTCCCAAAGACGGCATCAGGATATCGCTTAAGGGCTTCAGATTCATAAAAGAAGAAGTGATAAAGATCGTCACCATCGGCTTGCCTACATCTTTGGGAGGATCCGTTACCTGGGTAGGCTTTCTGCTTATGAGTAAAAATGTGCTGGTATATGGGCCTGCAGCCATGGCGGCCTATGGTATATCAAACAAGTGTAACGGAGTGGCCACCCTGCCCATAAGCGGCGTGGGAAGTGCGGTAGCTACCATAGTGGGACAAAATATGGGAGCAGGCCAGGTGAAAAGAGCCGAACAGGCCTATAAAAAGGCCATGTACTTTGGCATGATCTTTTTGGGTGTGTCCGGTTTTATCATATCCCGTGACGCTGTGAGTTCCCTTCTGGTGGGAATCTTCAGTGAAGATGTGCAGGTGAGGCTGTACGCCGCGGATTTCCTGGCGGTGATGTCCTCATGGTGCTGGATGAATTCCGTAAATACCTGTACCTCGGGGCTTTTTCAGGGCAGTGGCTATACCCATGTAAATATGGTGGTGGATATATCAAGGCTTTGGATATTCAGATTCGCCACCCTGTTTATGTTTGAGACCATGTTTGGCATGGGCGTGAGGTCCGTCTGGTACTGCGTGGTGATCTCAAACGCTCTCACGGCGCTGGTATATCTGTGTCTGTATTTTATGGGATTCTGGAGAAAATCCAGATTTAAGAGGGCATGATATTTTTTTGTCCGGATAAAGTCATTCTGTCCGGATAAAGTTATCCTGTCCGGATAAAGTCATCTTGTCCGGATAAAGTCATCCTGTCCGGATAATGTCATTCTGAGCGAAGCGACGCTGATCACATCATGAAATGATGTGATGCCGCCCCGGCGAGGGGTTGCGAAGCAACAGGAAGAATCTTACAAACGGTATGATCATGAATAAAAACAAAAAATTTGTAATAAACGGCCGTCAGCTTACGGGCATGATGGGCGGAGTACAAAGATATATAGGCGAGATACTGGATGAGCTGGATAAAATAGCGCCTCCCGGTATGTTTGAGATACTGATCCCCAAGGGCGCATCTTTGGGCAGTAGAAGTTATGTAAACCTAAATGTAGTGGAATATGGTTCATTAAAGGGTCTGTTATGGGAGCAGGTCTGCCTGCCCTTTTATTTATGGAAAAATAAATGTCCCGGCATATTCATGTGCACCATAGTGCCCATGCTCTATCCCAAGGGAATAGCGGTGGTGCATGATGTGATGCCTGCCATGTTCCCTGAGATAGCAAAGAGTATGGGAAACATTTTTGCCAGAAATATGCTGTTGTTAAACTACAGGATAGCCGTTAAAAAAGCCGATATCCCGGTCACTGTATCCGAAAACAGTCGCCGTGATATGGCCAGGCTCTATGGCAGGAGTATAGATGATATCCATGTGATCCCCAACGCTTGGCAGCATATGCAAAGGGTGGGTGTGGACGATTCCTGGATGCAGGATCATCCCGAAGTGAAAAAGGGAGAGTATTATTTTTCCCTGTCTGCCAACAGAAAGCAGAAGAATTTTAAATGGATATATGAGATGGCCAAAAGGAATCCCGACAGGTATTTCCTCATGGCCGGCACTGTGGAAGAATGGCAGAGTAACGAGACTGTCACTGCCAAAAACATAATCCCCCTGGGATATGTAAGTGATGAACATGCCAAATCCCTGATGACAAATTGCAGGGCATTTTTGTTTCCCTCATATTATGAAGGGTTTGGCATACCACCTATCGAGGCTCTCTCCTGCGGTGCTAAGATAGTGGTCGCCAATACCTCATGTCTCCCCGAAATCTATGGCGACAGCGCTTATTACATCGATCCTGATGACTATGATGTGGATCTGGATGAGCTGCTCTCAAAGGATGTGGCCCCCGCCTCAGTATGTCTTGACCGCTTCTCCTGGAAAGGTTCAGCCGAAAAACTGCTGGAACTGTGCCGTAATTATTGAATCACATGGCTTGTTTTAAATTATATAGAATTATATAGAATTATATAGAATTATATAGTATTATATAAATTATATTGAATTATATTGGATTATATAGATTGTTTTGAATTATATAGAATTATATAGTATTATATAGGTTGAATCGGATTATATAAGATTATATAGCTTTTTGCATTGTAACTAAGAGAGGCGGTGTGAGATTATGACTCAGAAAAATCCTTATACCATCAGTTTTGGTAAAATACCAACAAAGTATTTAAGCAGAAATTTTATTATTGACAGTATATGCGAGCAGTTTCGAAGTGATGATCCGGATGAACAGGCGTTTAAACTGACCGGGATCAGGGGAACCGGAAAAACAGTTACGTTGACTGCCATTGAACGAAACCTGCAGGATGATGAAAACTGGATCATTGTTGGCCTTCGGTCTGACAGCGAGGTGATCACTGAACTTGTAGCCAGACTTTACAGCAGTGTGCCCCTGATCACTGACTTCGTTGATGTGAATTTGAATCTGTCTGCCTTCGGGATTGGGGTAAATGTGTCAAAGAAAAGTCCCGTAGCGAGCATTTCGTATGCTCTTGAGGTCCTATTGAAGGAAATAAAAAAGCGGGGAAAGAGGCTTTTGATCACGATTGATGAAGCTCATAAAACAAAGGGAATGATAGATTTTATTCAGGAATTCCAGATTCTGATACGAAAAGAATTACCTTTGTTTGTAGTGGTTGCCGGTCTGTATGAGGATATAGAGGCTTTGGAGAATACAGACGGTATGACATTCTTTTTACGTGCCACAAAGTATGAGATGACACCTCTTAATATGACCTATATACGTGAAGATTATAAGAAAACTTTAAATGTTTCGTTTGAAGAAGCTGAAAAAATGGCTTTTATGACTAAGGGTTATGCTTATGCCTATCAGACCCTCGGAAAATATATGTGGGATGAAAAAGCAAAAAGCCTTACGCCGGATGTGCTCAGGGCCTTTGATAATGTGCTTTCCGAAAAAGTATACAGGAAAATATGGAGTGAACTGGCTCCAAAGGACAAATGGTTTTTGAAATTTATTGCGTCTAAGGACAGTATGAGCGCATCACAGCTTCTGGAGGAAACGAAGGCTACCCATAGTGAGTGGTCTGTTCCCCGCAGAAGACTTAGTGAAAAAGGGATCATCGATGTCGGAACGAGAGGTGTTATTTCTTTAAGACTTCCCCGATTTAAGGAGTTTATTGATAGTTACGGGGAGTGACAATAAATTGACAAAGTCTCTTTATAAAATTGTTAAGGTGTAGTATAATAATATGGATTGTGTCAATTTCAGAGGCAACAGGTCGAACGCGTATTAAATCTTTTTTCAGATATCTTTTGTAGGGGGAATGTATGCCTTCCATCAAGGAACAATTTGATGAATATACAGATCGAATGGCGGAGATAAGACGTCTTTCTTCGCCTGATATCAGTGTGTTTGATGATGCGAATGATTATAGTAAAAAACTTCGCTATAATTTTCAACGTATAGGACGTCTGGCAGCTCTGAATAGGGATATGCTGGATAAAACTCTGTATCCTGTCGTTAATTCCAAAGATGTTCTGGAAAGCGAGACAGTAAAGCAGATGAGGAATCTGGCTGATAGCCTGTTAAATATTGCGGATGCAGAAAACGAATTTGAAAATTTGGATCTGCCCATATCGTATCTTATATCTGAGAGACTTCTGTTTGATGCAAAAAATAAAAACAGTGTTTCGGAGATGATCAAACAGCTTGAGCGAGAGATAGCTATTTGTTATTCCATGATGAACATGACTAACAGAATTGCTACGCATCCTCAAATTCCTGAATTCTATAGAAAACGTGGTATTGCGATAGGCGAAGAGTTTTTCAAACTTTTGGCAAAGGATCGGTTTCTGACCATAAAAGATCAGGAATGCAGAGAAATCGTGTTGACAAATGCTCGTTTTATCCCCGCATTTAATGAACGAGTTGTAGATGATAAGGAAGCTAATAAAAAGGATCTGGAGATACTGGACTGGATGCTGGAAATAGCTGAGGATGATTTTTATAAAAAAGCTGTACCCGGTTTCGATTGGCGATATTTTAAATTCAGAGTTCTTGAATATTACATGCAGAATACTGAAATGAATAATTACAGAGGCTTTTCTGATGAACAACTTAAGGCTATCTGTAAAAAAGCAGATGAAATGAATTATGTATGTCAGAATACGCCGGATTATTACAGAGAGATAATTGGTTATTCTACGCTTCCGATCCTGATTGCACGATGTAGATATCTTGGAGGAGAAATAGATAAAAAACTGTATCTGGAAATGTTGATGCATTCTTATAAGAAGAGAGATAGATTGACATTTAGTACGGATGGTTGTTTTTATAATATGCTGGTACCCTTGGAAATAATCTGTCAGATGAATCCGTATGAGTTGAATATGGAGGAAGTTTCCTTACTGGAGGAGATATATGATAACATCTGTGCATACATATTTCGCTTTGCAGGTGACAGTGCATTGTCATTTGAACTGGAAAATGTGTCTGAGATAATACGTCGGTACATAGAGGTCCCCAGCGGAGTGTTATTTAAAGATTTTGTGTTGCAGATCATAGCTGCTATTCATCCGCCGACATATATTCATTCGCAGATGGTGGGACAGCTCACGGAGTGTTTTTGTTATCATCTGATCAATAAAAATCCTGAAATTTTTGTGGGCATGCCGGGAATTGAAAATGTTGATGATGTTTATAAAAAACGGAGCCATATAGTGGATTATGCATATAATGCTGCTTTGTGCCATGATTTTGGTAAGGCTTTTATTATGGATACCATATTTGTTTATGGCAGGCGTCTTCTGGATTTTGAATTTGATATCATAAAGGCGCATCCGGAAGTTGGATATATGCTTCTTTCCAATAATGAGTCTACCAGAAAATACGCTGACGTGGCTCGTGGTCATCATAAGTGGTATGATGATACTAAAGGATATCCCGAGAATGTGAAGACTGTTGACAGTCCTTATAAGGTCATCATAGACATAGTTCAGTGTGCTGACTGCATGGATGCAGCGACCGATTCTGTGGGAAGAAGCTATAATCAGGGAAAGACTCTGGCTAATTTCATTAAAGAAATTAAAGCTGACTTGGGATCAAGGTATGCACCTTTTCTTGCTCCACTTTTTGACGATCCGATGGTGTATCAGGATGTGGAATACTTGTTGGATGAACAAAGAGCTAAAAATTATGAACGAACTTATTCGTTGCTTAGGGAAGTGAAGGATAAAGGTTAGCTATATAAGTTATTATGGCTTATTAAGATAGGAGATTTTTATGAAAGGGATTAAAAGATTTGTTTCGTTTGTACTTGTTGCGGCGATGATGTTGTTGATGGTTGTGGATGTATTTGCCGTCAATAATATTGATGTCAATAAAATGACTTATTCGTTCTCGAATAGTTATGGACCTAATGGAATGGGATATGAGGAAAGTAAGCATTTTCATATACCTGAGGTAAGGTATGAGCAGGTCTTTGGCAGTAAAGGTGAGAATATCTTTAATTTTTTTGATGATGAGTGGGGCGGAAGTTGCTATGGAAATTCGGCTACCAATGCTTTTTTAAATTTTGGTACGATCGATTATAAAACCTTCAGAGGAGCCGGTATGACCGGACCTGCCGGGACTGTGCAGGATTTGACTCTTCCTGAAGAAGTTGATTATGATCCGACGGATGATACAAAGGATGAACTTAGCGTGGACCTGCGTAAATTTATTGAGGCTATGCAGATATCACAGTATGATGACAGAGTTCAAATGTGTTTTTCAATACCTCTTACTGCATCAGAGGTTATGTCTATCGTAAGAAAATCAGAGGCACCGGTTATCATTGGATTGTTTGGACCTGAAGGAGGCCATGCGGTTATCGCATATGATTATTATGACGATATGATGCCGCAGTACTCAGGAGAGATTGTTGTATATGACAGTAATCATCCTTTTAGTGAGAGATACATTAATATATATGAGTCTGTTGAGGAAACACTTGAACAGGGAGAAAATGAGATTACTGGGAAAAAGGAAACATCCAGGTGGTCCTATGAACTGTTTTCATCTTCTGAGGTTACGAGTCTTAATGGTGGTCTGACATGGGGCTCTGATAATCCCGAATGTTTTATCACCTGCGTGCCGTATGAGGTATATTCTGCACCCTGGTTTGATCATGGTGATTACGATCATGAAGAGTGGACAGATGAGGTGTTCTCTATTCTTGGTGCTGAAAATTGGTCTGAAGAGGACGAAAAACTTTATAATGCTTTGGGCGAGTGGACGAATGATGAGTTACTAGAGTATTTTTACGATGGAAATTATCACAATTTCACCGAAGATCAGTGTACTCAGGATGATATTAATGCAGTTTTGGCTGCGTATGACAGTGGTGATATTACAAAAGCTGATCTGAGATGTCGTTTGAGATGTCGTCTGAGATGTCGTTTAAGATGCCGTTTAAGATGTCGTTTGCGCTGTCGTTTAAGGTGTCGCTTGAGATGTCGTGCAATGATAGTGGAGAATGGCAAATACTCAGTTAGTGATGCTAACGGAGAGCTCATAGCTGTTGATGGTGATGACGTATCAGTTGCATCAGGCAGAGAAGATGAGGCTTTTGAGGGAGTTGCAACCGGTCTGATTAAGGGAACGAAAGATAGAAACCTTGATAGACATGTTGTTTATGTTCCCACACGTGAAAATACTGTTAAGTCAGGTGATTCAAAGCCCATCTCCTTCAAGGCCCTCGATAACAACAAGCTCCTCGAAGTGGAGTCGGAGGGCGGCGAAGTTTCATACGAGCTTGATGACAAGAAGGATATCGCAGTCGTTAAAGCGAAGCTTAAGCCCGATGAGACCTTAAAGGTAAGGCTGGTTGATACCACCGAGAAGGATATAAAGGAAACCATCATATCCGGAAAGGGAATAGGCAAGGAAGCTTTTGTAAAGATAAGCAAAGACGGCATTAAGAAGGAAAACTTTAAGGATATTGATGAGCCTGCGGACGGCCCTCTTAAGGCTGATCTGTCAAAATATACGGCTCCTGCAGGTACCATTGCAGCCAAGGCTATCAATGTAAAGAAGTATCTCTTTGGCGCAAACAAGGATGCGAAGAAGTTCACCGTGGATAATGAAAAGGTGGCTTCCATGAAAAAGAGCGGTAAGATGACTATCCTTTCAAACGGTACCGTAAAGGTGACCGCGGCGGATAAGGCAGGTAAGACCATATCACAAAATACCCTGTCGGTTGTAAAGCCCGTCCTTAATGTGTCCGCTAATGAGATAACCATCAGCAGGGCAGGTCGTGTGGATCTGAATAAGTATATCGATTCCACCGTGGCACCCACTGAGTGGAAACTGAGCTCAAAGAAGGTGGCTTCCATTGATAAGGAAGGCCTCATGACTGTTTCCAAGGCCGGAAAGACAAAGGTAAAGATCACCTTTACCAAAGGCAGCAAGGATATTAAGCCTGCAGTGCTCACCCTTAAGATCAATGTGGCTATGCCCACCTTTGCTAAGAAGGCATATAAGCTTAAGGAAGGCAAGGAGGCTGACGCAGTTCTTAAGAATGTAGGCTCTGACACAAAGGTGGCCTATTCCATGAAGGATTCAAAGATCGCCACTGTGGATGAAAAGGGACATATCAAGGCTGTGAAGGCCGGCGAGACTGAGCTTATCGCTACCATAGCGGGGATCGAGTACAAGGTTCCCGTTACGGTTAAGTAAAGCAGAAGTTTATTGTCGGTCAGATTAGCCGGGAATTTTTCGGCAGTATTTGAATGATTTTGATTAGTTAAAGATGAATTATGGATCATAAGACACTGACATATATAATCCGAAGGATAATTCTGGCCATAGTGACCGTGTGGGTGGTGATAACCGTTACATTTTTTGTAATGCACGCCGTCCCCGGAGGACCTTTCCTCGGAGAAAAGGCTATCTCTCCCGCGGCCATGAAGGCTCTCGAGGCGAAGTACGGCCTGGATAAGCCGCTGCTTCAGCAGTATTTTACTTATCTTACGGACATAGTGACTAAATTTGACTTTGGCCCCTCTTTAAAACAGAGGGGTCGAAGTGTGGTGGAGATAGTCTTTGACGGCATGAAGACTTCCGCCTATATAGGCATAATTGCGGCTCTAATCGCCCTGGTGTCCGGCATCTTTTTAGGGACGCTGGCGGCTCTTTGGCGCAACAGCTTCTGGGACAGGCTGGTGATGGTTATCACCACCGCTTTTGTGTCCATGCCTTCTTTTATAATTGGATCCATCTTCCTTATTGTCTTTGTCATAAAATTAAAGATGTTTCCGGCAAACGGAGCGTCCGAGGGAGGATTGATACTCCCCATTATCACGCTTTCACTTTCCCCCATGTCATATATCACCCGTCTCATGAGATCCTCCATGCTGGATGTGATGGGACAGGATTTTATCAGGACAGCCAAGGCTAAAGGCGTACCCCGTCTTCGTATCATTTTTGTTCATGGTATCAAAAATGCGCTGCTTCCCGTCATCACATATTTTGGTCCCATGCTGGCATATATAGTTACGGGATCTCTGGTGATAGAGCAGGTTTTTGCCGTGCCGGGGATAGGGCGGAGTTTTATTACGAGCATCACCGGCAGGGATTATCCCATGATCATGGGCACTACCATCATCCTTGCGGTTTTGATAGTTATCATGAATCTGGTGAGCGATATACTGTACAAGGTAGTGGATCCCAGGATCACGTTGGAGTAAGTACTGTATTTAAATTCAAAGCTTCTCACTTGTTGGAAGTTTCAGTTAATAAACCAAACACACATGGAAGATATAAAAAACATACTTTCCGAAATTGAATCATCTGATTTTGACAAGGCCTCCGATGAAGAAAAAAAGAGTGCGGTGAGGGAGAGACCCTCCACCACTTTTTTTAAGGATGGACTGCGGCGCCTTTCAAAAAATCCGCTGGCCCTCATCAGTTTTGTGCTCATAGTGCTGGTGACCCTGGCTGCTGTCATAATCCCTTTTGTATGGCCTTATTCCTATGACGCCATGCTGGGAAACGTGCCGGGTAAACCCATGGACATGTCCTACAATAATCTGGCGCCCTTTGAGTACAGCCGGAGTGAACAGCTCAGGATGGATCAGGGAGAACAGGTCTTTCCTCATATTTTCGGTACGGATGCATCCGGCAGGGATTATTTTATCAGAGTGATATACGGCACCAGGATATCCCTGACCGTTGGTTTTTTCGCCAGTCTTATAGTGCTTATCATCGGCCTTATAGTGGGCTCCGTGTCAGGATATTTCGGCGGTAAAGTGGACCTTTTTGTCATGCGGATAGTGGATATCATATATTCCCTGCCTGACATGCTGATGGTCATTTTGTTATCCGCTGTGCTGAAGGAATCGCTGGGACTTTGGATACAGGGTACCGTGCTGGAGTCCATCGGTTCCAATATGATCAGTCTGTTTCTGGTCTTTGGGCTGTTGTACTGGGTATCCATGGCCAGGCTTATCAGAGGTCAGATACTGGCACTTAAGGAACAGGAGTATGTGCTGGCCGCCAGGGTGGCAGGGGCAAAGGGTTCCTGGATCATCAGAAAACATCTGATCCCCAACTGTATGAGCGTCATCTTTATCTCGGTGGCTCTTCAGATCCCCAGCGCCATATTTACCGAGAGCTATCTGTCATTTATAGGACTGGGAGTAAACGCGCCCATGCCTTCTTTGGGATCGCTTTGTTCGGACGCTCTTAACGGTATTTCATCATATCCCTACAGGCTGGTCATACCGGCCCTGGTGATATCTGTCATAGTTTTGTCTCTGAATCTCTTCGGGGATGGTTTAAGGGACGCCTTTGATCCCAAGCTGCAAAAGTAGAGGAGGAGTACATGAGTTTACTGGAAGTAAGAGATCTGCACACCTCCTTCTTTACAGATGCGGGGGAGGTGATGGCGGTTAACGGAGTTTCTTTTGACCTGGACAGGGGACAGACCCTGGGAATAGTGGGCGAGTCCGGCTCCGGAAAATCAGTGACCGCATATTCCATCATGGGCATACTGGCTGCTAACGGTAAAGTGGTTTCCGGTTCCGTAAAATTTGACGGAAAAGAGCTGATAGGATGCGGCGAGGCTGCCATGAGAAAGCTCCGCGGCAACCGGATATCCATAATATTCCAGGAGGCCATGACCTCCCTGAATCCCACCATGACCGTGGGCGCGCAGATAATGGAATCCATAGGGCTGCATACGGACGCCACGGGAGATGACATACGTAAAAGAGCGCTTGAGCTGCTTGGTCAGGTGAGGATAAATGAGGCCGAAAAGCGCCTTAAACAGTATCCTCATGAACTTTCCGGAGGTATGCGCCAGAGGATCATGATAGCCATGGCACTGGCCTCGGATCCCGATATACTCA
>Ga0310691_10006700_pt1 | contig 12232 bp, 8 predicted proteins | sample 176DNAGHGlowgp2_FD_203887 | JGI IMG/M metagenome (GOLD analysis project Ga0310691, IMG submission 203887) | Sheep rumen microbial communities from Palmerston North, Manawatu-Wanganui, New Zealand - 1766 DNA GHGlow gp2 (v2) (version 2) | ecosystem: Host-associated > Mammals > Digestive system >... | reverse complement strand
CATATAATTTGTCATTTGGATCCTTATAGAATCCTCTCCATCCCGCATATCAAAATCAAAGGATTCGTCCGATGTCGTAAACTGCAGTCTCTGCATTCCCAGATACTCCTTGGGCAGTTTCGATAAAATCCATAGCAGATCCAGTTCTCCCAAAGGTTCCGCAACAATAACGCCTTCCGTGTTTCTCAATTCTTCAAGGTCGATCTTTCCCGTTTGATAGATCGTCATTAGTGTATTGGGAAGGTAGCCACCTGTGCTCCATTTCATCAATTCATCCACCGACAACGAATGAATGTACTCTTTTATCTCGAAGGACGTTTTGTCTTGCGCGTATGCAAAAAATGATCTGCAGATATCCAAATATAACTCGTTACGCTCTCGAATCCGTCTTTCTGCTTCTTCGTCTTCGTTATCAATTTTTAATCCTGGCTCATCTTCTTCATTAGTGATATAACCATAAGCCGCATAAAAGTTCTCGATACTGAACTTCTTCTCCAGTCCGGGACTGGCGAGTGGCCAAAGCAGCGTTAATACCGCATCGCCCAAACCATCACCCATTCTGCGGAGTTTGACCATTATGTCCTGATCAAAATTCATCCGTTCAAAGCTCTTGATTGCAAAACTATCACGAAGAATCTGGTTATACGAATCTGATGCCAGATTTTTCGCATTGATCAAAGACCGCTGTTCGGTGATAGTCAGATCAAGATTCTTGTTTATTTCATTTAATTCCCTAAGGTTCTTCCTGGCCTCTTCCGTATCAGCACCACTTTCGAGAGCATTCTTTATAGCCTCCGCCTCCCGTAATGCAGTCTTGTGTATCTCCTGCAGTTCCCGTTGCTCATCTGCCATCAAGGTTCGGAACTGCCCAACAATTCTCTCATACTCATCAACAGTAATCTTTGTAATGTTCTCACGGCAGCGCAGAAGAAAGTCATCCAGGCTGTGTCCCATATTGCGTAACCGGGCTACCAATTCTCTGCTTTGAGTCAATGCCTTGGAATAATTCTTTCTCTTCATGTATTCCTGCATTTTGAAGCGAGTCACGGAATAATCCAATTCCGATTCTATCTCCATCGACCTGTACAAAAAGTCAAACACATCATCGGTAAGATAGTATGAACTCTTTTCCTCATTGATCAGTCGAACCGGCATAGTTTTGAACACTTCCTCATCTGCGAAGAAAGTGTTATACTCTATCATTTTTCCGTTGTTCTGGAGTACATTTACAACAATATAATATGACAGCTTATTAGTGTCGACCTCATAAGAATCCGGTACAATTTGGATAATGCTGTCAAGAAATCCTTCTATATCTTTTAAAGTACATGCTTGAACATCACTGAGTGTGCGCTCCTTGATATATAAAAGGACCGCAACCACCAGATTATTTAAGGTGTCAAAGTCTCCCTTAAACATCTCTCGAATATCGTCCGGGCAATTTGAGACAGAAAAGCTTCGAACAATATCTATAAACTTCATTCTGTTTTGAAAGCCAGTAAGCATTTCTTGAATATCAGGGCGAAGCATTTTCTCACCTCTCACTTAATACGGTATAGGGTATTATTTCCTGCGGAATCAACTTATTTGCTTCTAACACACTATTCAAAAAAGTCCGCTCCTCCACAGAAAAGCCCTCAAACAAAGCCTCGAAAGACACACCCTCTTTTTTAGAGGAAGGACTATCTTCAAGGCAGATATTCTGAGCTCGTTCAATCATTTTCCTATATCCGGGGATGAATAGTTCTATACTTAGAGAATCATTTACTTCTATTGTTCGTCTGAAGATGTCAAAGCCTTCACGATCAATATCACCCCAGTACAGGAATTTAACAATTGGATTCCCCATAAATCTCACGTATTCAACCAGTGCTCCAGCCTTGTGCGATACCTTATTTCCATTTCCGTAGACGACACCATCTATAGCCACACCAAACAAGCTCTTAAAATGATCTTCAAACATACACCGTCGTATATTGAACCAAATATCCTTGTTCTCACAAATAAGCAATGTCAGTTCATTTTTGCGCTCCGGTATATAATCATGAAAGCAATATTCAGGAGTGTCATAGAAACCCAAATCAGAATCTGTTATCGAAATATGACGAAGTAAAGACTTCACTTTCGGATCATCTAATACCTTCTCTCGTCCAAAAATTTCAAAAGAACGTTCCTTTCTCGAAACCGACTCCTCATTTTTTTTTGAAAAAAGAAAATTGTTCATATCATCGATAACTTCTTTATAAGTCAGATAGTCCTCTATATGAGAAGATAAGTACCCGTTTTTTTGTAAAGTCGGATGTAATTGTCGAATCTTTTTCTCTACTTCAGTGTTTACTTCTTCTCTAATCAATATTCGATATTTATTATACATCGGATATTTATAATTCCCATTATGTCCAGAACTTTTCACAGGTTCCAAGATATTATCATTAATCAGTTCGGAAACCAAATCAAATAGAGTCTTCGTATTCGTCATTTCAATCTGAAATAAAGCAGCAAGATTCTCAAGTGTAATGCTCTTTTTCCCATATACTAATAATTTATCCTTATTGCGCATCATGTATATCGCTCTCCTGTTTTAGCAAAGCTTACTTCTTTAATCTATACCTCATTCAATGCCTTGACGCTGCTTCAAAAAACTATTTCTATGATTCATTTAGCTGCTGCATGATAATCAATATAACCCATAGTTTCTGGACGGCGACCTGTCCTTAGTACCATCAGCATATACCTTCTCTTGGCTCCACTTACCGTATTGGGGAGAAACCATCGACTTAAGGCTTATAACCGGATTTTTCCCTTTAGGTGATATATTCTCAACTATTATTTCTATCCGTTTCAATGTATTACCGGTATTGCGAAAATAGGCTACAATTGCGTTTACCATACTCACATCCAGTCGGAAGAAGGAACTTATATCTTCCGTTTTTGTCGTTATACAGAACACTTCATCTTTCATTTCGACAGTTGTAGATTCGCCATATCTCTTTTTGATCTCAGAAAGGATCGTACCTATTTCCTTATAGCCATACATATCATTCAAGCGTTCCACGGATGTTTTAATGCCATACTGATCAATAATTCGATAAGTCACGTTATGATCTGACGAACCGGCAAGCCGAACATAATACGAAAGCTGGGATCTTACTCCGTATTCAGACTCAAGTGTTAACAGAAGTTTCCGGTTTTCTTTCTTTAGTTCATAAGCTAATTCATGGTCATCGATTTTTCTTATCATCTTATGATTCTCAAGAAGAATGCCAATTGCAAAAAGAACAAGCATTTGTGAATACAGATCAGTATCATCAATAACCGATAAATCCTTAGAGGCCAGAGCTCTCGTCATTGCTATTTTAGTTCGAATAACATACTCATCGCCGAAAATACCCTCCACTCTTTCATCATCTTTTCTTACAATCCACGGGATTTCATGCAGGTTATATTTCTTAAAAATCTCAATTACTACCTGAACCACTCCCATATAATGGTCGAATGAAACTGCCTCGATAAAGCGTTCATCAAGGAAGCCTTTTACCCGATTCTTTACAAATCGTTCAAACAGTTTATCTTCAGGTGTGGCTTTACGAATATGAATCTTCACTTCTCCTTCCGCCCCCGGTTCCACTGTTGAACCAGGCAAAGGATGCGATTCTTCACCGGCCTCTTTGAAATATCGGTCCGGATGAAGAAATCGATTCAAAAAGCTTTTTCGAATCTTTGCAACCGCTTTATATCTTCTATACATTTCCCGGTATTCATAGGATATTTCCGTATAGACCATAAAGTCTTCATCTGAATCATCCTCCGCTTCTTCATTTATCACCTTCTGCTGTTCAGCTAAAGCCATAACCTTATTATATTCCATAAGTTCCGGAGTACACATGAGGTCAGCTTTCAGCAGTTTATATCGATCTTCCTGATACTTTGCGCCATCCGAGTACTCCTCAAAATCATCAAGATCATCTCTCCCGACAACCTCCCGCCGGTTATTGCTCAAGGACACTTGATCAATAATCCAGCATCTCACCTGATTGGCTTCTTCATCACAGATAATACTAAGATCAAAAATCTGTGGGACCTCAATATCTCCGGTCAGATCAATACGAACGATGTACTCAGAGTTTTGTTTTATATACTCTAACTCTTTTTTCTTATAGGAAAATTCAACACGTTGAACAATTCTATTTTCCCGCAACCGGCACTCAACATATTCCCTGTGCATCAAAGCTGAAATAAATCGAATCGGCCTCGAAGTGCCTACGGTGGTCTCACCGGAATGGCTTATCAGCGACTCTCCTTCAATAATGTGAAGCCGATCAAAGAAACCATCAAACTCTCCACATTCCCCTTCGTCCATAAAATCACATTCGATATTTCCACCTTCTCTTGAGGTTCTAAGAAGCGCACTTCCGGTGCAGTTTGCGCTACCATATGCTATATAGTCTTTCTCCGCCGTCTTAAAGAGAAAGACTTTCCCATGGTAGAAATTCCGAGAATAATCCGAAGATATATCATCAAAGCGATCGAATATCTTAATTGAGAACGAGTTTTCTTTCCCCTGTGGGAACGTGCTTTTTCCCTGCTGGATAAAAAGCGTCACGTCTGCACCCGGGAAGGTTGATACTAACCTGTTTAATGCATCCAGGTTTTCATCGTAGTACGGCACAGCAATCCTAATCTCGTCCACAGATGTCGGAAGCAGTCTGATCATCTGATCAATCATTGGTGCATCACTGTTTCCGAGAAAATGACGTTCGTCGTTTGGTGTTGCTTTCGAATAATACGGAAACCGCGTCAACTCTTTAATCATCTGGCTGTCCAGCCCGTAAGATGCTTTGTCAATTTGAAGAATGTAGCTGATTGCTTCCACAATCACATCCTGATATCTTGTATCGCTCTCCGAGTACTCAATCACGTTAAACACCTCATGATTTCGCTTATACCCGGTTGTCGTTATATTTGCCGACGCAACAATCAGTCTGGCTTTTTTCTCTCCAAGTAAAAGAACCATCTTCGGGTGAAAAGCCCCATTCAAATCCACCGGAGAAACCACATACTTTGACCCAAGCCCCAGATTCGGCATCCTGCCACTCATGCAGTCCAATGACTTTTCGAATTCTCCTCGGTCTATAAAGAGGCTGATTTTTCGAACTCCGCCATCCATAAGTCGACTTAAAATAGCACGTTCAAAGAACTCCACCTCGAAGTTAAACGATGTGAAGACTGACATCTTATAACCCTTTAGGGATCTTGTTATCTCTTCAAAAAGCTTAAGTCTGTCCCCCATATGCTCATCTCCTAAAGCATATCCAAGTCTTTCATTACCTGAGCTAACTGCATCAGACGAATACCTTGAAACCCAAGATCAAATGGATGTTTATGAACGTAATAGCCATCTTCGATCTCATAGTAGAAGCCATTCCTTCCATTCAGCATCTTCTCAAATGCAGTTCTATAATGCTGCTCAATCAACCATTCATCCATAAGATGAATCAGGAAATCTCTTATGGGCTTTCCCTTATACAAATCAACTGTAGATATAAGCTCATCGAATGCAATGGAATCTGAATCATATCCCCAAGTTAAATAAGTGGACTCTTCCCCAAAATCTGAGCGATCTACAAACCGATTGTACATAGAAAGCACTACGCGAAGGCCATCCTCAACCATTTTTGATGCATCGACAGCCCTTCTGGCATTCTCACACATATTCTCCCGTTCCATGTATGATAAATTACAATTATCTAGAACACTTGCCAGTGTGGCATCCAGATTAAGACTCCACTCAGAATTCTCTATTACAGATCTGATCCATGTTCTTTTCTTCATCGGGTGATCTAACGCAAGCAGCATATATTTCCATATGCTTTCAAGCCCAAACGTAAAATACTGCCTTCCAACTACAATTTCCCATCCATCAGCGATCGAGCGAAGATCTTCCGGAAGTTCCCGCCCTTCTCCTCGTACAGAAAAACCATCAAAAAGCGCTTCACGATAATAATCCAGTTTCGGTTCGCTCATATCATAAACTTCATGAATATAGCTTACATACCTGGAGGAATCCACGAGTTTCTTATTAATCCGCTCATCAAACATATTCCTACGAAGAATTTCCTTTGTTGCGTCAAATCCGTCCAAAGACATATTAATTGTCTGACCATATTCCATAAGGACATCTTCCGGAACCGGGACATTCAAAAGACGATATTTCTGATAATACTCCGTGTTTTCTATCACTTTCTCAAAGGAAACAGCCAAGTCCTTTCCCCGAGGAGTCATCTTCACAAAACTATATCTTACGTTCGTTTCGTAGTCAGTATCTCGGATCATATCCATGGTAGTACATCCTGGTACATAGTAAGTCATTCCCCCATAATACATTGAGAAATAATTGGGATTGTAGTAATAAAGCCCTTCCACCGGTTTATCCCATTCAACATTTGTTTTTGCATTCAGACCATTCTGGTCCGGTGCATGATTCAAGACCTGCGACAATACAAAATAATAATCCTGTCTTCTTAAGAATTTATTTACAAATGTTTCTCCATTTTTCTCCAAGAGTGAGTTTTTCAGAAAATCATAATAATTCCATGTTGCAAACGCCCAGTAAAATGCTCTGGGTGTGACAGTCGTCACAACCGGACATATCTCACCGGAAATTGACGCTGCAACGCTCTCTATTCCCAAGCTGTCACGTGTAGTGAAGTTGCTGGAAATATCATTTAAAATTGGTCCTTTTCTAATATCCATAATGCTTCTATCTCATGTTTCTCAAATAATACGTTTTCATGGTTAGTCTTATTTTACTGGAAATTAATTCAACAATTCCGGCATACTTGCTGAACGCCCACACTTTTACCCTTTCGAATACCAGGCAGGACGATTTTTAGTGGCTTTACCACCATAGGCAGCAAACTGAAACAACATGCCGTATCGTTTACATTTTTTAATAAGCGGTTTGCCTTCCTCTTCCCCGGCTATAATCCATAGACTTCCACCTTTAGGGCGCTTGTCCACATATTCAAATCCGTACTCATTAATTAAGTCTATAATCCTCGCTTCATCCGAACTGTCGCCCTCATCTCCCACGCTTACTTCTTCTATCTCCGTCGTATGAGCGGCTTTATTCTGATTGGATGTACTTTTTTTTCTGGCTGCAAAGGCATCCTTAAATTCATCCCAATGATCCGGATCCACTTTATGGCACCAACCGCACCTATGACGTAAAGCCTTTGAATCCTGAGCAAAATCAAACTGGCATCCGAGGGCTTTAGCATCTTTGATAAAGTCATTTATCATTTCCTCATGTTTATCGCCCGCTATCCAGAACCCTCCTCCGACAGATACTTTATTAACAGGCGATAAACCATAATCCTCGATCAGCTTTTTTAATGCTTCATAATCCGGGTCAGGTTTCGGAGCATAGTCAAATTTCAAATAAGGAAATTGCCTGATCAGCGAATAGGTGCCTCTGTCAGTTACAGCCCTTCCATTTGCAAGCAATTCTCTCATTGTTACCGACTGCAATGTCGGATGGAAGCCCTTGCTTGCTTTATAAATCCTCCGAAATCCGCATTCTTTGTTCACGCAGTAATAGGCATTGTCATACTCCCGGACAGGATTACCGCACAATGGACACTCACCAACAGCCTTGGAGTTCTTAATTCCGGTATCGCCTTGCTTTTCTGCAAAGCTTACTACATCCATAGTGAGTTTTCGTATTCCCGCCATAAACCGTTCGGAATTCCCTTTTCCCTTACTGATACGTGACAGTTTGGCTTCCCACTCCCCTGTCATTTCCGGAGACTGCAACACTTCCGGCAGAATACTGATCAGTTTTATGCCATACTCTGTTGGGATAAGTGTTCTTCCTTTTCTAACAGCCATCTCCTTTTCTATCATTTTCTCGATGGTAGCTGCTCGTGTCGCCGGCGTCCCTATTCCATATTCAGTTTCTGTGTCATCCGGGTCATCTTCAGAGATAAATCGACCGGCATGTTCCATAGCTGTCAAAAGAGACGCTTCCGTATGCGGCGCCGGTGGTTTCGTTTCATCGGTCCGAAGGCGCATATTCTTCACCCTTATCCGATCGGAAACCGCTATTTCAGGCAATTCTTTTATAGATTCCTTTCTGCTCAGATCAACCATACCCCATCCGGCATCAATCACTTTGATTCCTGTAGATGCAAAAGCCCGATCTCCTACAGCTATCCTCATGTTTTGATGTATTATATGCCGGTCTTCAAAAAACATTGCGATAAAGCGCCTACAGATCAGTTCATATATCTGTTTCTCCTGTTTAGTCCACGTATCCATTCCCTTAGCCTCTCCTGTGGGAATAATTGCGTGATGATCCGATACTCCGTTATTATTGATAAAACGGCCAAAGAGATCCTTATCGCTATCCAATGCAATTAACGCATATTCAGACAGATTCCCATTGGCAAGACTTTCCAGCCGCTTTTCCAAAGTTGATTTGATATCGGAGGACAGGAATCTAGAATCTGTTCTCGGATATGTAATGGCTTTATGCTTCTCATATAAACTCTGCGCTGTATCAAGCGTCCATTTTGAAGACATGCCAAAGATACGATTTGCATCTCTCTGAAGAGATGTCAGATCGTATAATTGCTGTGCTGGTTGGAATTCTTCCTCCGATGTGTAGGATGCAACTACACCTGTGGATTCATGATTCCTGACAAGTTGATCCAGTGATCTTTTCTGATTAATCGGGAATCGTGACCAGTCCTCCCCACCCTCCTTTACAGGATTAATCAATCGGCCTTCAAATGATCCGAAAGAAGCTATAACTTCACAATACTTTTCCGGTAGAAAATTCCGTCTCTCTAATTCTCTATCCACCAGAATCGCTAAAGTAGGCGACAACACTCTTCCTACAGACAGTCTCCGCATATCATTTACAATTGCAAATGCCCTGCTTCCATTCATTCCTATGAGCCAATCAGCCTCGGAACGACACTTAGCACTTTCATATAGGTCATCATATTCAGATTCCGGTTTCAGATTTTCAAATCCTTCCTTAATCGCTCTATAAGTAAGCGATGAAATCCATAGTCTTTCCACCGGTTTGTTACATCCCGCCATCTGATAGATATATCTGAAGATCAATTCACCTTCTCTTCCGGCATCAGTCGCGCAAACAACCTTATCAACCGAAGGATCATGCATTAATCCTCGGATGATCTCAAACTGTTTTTTTCCACTGTCCAGAACCTTTAGTTCGAAAGGATCCGGTATGATCGGAAGATCCTCTAAATTCCAATCCTCATACCTGCTGTCCATTTCATCCGGATAGCACAATCCAACCAAATGGCCAACTGCCCAGGTTACGATATCATTTTCGCCTATCCGACAGCCCTCACCATTCTCTCTACAGTTTAAGACATTGGCAATATCTCTTCCCACTGATGGTTTTTCTGCTACAATTAATCGTTTCCCCATAATTCACCTTTTCCGGACAGCCTGCGGATCTTCAAGAATTCGGGTGGTATCCGATGCCGGTGTGCCTTGTTCAAGCGCAGCGTCATCTTTTTCAGTTCAATACCAAACTCGACATCCTTTCTCAGGAATACTTCCAGCATCCAATTCCTGTCGAATGCCCTGAATCACCTGACAACCATAGAATGCATATTTCTCGGGCTTTGTTACATGATCCACAATATCAGACTCGCCATTTTCCTTGATCATTTCATTCAACGAATCAATAAACCGATTATGTTCCTCTACCGATATCTCGCGTTCAAAATCATCCTCAGCCAATTCTGATATAACAATATCATTTGTGAGTAGATTAACAATGACAACCCCATGGTGCTTATCCTCTTGTCCTTCAGGATAATACCAATATACCAGCTCATCTTCAGTTTTTTCTTTTAACCTGTACTTAACCACGTTTTTTCCTTTTTCTGATTATTCCTTATGAAATTCAATCCGTTCCAATCCTTGTAATGAATCAGCTTTCATGATTTCCCTTTTATCATTACCTTTATAATCCTTTTAGCTTCTTTAGTATGTCTTCCACTGGAACATACGTCCTTACAACATTCCCAGACACAAAAATCTCTGTAATATCCGTTTCAGGCCTTACCCCTATTCCGTATTCTTTCCTTACCCTTTCTGGAATCATCCCCTCGACTATCGGTGCCATTTGCTCAGCAGCTTTAGCTTGTGGAGTTCCTTTTTGTGACCAAACCATACTTATTATCTCTACATTTATGTACGCTATTGAACCATCAATTGTCTTAATCGAAAAGAATCTCATACCTTCTCCCTCATTACTTACAATCCGTTACATCCTTTATTATATTGTACCATAGGCGCGGGGTCTATGCCTTTTATATTGCCTGAAAATATTGATTTTTCAAGGAGCGCCACACCTTTCAGGTGTGGGAAGTTTTAGTAAGTAATCATTATACCTTCGCCCTATTGATCACTAACGGTCGTAACTTTTACCCGAATCGGGTAAAGGTTTACAGGGTCTTCAGGATTTCCAGCGTCCGCTCATCTTTCGCCCCGCCAAAAAACTTATCCAACACCTTACGGAATACCTCCTCATCTGGATCCGCCTCCGCAAAAAGGGTCATGGAAGACAGCAGTTTCAGATCATCCGGATATCCGAATATTGCAGATGCATCGCTGGAATCAAGCCGTAAAAGGATTCCCGATATTTCCCGCAGGTTTTTCCCGAGATACGGATGATCCAGAAAAGCCTTTGCTTCCTCAAGACTCTTGATCGCATACATCTGCGAGGTCGCTGTCATTCCCAAACCAATGATCTGCGGGAATATCCACCACATCCAATGACTGCGTTTTCTCCCCTGTGACAGCTCAAAATAGGCCGTGGTATAATCATTTTGCTGTTCTTTTACAAATCTTTGAAGATTGAATCTATCCTCCATGCTGTCCTCCATCTTGCCGGATATCCTGTTTGGCATCCACGGGAATGCTTGTATGCATCATTGTTGCTCATCTTCCTCAAGCTACTCCCCGTATACAATTTCTCTGTTATACTTTTCCTCAATAAAACTACACAATTCCGCAATGGTTTTAGGGCATCCGTCCACACAGTATGCACATCCTGTACATGGTATGACTATGCTCGAGTTGATCACATCGGTCGCCTTCTTTATTATCTCCATCTCTTCATCGTTAAGTGGAGTAAAATCCTTCATATAACCGGTATTATCCTTCAATATGAATTTATTATTCTGTCCAGGGAAGTTTTATATTTGGTAGCTCCAATTCATTTACATCTTGAAGATCATACACAATCCCGTTTTCCTCCAGCTCTTTCAGAAACGCATTAACGAATAGAGGGCATGAAAAGGTCTGTAGAAAATCAAGAGTGAACCTCCCGTTGACGGCAGATATTTCAACTGTCAGACCATTTGCTGTCGAGGAAGTCCATGCCCGGAAATCACGAATGTACTGCTCAGTTTCCCTGTAATTTGCCTTTCCTACATAGCTCACCGACGCCGTTATGACTTTGGCTGCCAATGTGCTAATATAGCCTACTACCCCTTGCCTCTCCCGGTCGCTCTCTTTGGATAAGATCATGCGTGAAATTCCCGCCATAGAAGCCACTCCCATGAGCACGTCTTCCTCCTGAGTCTGTGCGAAAACCATGCCCCGGTAAGCGGTGGCCTGCATGCCCAAGGGCCAATCGCGCATCCTGTTCTTATACTCCAGAAACACTCCGCCGACCAGACTCTGATGGGCCAATGGAGCGCGCAGCGCATTCCTCTGATTCACACACAGGGTGATGCGAATAGGATCCGGAGTATCGGGAAACAGTTTCGCAATGGAACGGCTGAGGAGAAGGGCAACCATGGTTCCGGGGCTGCCATCATTATCCAAATTGAATCTCATAAATTCTGATTCCGAGATAGCGATACTGTATACTGTGTGCCGGTGATCATCCTGCAAACCGGCAGCTGAGATCAGGTTCAGTGCCTGAGGCATTTCATTTCTTGCCGGTACCGGCAGATCAGTTCTTTGGGCTACGGGGTCAATCCACTCTTCTTCGGAGATCTCATCCTCAACCAGACGGATGCCATCATCATTTAACCTGGTGTTATACCGTTCCGAACAGTAATAATACAACAGCGTCCGCAGCACCTCATACGCACCTGTTCCGTCCGTCATGCCATGAAATACATCCAGAATGATCCAGTTATCCTGAAAGCAAAACGCGATCATATGGTAATTG
>Ga0310691_10006699_pt1 | contig 12233 bp, 8 predicted proteins | sample 176DNAGHGlowgp2_FD_203887 | JGI IMG/M metagenome (GOLD analysis project Ga0310691, IMG submission 203887) | Sheep rumen microbial communities from Palmerston North, Manawatu-Wanganui, New Zealand - 1766 DNA GHGlow gp2 (v2) (version 2) | ecosystem: Host-associated > Mammals > Digestive system >... | reverse complement strand
ATCGAGCATTTTTACCAAGAAGGATTGACAATAAGAGAAAGATACAAAAATGAACAGGTATTCTTGTCTTATGAAATGGACAGAAAAGGACTTCTTAAATATTGGCCTAAAGATTGGGTTGTAAGCTTTAAACGTCAATGCTTGCATAAATTCCCTATGTGCTGGTTTAAAACCCCGAGAGATCCGGAAGAAGCAAAAATTCTTATATTCCACGGAAAACCGACTCCCGAACAAGCATACAAAGGTTACTTTGGGAAAATGGGATTCAGATATATTAAACCTACCAAATGGCTCGATAAATATTGGGAGGGGTAAATTGGGTAAATATGCGTAAGTAAATGTAAATTTTAAAAACTGTAACAATTTCTTAACTTTATTGCAAATTTATCTTTAACAAGTATAATTTAAGTTGAAAAGTGTATGACACATAAATAAGAGGATAAAAAACATGAGTACATTAGAAAAAGTAAAAAAAGTAGTTGTAGATCAATTGAGCTGTGATGAGTCATTAGTTACTCCTGAAGCAAGCTTTACTGCTGATTTAGGTGCTGATTCATTAGATACAGTTGAATTAGTTATGGCTTTTGAAGAAGAATTCGGTTGCGAAATCCCTGATGAAGAAGCTGAAAAAATTCAAACTGTTCAAGATGCTGTTAACTACATTGAAGCTCACTCATAATTGATTTTACGAGTATAAAATTTAAAAGCGGGTGGAGCATTATGCTTTTGCCCGTTTTTTACTGATAAGTTAAACGAGGAAATATAAATGACAAAAAGAAGAGTAGTAATTACAGGTATGGGAGCAATTACTCCCTGCGGTATCGGAGTTAAAAACTTTTGGAATTCCATGCTCGAAGGGAAAAGCGGAATCTCTACAATTGAACAAATGCCATTAGAAGGCCACACCGTAACAATCGCTGGTGAAATTAAAGACAGAGACTTCAATCCTGATGATTATTTGAATCCAAAAGAAGCTAAAAGAATGGATAGATACACTCAGTTCGCTATGGTTGCAGCTGATGAAGCCATAAAAGATTCAGGTATCGATGAAGCAAATATCGACCCTTATAGAATCGGTGTTATCGTAAGCTCTGCAGCAGGCGGTTTTAAAACCTTTGAACAAAACCACTTAAAGATGATTAATAACGGGCCGACTAAAGGTTCTCCATTCACAGTACCTATGCTTATCGTAGATATGGCATCAGGAAGAATCTCCATGGCTCACGGATACAAAGGTGTTAACAAAGCAGTTGTTTCAGCCTGCGCAACAGGCACTCACTCAATCGGTGATTCATTCAGAGCAATACAATACGGCGATGCTGATGTTATGGTTGCCGGCGGCTGCGAAGCCACTATTACAACTCTCGGTGTCGGCGCATTTACTGCTTGCCGTGCGTTATCCAAAAGAAATGACGAACCGCAAAAAGCTTCAAGACCTTACGATAAAGACCGCGACGGTTTTGTTATGGGCGAAGGCGCTGCTGTTTTAATTTTAGAAGAATATGAACACGCTAAAGCACGTGGAGCAAAAATTTATGCAGAAATCGTAGGATACGGTCAAACAGCCGATGCTCATGATATCGTAGCTCCCGATCCCGAAGGCAAAGGAGCTTTAAAAGCTATGGAGCTTGCATTAAAAGATGCTGATATGAAGCCGGAAGATATTAATTATATTAACCCTCACGGGACAAGTACAGGCTTAGGTGATATTGCCGAATCTCAAGCTATTGCACAAATTTTTGGTGATAAGACCAAAAATCCGCATTTACTTGTAAGTTCAACTAAAAGTATGCACGGTCACATGCTCGGTGCAACAGGCGCAGTTGAAGCTATTGTTTGCATAAAAACAATTACTGACGAGATTGTTCCGCCTACGATTAATCTTGATAACCAAGATGAACACGTTGCAAATCTTGATTACGTACCGCATAAGGCAAGAAAAGCAAAAATAAACGCTGCACTTTCCAATTCGTTTGGTTTTGGCGGACACAATGCAACATTAATATTTAAAAAAGTATAAAAATTACATAAACTTATTAAAAGACTCTAAGCAATAGTATTACTGTGTTTAGAGTCTTTTTTTTGCTTGATTTTTTACCCATAATTGTAACAAATTGTAAAGATTTATCCAAAAACATTAAAGTTTTAAAAAAATGTGCCGTTATACATGATGTAAACAGATTATATAAGTAAGGAGAATTAACTATGTACGCAATGTGGCCCGGATGTTACAGCTTTAGAGACGAATTAAAAGTTCTTGCATTATGGTTTAAAGAACAAGTTGATTCTATTATTTACAAGATTTATGAACTTGATAGAATGGCTCATTAATAAAAGGATTTTATCAGGTGATACTGCAAGTTTGTGCAGTAAGGTAGTATGAAAAAACTCAAATTTCTCTCTCTCTTTCTCTTAAAATATAAATGTATATTTTAAACACCTTAGAAAAGGTGTTTTCTTTTTTTATATACCCGAAATATTCTATCTGTATGATTAATATGATATAATTGGGGTATTATGATGCGCATTTACAAAAAGGTAATATCTTTTATTATTATAATCGGCTTAATACTGTATGCTTGGTTCTTTCACAAAGATTGGATTCGCACTCAGGTAAGAAAAGTTCAGGGTATATATTACGTTCACAAAGGAGATCAGGCATATTCTCAAGGGGATATGGCAAAAACATTGAACTGCTATTTAAAGGGATTGGAATATTATCCCGGACACTATGAGGCTTGGTTTAATCTTGGAAATATCTATGTAGCTTATGAAGACTATTATTCTGCCGTAAATGCCTATAAAAATGCAATAAAACACCACCCTAAATTTGTCATGGCACGAATGAATTTAGGAATTATATACTCAGAAAGTATGGGATTCTTTGACGAAGCAATTGAACAATTTGATACGATTGAAGATATAGATTTTTTCCCGTTAAATTTTACCCCCTTTATATATAGCAATACTAAAAGTACCAGAGTAAATAAAGGTATTGCATTATTTAATAAGGGAGTAGCCTATAAGCAAAAAGCAACATATTTACCGTTAGAGAAAAAACATATGGAAAGAGATTTGCTTCAAAATGCGATTGATTCATATACCGCCTCACTTAAATACTTAAAAAACAATTATGATGTTTACTATAACAGAGCTGTTGCACATCAACTAAGAGGAGATTCAAAACCGGCAGGTTTAGATTATTGTAAAGCTATGAGCATCAAACCGACAAGATTTGAAGCACATTATAATCTTGCCGTATTACTTATGACTCTAAATCGATACAGAGAAGCTATGTCAGAGCTTCACAAAGCAGCAATGCTCGTAACCGAATCAAGAGAAAGCTATGACTTACAAACCGCATATATAATTAATTTATTAAGAGAAGTTTCCCTAAGATACATGCTTTCAACTCCAAACCCCGATTATAGCTCTGATATGGGGGGAGGTATTCGGTATACATATTCGGACGGAAGAATTGTAAATGATGATAAGATGGATAAAATCATGCAAAAGAATCTAAAAACTTGTGCAGGATATGATATTTTTATTGCTCCTGATGATCCTGAAGAACATTTTATAACCGAACCTGATGATAAGGATGAAGAAAATGACTTTTAATAACAATTTGGATTTTTTAGCAAAAACTGCTGATATACTGACCAAAGAAGTTGACGTTACGGAACTATGCCAAGACTTAAATAAACTTTTAAATGAGCTTGTGAAAGTAAAAAAACTCGGATGTTATGTATATGATAATGTTACCAATACAATGCGTGACAGTATTAATTCATGGAGTATAGTGGAGGATGAGCCGTCGGTATACAGCGCATTTGAAAATATAAAAGGGTACGACTTTGTTATAAATACAAAAGCATATAAACTTCCGACCGCTATCAGCGATATGAACTTAAAAATCAACTCATTATTTATGCCAATTGTTAAAGACGGTAAGGATTTCGGTATTATTGAATTGGAATTTGAAGAAAATACCACGGTAAATATGGAATTTCTCTTTTTAATGAAAATTTTTGCATCTCAAGTGTCTTTGAAATTCCAAAACATTATACTTAATGAACAATCAAAAATTAATGTAGAATTTCATGATTCTATGAAAAATATTGCAAAAATAATTGAAACACAATATGAACTCAATTATATAGTCCCAATAATCGGTGAAATGCTTGACAGATTTATTACAGACCATTTAATTTATGTATTTTTAAAACAGAACAATGAATTCAAACTCATTTGGCCAAAAGCATGCAAAGATGACAGAATATATGAAGTTTTAAAACAACTTACTCCCGAAACAGAATACATACTTACAAATGATGATAAAATCGGCGCATTTCCGCTTTTATCGGAAGAAGGAGATGTTTCGGGATGTATTGTCGCAAGAAGCACGTTAGATGCTCTTTCTAAACGTGATATAAGTTATTTGGAGCAATTAACAAGACAATCTGCCATAACTATTAACAGAGCAAATTCATACTCAAAAATTTTGCAATATGCAACAATAGATGCTCTGACAAATCTTAATAACCGCAGACAATTTGAATTACGATTAGGGCAAGAAATTGCACTAACAAAGCGTCAAAATAAACCACTTTGCGCAATGATGATTGATATAGACTTCTTTAAAAAAGTTAATGATACATACGGGCATGCCAGCGGTGATGCGGTGTTAAGAGGTGTTGCCTCGATAATAAAATCCGCCCTGCGTGAATCGGATATTCCGTCAAGATACGGCGGGGAGGAATTCGCTGTTCTCTTACCGTATACACACATAAACGAGGCTCAAATTGTTGGAGAACGTCTTAGAAAAGCCGTTGAAGACACACCTATATCAATTAATATGGAGGAAAGTGCCATTAAATCAATCGGTGTAACAATCAGCATGGGACTTGCAGAATTCAACAACCAAGAATCAGGCGAAGAATTATTTGAACGTGCGGATAAAGCTTTATATGAAGCAAAACAAAACGGCAGAAACAGAGTTTGTTTGGCATAAATTATCTTGCAACAATTGAAAGTTTTTTACCTTGCTCCTGTGTCGGCATCTGTTGATAAGGATTTGAAGCAAAGTTATATTGCTTGTTGTATACACCCTTTCCTTTAAATGAGAGAGCCTTTCTTAAAATCATAACACCGTTTTTAGCTGTTATACCGTCCATAATGATTTTCTTTCCGCCTTCTTTTACGATACCTATTCTGTCACCGATTTTTTCTACAACGTATCTTGCTTTATCTCTTGCATCAGCATTAAAGAATACCGTTCCGAGAGGGATTGTAACACCTGCACCCATAAGAATTGCATCTAATTCAGACTTCGGTTGTATCGGAATATACGGATTATCAGGATTCATTGTTTCTATGTTATTTTCTCTAAGGAATTGCTCCCTTTCAGATTTTGTATGCTTTCCGTATTTTTCAAAATAATTAACTCTGTTATTATGATCAATACCGCCTGCATTAAATATTGAGATTGCAATATCGCCATCAGGACTTTGAGTCATATAAGCAACTTTTGCCAATTCTAATTTAAGAAGATTTTGTTCTGCTCTAAGCTTCTTCTCCAAATCGGAACCTTTTGTCAGATTTTCGCACAAAGCCTCCAACTCTGCAATTTTTTCCTGATAATATTCTCTTGTTTTACCGCCGGTAAGCACCTCCATAACATAAGGAGTACCGTTTTGAAGCGGTTTAACACCGACTTTATGCTTCAAAGCATCATAAGCAACATCTCTATTTCTGCCCATGATTTTACCCATTTTGGTACCGTTTACCATTTCTGAGATTCTTGAAGTTATTCTGTTTCTTACCCAACGGTTTTTATATTTGTCTTCATAACCTGTATCACCATATTCATCACCCGAATATATAGTCGGTATACCGCATAAACCGCTTAAAAAGCTCAACATCATAGCATGCTTCTTAACTGCAGGTTCTGTTACCGAATTATAAACTGTCGCAATTATATCATCTTTATTAGTGATAGTCTTTCCCGATTTGAATTCGGCTTGCTCGATTGCCATATCTAATGCAGTTCTGAAATCATGCGCTGCATAACTGTTTTTCTTTCTTGCAACGGATGGATCTTCATACATCTTGAAGCCTTCCATATTTTCACTAATTTTTGCTTTGTTATAGATTTTAACGAAATTCTGTAATGCGTTTTTAATACCTTCAGCTTGAGAAGTACCTTCTGAAGCCTTCATAATCATTCTTGCTATTTGTACTGTATATAAACTGTATTCATCAGAACCGGCATCAGTTCCCATGACTTCTCTTAAATAGTTTTTATTTTTATCACCGACTTCTTTAGGTTCTGACCAATTAAAATCTCCTCTTACGAGATAATCGTCAATATTAAGATTTTTTGCTTTCTCAATTATTGTATTAATCTCTGCATCACTTATTACTACACCTTTTTGTCTTGCCAATTTTGCCACTTCTCTAACTGCATTATCAATACTTGAAAGCTCAGGAAGTTTTATTCTTGTCATATTTTCGGTAGTTTTACTCAACATATAGTTACCGTTTGCAAGATCAATCAATGCTTCTCTTATCAGTTTTTTATTTTCGGGAGTTGTAATTCCGTCTAAATCTTCTTCAACCGAATCCATTAACAATTTGGATTGGGCGACTGCTCTTGCACTAACAGTTCTGAAATAATCGAGGTTGTCAACATTTAATCTAAGCTCGAGAGGAACTTCATTCATAGTTTTTGCACCCGAAAGTGTTTGAATAACTTTTTCTCTCTGCGTATGATTATAATCAAATCCGTCATTTGAATACATAAGTGTTGATTGGAATAATGTATTATCTATTGCCAAACCTTGAATAGCTCTTGTTTTATCGTGGTTACCGATAAATGTGTACAGATTTTTCATAAAATCAGCACTTCTTGTATTAATTAACAAATCAAATTTTTCTTTAAATTTATCGTATGTATCACAATGATTAGTACCTCTCTCAAAATCGTAAGAGAAGTTTGTTAATAATTCGGTAAAGAAGTACGAGTAAGCAGCTTCTGATGTAATACCTGTTTCAATATAAAATTTTGCCATAGCATCAGGTTCACCGTTGAATTTTGTACCTCTGACATTTGTTGTTCCGTTATATGGAACCGCATCGGGACCACCATATGTAGCCTTAAATACATCTGCAACGTCTGTCATTTCAGCGACAAAATATGTATGGTCATTAACCTTTTTTATGCCTTGAACAAATTCCTTACAAAAAGCAATCAATGCAGACCAAGCATCGTCTATATGAGTTACACGATTTCTGACAGAATCCATATCAACATTATCCTTTAGGGCATCAATTCTGAAACCTAAACCGTGACCTGAAGTATTATAAAGACCTTCTGCCAATCTGAAGGTATTTGTGTCAAAGTTTTGTATTCTGCTTGTAATTGATTTTGCAACAACATCAACATCTTTTTCTTCTAAATTTCTTAACCCTTTAAGCATTTTCTTTTGTAATACTTCAGCTTCTTCTGTCGGATTATTTGCATTAATTCCGAGTGCTTTTAAAGTTGTAGCATTTTTAATACCTTCAACATCATACATTAATCTGCCGTCAGGATAGTTTTTCGTTTTAACGGCATCACCTGCAAGTGATTTTAGCAGAGCATATTTTGCAATATCACGACCAACTCTTTCAATTACATATTCACCAAACTCTGTATAGTTACCGTCACTATCGATAAGCGGTGTATTAGATGATTTATTTACTTTTTCAATTACATCTTGAGCAAATTCCTTGAGCTCGTTATTATACATATCATTTACTTTGTTATAAACCTTTTCATATGTATCTATAAGATGCGGATTGCCCTGCTTCATGAGTTCAAACCTTGACATACCGATTGTATCTTCGGTAGTTGCACGATTAGAAAAATAAGAAGTTGAAAGAATACCGACTATATTATCACCGAATTCAAGAGCATCAAGAGGAAGTTGCATTAAAGCCTTAACCGTTGCATCATCACCGCTTAATTGTCCTTTAGGTGCAAGCTTATATTCTCCGTTAAGAATATTATCAACAACTTCTTGTGTTGTTCTGAAAGTTTCCGGCAATTTTCCTTCATCGACAAGTTTATTAATTTTCTCTGCGGATTTTGCATCTTTAATTACACTTGCAACATACATCAAATGAGCATTTCTTGTCTTTTCTGCCCAATATGTACCAATCTGCATTTTTAAATCACGTGTTTCCATTGATGCACGAATTCTTAAATCCCGTTCGTGCTGTCTTTGAGTTAAATTAGGTATTGCTTGAAGCTCGCTCTCATCATATGCGGAAATACCATAATTAATTTTTATCAAATCAGGGTTGTCATCCCAAGCAACATATCCTTCACTTGTTTTTGTTATGCCGAAATTAGACATATTTGATGCTATCATCGTACCGTCAGGACTGTTAAGCTCCATTTTTTTACCGTCTTTAATTAAAGTATTTATCTTATTAACATTCTTTGCATATTCGTTTGGATTAATCTCAAATACATAACTTGTTACGGTATCTTCAGTTGTAGTAATGCTAAGATTTTTGCCTGCATTAAGTTCTCTGTAAGCATCGATTTCTTTATCAAGCTTTAATTGTTCATCAGTAACCTGTGAAGCATCATAAATTTGAAGCAGTGTTTCTTTATTAGGATTGTAATTATCATTAGTTACTTTTTTATAAGTTCCGTCAGATTGTACTTCATACTTAAACGGAGCATTAATTAATCTGTGTCTGACATTTTTTGCCTCTCTCGGAAGTACCCCATAATTAACTTTATCACCGCTGAATTTGAACCAACGACGAGTCTGTGCCTGCTCACCCCAACGTCGTGCATAATTTGCATGAATACTTTCAATACCTTCAGACGTCAAAGTTATATCGTATACGTGGTCTATTCCGTGTTGTAACTCTTTCATCATCAAAGTATCATAATCTTCACTTGTTCCCATATTTTCAGGAGGCTGCATATTATTTTTACCGTAATATCCGTGCGAAGTTCTGTTATCGCCATTAGCTATCGGAGTTGTAAACAGTCTTGTTACACCAATCTTTTTTAATTCGGGGAGTGCTGACTCTATACCTGCCATACTACCGCCATACATATTGGTTTGAGTTTTTACCATACCTTCCATTTTTTTCTGGTAATCGGCATCAAAATATATTTCACCTGCATTTTTTTCATTAAATCCTCTGCGTCTCCACCCCGGTCTGAAAGTATCAGGTATAGCAAGATATCCTGCACCTTGAATTAACGGTGTAGTACCGTTTTGTGTTACAAGCGTATAATCCCAAGATTTTCCGTCATGTCCGCCGAGTTCATCAATTTGATAACCCTTAGTCGGATCTTTTATTTGCTCGCCCTTTTCGTTATATATAACTTTAGGATTACCATTATCGTCTATAGGCTTATAATGAATATCTCTGTAACGTCTGTCATATGTAGTTCTAAATCCGTACTCGCCATTTCCGATTTCATACATTTTCATACCGGAATCAGCACCACGCCATATTTCATTACCGTTTTTATCTTTTCTTACAATTTGATATACAAATGTTTCATCTTTATCTAAATTTGTTAATTCTGAAATATTAAAAGAAGTTCCTTCGGGTTTTAAAGGAATTGTAGCAATCTTATTTTTATCAATTTTGTAATTCAAATTATCAAGTTTTTTTACTCTGAAAATTTCTATTTCACAGGTCTCTTTATTATCGCCATCACTATAGTCATAACTATAGTTAATTTTACGAACAGTCTCGCCTACTTTATTTACCTCATAACCGATAGACTTAAACCCTAAATTTGATTTTACACCATTAATCTTATCTATAAACACCTGCAGGTACTCCTTCTATATATATAAAGATAAAAACAGAATATTTTTTGCTAAAAAAACGGCATGTTTTAAAAAAATTTTACAAAAATTAATATTGTACTTAATACACACAATTATTAAATCTCTACGACTAAATAGTATTACAAAAAACACTTTGTTTCAATATGTGTTTCATACAGTTATGTCTTTTTGATAAAATTGATTTGTTATGTATCAGCAAATTTCACCGAATATGTTAAAAACATTTGAAGAATGTCCTCGCAAATTTGATTTTAAGTATTTGCAAAATATTCAAATGCCTGTAAATGATGAAATTTTTGAATTCGGAAAAAACATTCACGCACTTGCCTCTTATTATTTAAAAAAAGAATTTACAGACAAAATGGAAAAATCTCTAACATCTAAAGAAGCAGACGTTTGGGAATATCTGAAAAAATCAAAATACTTCGGATATGAGGTAATAAATACGGAATATAACCTTGCCGTGAAAATCGGTAAACACTTCTTCGGCGGAAGATTGGATGCTCTGGTCAAAAACGGGAACAAATATTACATACTCGATTATAAAACGGGCGCTGCACCTAAAAATGCACAATATGATTATCAAACAATAATTTATATATTGGCAGTTTCAAAATTTTTCCATACAAACGAAATAGAATTTGTTTATTTGGATTTAAAAAACAGAACTGAAGTAAATATAAATTTTAACGAAAATTTGGGAGAAGATTATAAGAAAAAACTATTGGATATCTCAGAAAAAATTGATAACTATGAATCTGCACCAAAGAAATCCGAGTGTGAAAAATCAATAGCAGACACTACTAATGCATACCATATTTACCCCTGTGAGTATTCAATTATTTGTTTTTAATTTACTTTTTTATATTAAATTTTATTCCGAGTTCTTTTAATTTATTTATAACGTTATCTGTAACAGAAGGAAGTTCTATATTATTAGTTCTAAAAGTTGCAGGAATTTTAAACTCTTTTGTAATATTATTTACTTCATTATATAAATAAATTCTTCCTTTATTTTCAATACTGCTGATATTTACTGCTGCTCTAAAATTTGTTGGTTCTATATTATAAATCTTCATAAAATCCGCCTCGCCTGTAATAATTGTATTTTTAACACTTTTAATTTATATCAAATAATTTTATTTGTAAAGAGAGTTTAAAAAGAAATATGAAAGGCGGTTTGCAAATATTGCAAACCGCCTTATTTATTTAATTATTTACCTTTAAACCGATGTTAATTTAGCTTGGCTTTCGAGTTGTAACGTTACCGTTGTAATATCACAAACAGAAGAAGGTCCAAAGTATTGAATTGCACCAGGGAATAAGTATCTGTCGTTTAATGCCCAATCTTCTCTGTTAGCTTCCAATTTCTTAAATACAGGTCCGTCAAGTTCAACAAGAGCCTTCTTAATAACAGGCTTCATTTCTCCGTGACGTCTTTCCATATTCATCATCATTGTTAAAGGTACACCGCCTGCAATCCAATCGTTAGCCGGTTCGGTTAAATTTCTTACTGATGATAAATAACCCGTTAAACCAAAGTTAATCAAAGCAAATGCGTTAAAGCCCAATGAATAGCAATAATCTGCATCAAAGTTAGAAGGGAATGCACATCTTCCTTCATAGCCAAAGAAGTGTGACTGTGTTGAGAATTTCCCGTTATATTTTCCTTCTTTCTTTAATAATGCAAGTTTTGCTTCTATCATAGAAATTAAAAGTTTTTCTGTTTCAATCTTTGAAACTTGAACGTTTCCGTGAGGATCTCTGTCCATTAATAATTGTGATTTAATTAATGCAGGCAAAGATTTGAACACGGAAGAATTTTCGCTTGAAAGAGAGTTTTCAATAATAGCGATTTTTTCAGCATCACTACCGTTTGAGTATTTGCTGTCTTTTTCTAAAGATGGCATAATATCGTTCAAGTTAGCAATCATAGATTTAAGTTCAGGAACGAATTCAATTAAACCTTCAGGAATAACTGCTATACCAAAGTTTTTACCCATTTCACTACGTTTAACAATGATATTTGTCATATAATCAATAATTGAAGAAAGTGACATTTTTCTTTGTTCAACTTCTTCTGAAATCAATGTTATATTTGGTTGTGTTTGAAGTGCAGCCTCAAGAGCAACGTGAGAAGCGCTTCTGCCCATAATCTTAACGAAATGCCAATATTTTTTAGCAGAGTTTGCATCTCTTTCGATGTTACCGATAAGTTCACCGTAAGTTTTTGTTGCCGTATCAAAACCAAATGAAATCTCGATTTGTTCGTTCTTTAAATCACCATCAATAGTCTTAGGGCAGCCAATAACTTGAATATTAGCATTGTGTGCAACAAACCATTCAGCCAAAAGTGCT
>Ga0310691_10006697_pt1 | contig 12234 bp, 6 predicted proteins | sample 176DNAGHGlowgp2_FD_203887 | JGI IMG/M metagenome (GOLD analysis project Ga0310691, IMG submission 203887) | Sheep rumen microbial communities from Palmerston North, Manawatu-Wanganui, New Zealand - 1766 DNA GHGlow gp2 (v2) (version 2) | ecosystem: Host-associated > Mammals > Digestive system >... | reverse complement strand
CCGAAGACGAAGAAAACAAATACGTCTCTCTTGCGAACGTCAAGATGGATGACGAAGGAAACATCCTCGAAGACCGCATCCAGTGCCGTCTCGAGGCCGACTTCCCTGTCGTCACCAAGGAAGAAGTGGACTACATGGACGTCGCTCCGAACCAGATGGCTTCCGTAGCGGCTTCCCTGATTCCTTTCCTCGAGCACGACGATGCGCACCGCGCCCTGATGGGAGCGAACATGATGCGCCAGGCAGTTCCCCTTCTCAAGCCCGAATCCCCTATCGTGGGCACAGGACTCGAGGAGCGCGTTTGCCTGGATTCCCGCACTCAGTTCATCGCGGAGCGCAAGGGTGAAGTCACCTACGTCGACGCGAACGAAATCCACGTCAAGTATGCCCGTACCGAAGAAGAGGCCTTCGTAAGCTTCACTCCGGAAGAGACAGTCTACAAGCTCCCCAACTATCGCAGGACCAACCAGAGCACTACCGTCACTCTCCGCCCCATCGTCCGCAAGGGCGACAAGGTCGAGAAGGGCCAGGTGCTGACCGAAGGTTATGCAACCCAGAACGGAGAACTTGCTCTCGGACGCAACCTGAAAGTGGCGTTCATGCCTTGGAAGGGTTACAACTACGAGGACGCCATCGTTCTTTCCGAGGAGATGGTGAAGTGGGACATCCTCACTTCCGTGCACGTCGACGAGTACCTCACCGAGGTGCGTGACACCAAGCGCGGCATGGAGGAACTCACCTCCGACATCCCCAACGTCAGCGAAGACGCGACCAAGGACCTCGACCAGAACGGCATCGTGCGCGTAGGCGCCCATCTCGAGCCCGGCGACATCATGGTCGGAAAGATCACTCCCAAGGGAGAAAGCGATCCTTCACCTGAGGAAAAACTCCTCAAGGCAATCTTCGGCGACAAGGCCGGCGATGTGAAGGATGCATCCCTCAAGGCCAATCCTTCGCTCAGCGGAACCGTCATCAAGACCGCTCTCTACGCCAAACTCAGCAAGGAAAGCGGCAAGAAGGGCGCTTCCAAGAACGACACCAAGACCCGCGCTGAAATCCGCGAGGCAGAATTCAAGGCCAAGGCCGAGAAACTCCGCGCAGAATTCCTCAAGAAGCTCGAAATCCTCACGAAGGACAAGAAGAGCGCAGGCATCTTCGACATCTTCGGAGTGGAAGTCGTCGCCAAGGACAAGAAGTTCACCAAGGAAATCCTTGCGAACATCGAATACGACAATGTGAATACCGGCAAGTGGACTACCGAGAAGGACACCAACCTCCTCATCCACGACCTCATCAACAACTACTGCATCACCCTCAAGAACGAGGCCGCGGTATGCAAGAGGGAAGTGGACCAGATCAAGGTTGGTGACAATCTTCCTCCCGCAGTCATGCAGATTGCAAAGGTATATGTCGCCAAGAAGCGCAAGATCACCGTCGGTGACAAGATGGCAGGACGCCACGGAAACAAGGGTATCGTCGCGAAGATCGTACGCCGCGAGGACATGCCGTTCCTCGAGGACGGAACTCCGGTCGACATCGTGCTGAACCCTCTGGGCGTGCCTTCCCGAATGAACCTCGGCCAGATCTACGAAACCGTGCTCGGTTGGGCCGGCAGCCGTCTGGGCGTGAAGTTCAGCACTCCTATCTTCGACGGTGCAAGCAACGAGGAGATCGCCGCATACACCGACAAGGCAGGTGTTCCCCGATATGGCAAGACGAGGCTCCGCGACGGCGGCACCGGCGACTGGTTCGACCAGCCCGCTACCGTCGGCGTCATCTATATGATCAAGCTCGGTCATATGGTGGACGACAAGATGCACGCCCGTTCCATCGGTCCTTACTCCCTCATCACCCAGCAGCCTCTCGGAGGCAAGGCCCAGTTCGGCGGCCAGCGCTTCGGTGAGATGGAGGTCTGGGCCCTCGAGGCCTTCGGTGCGGCCAACGTTCTCCAGGAAATCCTTACCGTCAAGTCCGACGACGTGACCGGACGCAGCAAGACATACGAGGCCATCGTCAAGGGTGACCCCATGCCGCCTGCAGGAATTCCCGAATCGCTGAACGTGCTGCTGCACGAACTCAGGGGCCTTGGTCTCAAGGTTACGTTGGAATAGTATAATGGATAATCGAACAAGAATATGCCTAATTTCAATAATAGAGACAATAAGGTAAAGAGCAATTTCCAGACGATCAGCATCTCGCTGGCATCTCCAGAAGACATCATCGAAAGGAGCTGCGGAGAGGTCTTGAAGCCGGAAACCGTCAACTATCGCACCTACAAACCGGAGCGTGACGGTCTCTTCTGCGAAAAGATCTTCGGTCCTACCAAGGACTACGAGTGCTATTGCGGAAAATACAAGAGGATTCGCTACCGCGGCATCGTCTGCGACCGCTGCGGTGTGGAGGTTACCGAGAAGAAGGTCCGCCGCGAGAGGATGGGTCACATCACCCTTACCGTTCCCGTTGCGCACATCTGGTATTTCAAGAGTGCCCCCAACAAGATATCCGCCGTGCTCGGGATCCCTTCCAAGAAACTGGAATCGGTTATCTATTACGAGAAGTACATCGTGACCCGCCAGGGCGCCAGCGACGTTCCCAAGTATGAACTCCTCGCAGAGGACGAATACCTCGACGTACTCGCAAAACTCCCCGGAAACGAGAATCTTTCCGACTCCGATCCCGACAAGTTCATCGCAAAGATGGGCGCAGAAGGAATCTACGATCTCCTCAAGGAAATCGACCCCGAGCAGCTCTGCTATGAGCTTCGCCAGAAGATGCTGGTGGAGACTTCGCAGCAGCGCAAGGCCGAAATCCTCAAACGCCTCCAGGTAGTCAAGTGGTTCCAGGAGAGCAAGCGTGTCAACCGTCCCGAATGGATGATCATGAAGGTGATCCCGGTCATTCCCCCGGATCTCCGTCCTCTGGTTCCCCTCGACGGCGGCCGCTTCGCCACCTCCGACATCAACGACCTCTACCGTCGCGTCATCATCCGCAACAACCGTCTCAAGAAACTCATCGAGATCAAGGCTCCCGAAGTCATTCTCCGCAACGAGAAGCGCATGCTTCAGGAAGCCGTCGACAGCCTCTTCGACAACTCGAAGAAGAGTTCCGCAGTGAAGAGCGAAAGCAACCGCGCCCTCAAGAGTCTCTCCGACTCCCTCAAGGGTAAGCAGGGACGCTTCCGCCAGAACCTCCTCGGAAAGCGCGTGGACTACTCCGCACGTTCCGTCATCGTGGTTGGTCCGGAACTCAACATGCACGAGTGCGGTCTGCCGAAGTTCATGGCAGCCGAGCTCTACAAGCCCTTCATCATCCGCAAGCTCATCGAGCGCGGCATCGTGAAGACCGTCAAGAGCGCGAAGAAGATCGTCGATCGCAAGGATCCCGTCATCTGGGACATCCTCGAGAATGTGATGAAGGGTCATCCCGTGCTCCTCAACCGTGCACCTACCCTCCACCGCCTCGGTATCCAGGCCTTCCAGCCCAGGATGATCGAAGGCAAGGCAATCCAGCTGCACCCTCTCGCATGTACGGCATTCAACGCCGACTTCGACGGTGACCAGATGGCTGTCCACCTCCCTCTCGGCAACGCCGCGATCATGGAGGCACAGCTGCTGATGCTCGGAAGCCACAACATTCTCAACCCTGCAAACGGAGCCCCTATCACCGTTCCTTCCCAGGACATGGTGCTCGGACTCTACTATATTACCAAGGTACGCCCCGGCGCCAAGGGAGAAGGTCTGACTTTCTACGGCCCCGAGGAGGTGATCATCGCCTATAACGAGAAGGTCATCGACATGCACGCGGAAATCAATGTCCGTGTCCCTGCCGACAAGATGGACCCTTCCAAGGGCACGCAGATCATCAAGACCACCGCAGGCCGCATCATCGTGAACCAGTACGTTCCGGAGGAAGTTCCCTACGTGAACGAAGTTCTCGGCAAGAAGGCCCTGCGCAACATCATCACCCTGGTAATCAAGAACACCGGTGTGACCCGCACCGCGAAGTTCCTCGACGATATCAAGAACCTCGGATACGACCAGGCATTCCGTGCCGGTATTTCCTTCAACCTCGGCGACGTCATCATCCCCAAGGAGAAAGACCAGCTGATCGACGAAGGATACAAGCAGGTCGGCGATATCAAGAACAACTACGCGATGGGCTTCATCACCAACAACGAGCGCTACAACAAAGTCATCGACCTCTGGACGGGTATAGACAACAAGCTGACCGGCATCGTGACCAAGCAGATCTCCGCCGACCAGCAAGGTTTCAACCCTGTGTTCATGATGCTTGACTCAGGCGCCCGTGGTTCAACCCAGCAGATCAAGCAGCTCTGCGGCATGCGAGGCCTTATGGCCAAGCCTCAGAAGAGCGGCGCCGCCGGCGCGGAAATCATCGAGAACCCTATCATCTCCAACCTTAAGGAAGGCATGACGGTGCTCGAGTACTTCATCTCCACGCACGGCGCACGTAAAGGTCTTGCCGATACCGCCCTCAAGACCGCCGATGCAGGTTACCTGACAAGGCGTCTGGTGGACGTATCGCACGACGTGATCATCACCGAAGAAGACTGCGGTACGCTCCGCGGACTTATCGCAACCGCCATCAAGAACAAGGACGAGGTTGTGGAGAGTCTCGGCGAGCGCATCCTCGGCCGTACCACGGTGCACGACATATTCAATCCTCTCACCGGAGAACTCATCCTGCATGCAGGCGAGGAAATCCGCGAGAAGGAGGCTGAACTCATCGACTCCCTGCCCATCGAGCAGGTGGAAATCCGCAGCGTTCTCACTTGTGAAAGCCGCCACGGCGTCTGCGCAAAGTGCTACGGACGCAACCTTGCCACCAGCCGCATGGTCGAGAAGGGAGAAGTCGTCGGTGTCATTGCAGCCCAGTCCATCGGTGAGCCCGGTACCCAGCTTACCCTGCGTACCTTCCACGTCGGTGGTACTGCTGGCGGCTCCGTGGTAGACTCTTCGATCGACTCCAAGTACGAAGGCCGCCTCGAATTCGAGGAACTCCGTACCATCGAGCGCGTCGGAGACGAAGGCGCAGCCGAGACCGTGGTTGTGAGCCGTATGACCGAACTCCGCATCGTAGACGAGAATACCGGCTACGCTTATTCACAGTACGATATTCCTTACGGCGCCATCCTCTTCAAGAAAGAAGGCGACAAGGTGCGCAAGGGAGACCGCATCTGCGAATGGGATCCTTACAACGCAGTCACCCTCGTGGAAACTGCCGGCAAGGTGGCCTTTGAGAACATGATCGAGGGCGTAACCTTCCGCAAGGACAACGCGGACGAGTTCAGCATGAGCACCGACAAGGTGATCATCGAAAGCAAGGACAAGACCAAGAACCCTACCCTGGTGATCCTCGGCGAGGGCGGCGAAACTCTCAGGACATACAACCTTCCTGTGGGTGCGCACGTCACCGTAGAGAACGGCAGCGATGTACGCATAGGCGAGATTATCATCAAGATACCCCGCGCCATCGGCAAGGCTTCCGATATCACCGGCGGTCTGCCGCGTGTCACCGAACTCTTCGAAGCCCGCAACCCTTCCAACCCTGCCATCCTTTCCGAGATCAACGGCGAGGTTATCATGGGCAAGGTCAAGAGGGGCAACCGCGAGATCGTGGTGAAGAACAAGAGCGGCATCGAGAAGCACTATCTCGTGCCACTGACCAAGCAGATTCTCGTGCAGGAGAACGACTACGTCAAGGCGGGCACTCCGCTGTCCGACGGCGGTGTCTCCCCTACCGACATTCTCAATATCCTCGGTCCTGTCAAGGCCCAGGAATACATTGTGAATGAGGTCCAGGCCGTGTATCGTCTGCAAGGCGTGAAGATCAACGACAAGCACTTCGAGATCATCGTACGCCAGATGATGCGCAAGGTGGAAATCACCAACCCCGGCGACACCGAATTCCTTCAGGACGAACTCGTGGACAAGAGCCGCTTCATGGATGTGAACGACGCTATCTACGGCAAGTACCTTGTGCTGGAACCCGGTGACAGCGAGCGCTATGTAATGGGCGATCTCGTCAGCGCACGCGATATGCGCAGCGAGAACAACTCACTCGAGCGCCAGGGCCGCAAGGGCATCACCGCACGCCCGGCCGAGCCTGCTACCGCACGTCTGATGCTGCAGGGTATCACCCGCGCCGCTCTCCGCACCAACAGCTTCATCTCCGCCGCTTCCTTCCAGGAAACCACGAAGGTGCTCAGCGAAGCCGCCATCCGCGGCCGCGTCGACCACCTCGAAGGCCTGAAGGAGAACGTCATCTGCGGACACCTTATTCCTGCAGGTACCGGACTCTCCGATTACCAGGATATCGTGGTCGGCCGCAAGGACGAATTGGTACAGGATCAGCTGATGGATCTTTAGATCAGGGTATTGTATGCAAAACGGACTGTTTTGCATACAACAACCCGAAACAATAGTTCCCGTATGCAAAAACCCATTATTTGCATACGGGAACTTCTTTTATGCCATTATCTAGCGAAGAACAAGTTCGACAGGACAGTGGTCGGAGCCGAAGATTTCGTTGTGGATGTCGGTCGAAACGATTCGCGATGCGATGTTCTGCGACACGAGAAAGTAGTCGATGCGCCACCCGACGTTCCTTTCGCGGGCAGCCATCCTGTAACTCCACCAGGAGTATTTCGCCTCGCCGGGATGCTGGATGCGCCAGGAGTCCACGAACCCCGCGGAGAGCAGTTCGCTCATCTTGCCGCGCTCCTCGTCCGAGAAACCGGCATTCATGTGGTTGGTATCGGGATTCTTGAGATCTATCTCCTCGTGAGCGACGTTCATGTCGCCGCAGATAATGACGCCCTTCTTTTCCGCAAGGCGGCTCACGTAGGCACGGAAAGCATCTTCCCAGCGCATACGGTAGTCCAGACGCCTCAACCCGTCCTGCGAGTTGGGGACATAGGTGTTGACCAGATAGAAATCGGGGTATTCGAGCGTAACGGCACGCCCTTCGTGGTCGTGCTCGTCGACACCGAGTCCATACGATACGCCGAGCGGATCATGCTTTGCCCATACGGCGGTTCCGGAATAGCCCTTCTTTTCCGCATAGTCCCAATAGGACTTGTATCCGAGGAATTCGAGGTCGATCTGACCGGCCTGCAGCTTGGTTTCCTGAATGCAGAAGAAATCGGCGTCGAAATCTGCAAAAATATCTGCAAACCCCTTGCCTGCAACGGCCCTCAGGCCATTCACATTCCAACTGACAAACTTTATTCCAGCGTCCATTCCGCTCCGTCCTTGGTGTCCTTGACTGTGATGCCGAGAGCCTTCAAGGCATCGCGGATGGCATCGGAAGTAGCCCAGTCCTTGTTGGCCTTGGCCTTCGCACGTTCGGCGAGCACCATATCCATAAGTCCGCCGATGATCTTTCCGGAACCGGCCTCGGCCGCTTCCTCGTCGCGGAGGCCGAGAACCCCGAATACGATGTCGTCGAACAGCTGGACAAGCGTAGCGACGTCGCCATTGCCGAGCTTGAGCGCTCCCGCCTTTGCACTGTTGATTATACGGACGGCCTCGAAGATGTGGCTGAGGGCTATAGGAGTGTTGATGTCATCGCAGAGTGCATCGTAAACGCCTTCGAAAACTGCCTTTACCTCGGCGGATTCCGCAGGGCAGCTGTCGGGCGCGACCGAATCCGAAAGCTCTCCGTAAGGGAGGGCGGGTGCGCTCTTGCCTGCCATCGCATAAAGATCCTTGGCAGCCTGCATCACCTTCCTGTATGCCTTCTCAGCGGCCTGGAGCGCCTCATTGCTGAAGTCCAAGGTTCCGCGATAATGAGCCTGAAGGATGAAAAAGCGTATGGTCATCGGGCTGTAGGCACGATCCAGTTTGGGATGGTCGCCGGCAAAGAGCTGAGGCAGGGTAATGAAATTGCCGAGACTCTTTCCCATCTTCTGCCCGTTGATGGTAATCATATTGTTGTGGACCCAGTAATGCACGCCCTGGGTGCCGCGCGAGGCGACATTCTGGGCGATTTCGCACTCGTGGTGGGGGAACATCAGGTCCATTCCGCCACCGTGAATGTCGAATTCCTCGCCGAGATACTTCTCGCCCATGACGGAGCATTCCAGATGCCAGCCCGGGAAACCTTCGCTCCAGGGAGACGGCCAGTGCATTATATGCTCGGGCTCCGCCTTCTTCCACAGGGCGAAGTCGGCGGGGGCGCGCTTGTCGCTCTGTCCGTCGAGACTGCGGGTACCTTCGAGGGTGTCATCGAGATTGCGGCCGGAAAGGATTCCGTAATGATGGTCCTGATTGTATTTCGCGACGTCGAAGTAGACGCTGCCGTTGCTGATGTAGGCATAACCCGCATTCAGGATCTTCTTTATGGCCTCAATCTGCTCGACGATGTGTCCCGAAGCGCGGGGCTCGATGGAAGGAGGAGCGACATTCAGCTGCCGCATCGCCTCGTGATAGCGCAGGGTGTACGCCTGCACTACCTCCATCGGCTCCAGCTGCTCGAGACGGGCCTTCTTTGCAATCTTGTCCTCTCCCTCGTCGGCATCGTGCTCGAGATGCCCCACGTCGGTAATGTTCCTCACATAACGGACCTTGTATCCGAGATGGCGCAGGAGTTTGAAAAGGACGTCATAGGTTACTCCCGGACGGGCGTGCCCGAGATGGGCGTCGCCGTAAACGGTAGGGCCGCAGACGTACATCCCCACATGCCCGGGATTAACGGGCTTGAAGACTTCCTTGTTGCGGGTGAGGGTATTTGTGAGGAAAAGAGTGCGCATAATCGTTTAGTTTTTGAGTTGATAGGTTATGGTAGTGACCACGCGGAGTTTCTTGATCTGGGGATTGTTCTCATCCTTGCTGTTGATGCTGAACTGGCCCTGGTCGGCGGAAATGATCTTTCCGAGCCTGCTGCCGGAGTTCTGGGCGAACTGCTTCGCGGTGGCCTGCGCATTGGCAATGGCTTCTTCCATCATCCTGGGCTTCATTTCCTGGAAAGAAACATATGAATAGGATACCGGCTCGGAATACTCGTTGTTGATAATCGCTATGCCCTGCTGCAGGAGTTCACCCTGACGGGAGATGAGTCCGCGGACCTTGTCCACTTCGTTGGAATTGACCGAAAGGACTGTCTTGATCTTGAAGCGGAAGGGAATGCGGTCCGCACTCCAGCGGTCGGCCTCGTTGTCGGTGACTATGGGAGTGCCCACGGATATGTCGGAAGACGCTATGCCATTATCGGTGAGGAACTTGCTTATCTTGCCGATTTTGGCAGACGAATTGGCGTAGACCTGCTGAAGGTCGTTGCCTGTTTCCACGGTCGTGATGGACCAGGTGACCTGGTCGGCCGGGACCTCTATCTCGGACAGACCTTTGACTGTAACTTTCCTGTCTCTGTTTGTGAAGTTGTCGAGACCGGCCTTGAAGAGGAGGCCGAAGATAACGACAGCGGCTGCAACTATGCACGCCTCGATTATTCTTGACTGTTTCATAATACAAATATAGCGAAATAATGCCATTGTGCATATTACAAGATTCGTGCAGATTTGATATATTTGTAAACAAAACCAATAAACACTGATTCATGAATAACAAAATACTCGTCATCGGCAGCAGCAATACCGACATGACTATCAAGGGGAAGAAACTTCCCGCACCAGGAGAAACCGTTACCGGCGGCGTATTTTACATGGGCCCGGGCGGAAAAGGCGCCAATCAGGCAGTCGCGGCGAAACGCCTCGGCGGAGACGTGGAGTTCATCTGCAAGGTCGGAAACGACATCTTCGGCGACAATGCCCTGGAAGGATACAGGAAAGAAGGTATCGACATCTCCCATGTCATGCGCTCCAAAGAAGCTTCGGGGACAGCCCTGATATTGGTGGATGACAGCGGTGAAAACTGCATTTCAGTGGCCTCCGGCGCGAACGGCGACCTCACCCCGGCCGACATCGACAACGTTGCTGACGTAATCCGCGGCGCAGGCTTCCTCATCCTCCAGCTCGAGATTCCCGTGGAATCGGTTCTGCGCGCTGCGAAGATCGCCCATGAGGCAGGAGTGTACGTGATCCTCAACCCTGCTCCCGCCTGCGAGCTGCCGAAGGAGATTTTCAAGTATATCTCCCTGATGACCCCCAACCGCTCCGAAGCATCGTTAATGAGCGGATGCGACGTGACCGACGAGGCTTCTCTCGAAAAGGCGGTGGAAGTGCTCAAGGGCTACGGCGTCCAGGACTTTGTCGTCACCCTCGGCAGCAAGGGATCCCTTGTTTTCAAGGACGGAAAAGCCGACATGATTCCTTCCCTCAAGGTGAACGCCGTCGATGCCACAGCAGCCGGCGACACATTCTGCGGAGCGCTCTGCGTGGCCCTCTCGGAGGGGCTGTCACTGCAGGAAGCGGCGAAATTCGCCACGAAGGCGTCTGCGATTACCGTAACCCGTCCCGGTGCCCAGAACTCCATACCTACCAGAAAAGAAATCCAATAAAAATATGGCAAATCTATTTGATATCAAGGGTCGCGTGGTCGTAATGACCGGCGCCTGCGGTGTGCTTGGAGCCACCATCGTAAAGTATTTCGCAGCCCAGGGTTGCAAAGTCGTACTCCTCGACCTGGAGCGCGTTGCCGAAAAAGGCAATCAGCTCGTCGCGGAAATCAAGGCTGACGGCGGAGAGGCGATGTTCCTCCCCACCAACGTGCTCGACGCAGCGGTTCTCGAGCAGAATCTTGCAGACATCCTCAAGGCCTATGGCAGCGTGGACATCCTCCTTAACGCAGCAGGAGGCAACATGGGCCCTGCAAATGTGACTCCCGAACAGACCATCTTCGACCTGGACATCGACGCCACCCGCAAGGTCATCGACCTCAACACCTTCGGCACCATCATCCCCACCAAGGTCTTCGCAAAGGCCATGGTAGAGAAGAAGAAGGGCAGCATCATCAATTTCTGCAGCATGTCCTCGTTCCGTCCCCTCACCCGCGTCGCCGGATACGGCATCGCCAAGGCCGGCATGGCCAGCTGGACACAGTGGCTCGCAGGAGAACTTGCCATCAAGTTCGGCGAGGGCCTTCGCGTCAACGCCATCGCTCCCGGCTTCCTGCTCACCAACCAGAACAGGACTCTGCTCACCAACCCCGACGGCAGCCTGACCGACCGTTCCCACAAGATCATCGGCCACACTCCCTTCGGCCGTTTCCTTGAGCCCGACGAACTGGTAGGTGCACTCCACTATCTCGCCTGCGACGCCTCCAAGGGCGTGACCGGCACCATAGTAGCCGTCGACGGCGGATTCAATTCCTTCACGATTTAACTCACAGCAAGACAAAAGAGGCCGCCCCGAAAGGACGGCCTCTTCTTGTATTGCTGCACGGATTAACGCTTGGAAGTAACTTCGCGCTCGTACTTCTCGATGGCGGGGATGAACTCTTCGCCTACGGGAACGCCGTTCTTGAAGTTGAAATAATCGAACACTGCTCCGAAAGGCAGGGTCTTGGCCTCCTCGAGGATGGCGAGCTTCTGGAAGCCCTTGCCTTCAGCCTCGTATTCGCGAAGCTTGGCAAGAGGTTCGAGCAGGGCGCTGAGGATGCACTTCTGGGTGGCACGGGCGCCGATGATGTATGCACCGATGCGGTTGATGGAAGCATCGAAGTAGTCGAGGCCGACGTGTGCGCGATGTAGACCGTCTGCACGGACAAGCTCCTTGAAGAAGTCGAGGGTCATGTCGTTCATGATGGTCACGTGGTCGGAATCCCAGCGGACCGGACGGCTGACGTGGAGCATCAGTTCGGGAACATAGAGCAGCAGCGAGGAAACCTTGTCCGCAACGTTCTCGGTGGGCTCGTAGTGGCCGGTGTCGAGGGTGTAGATGACCTTGCGGGATGCGCAGTAGCCTTCGAAGAAATCCATGGAGCCCACGGTATAACTCTCGAGGCCGATACCGAAGAGTTTCGCCTCCACGCAACTCTTCATGCCGGGAAGATCCTCCTTGAGAATCTCGTCGAGCGATTCGGTGAGGATCTCGCGATACTTCTTGCGGTTGACCGTGAAGTCCTTCTGTCCGTCATGCACCCAGATATTCATGATACAAGGGTCGTTCTGGGCCTTGCCCATCGCGTCTGCGATCTTGCGGCAGCGCTTGGTATGCTCGATCCAGAATTCGCGGATGCCCTTGTCGGGGTTGGAAAGGCTGAGGTCCCCGCTCTTGGGATGTCCGAAGGAAGTCGAGTTGAAGTCGAGTTTGAAGTT
>Ga0310691_10006696_pt1 | contig 12234 bp, 1 predicted proteins | sample 176DNAGHGlowgp2_FD_203887 | JGI IMG/M metagenome (GOLD analysis project Ga0310691, IMG submission 203887) | Sheep rumen microbial communities from Palmerston North, Manawatu-Wanganui, New Zealand - 1766 DNA GHGlow gp2 (v2) (version 2) | ecosystem: Host-associated > Mammals > Digestive system >... | reverse complement strand
TTTTTTTTTTTTTTTTGTGGGGGGTTGGGTTTTTGGGTTTTTGTGTTTGGGTGTTGGGGTTTTGGCCCAACCCCCCAATCCCCAATCCCCAATCCCCAATCCCCAATCCCCAATCCCCATTTAAGTATAATTTAATATATCCCATAAAATTATATTTAATTTAAATAATATAATTTGAATTTAATCTTAAAATAAATAAATTCCAGAACTATTTCTATTTAAACTTTATCTATATAAAAATCTCAATTAATTTAATTAATATTAAACAAAACATGAAGATAATAAAAGAAATATCAATATTCCATTATAGTGCTAAATTATTAGATCCTGAATCACGTATAGGAAAATTTATTTCCAAATTAAATTCATTAATTAATAATGAGCAATTATTTTACCAATTTATAGTGACCATAAAATACTGGGATTTACCTCATGTATCTCTATGGTCTTTCGAAGAAGTCCTTAATTACATTGATGATTTATTAAGCAAATATTCAACTAATATAATCCAAGATACCATACAAGAAAAAATTATTCCTTTATTGCACTTTTTATATATAATTATAAATAATTCGACTCAAAAAGAAATATTTTCATCATTTGAACATTTGCAAAATATATTTTTAAGAAGTTTTGATAATGAAGTGAAATCATATATTGTTGATATATATATGCTTTTTACGGACTCGAATAAATCTTTAATTATTTATTACAAAGATTTTTTTTGTGTATGTCCTGTTTTTATGTATATGAGAAATATTTTTATTCATTTGATTAATAATAATTATGTGATTAATAAAGATATTATTAGTGAATTAGAAGAAATATTAATTATTATTCACAAAAAATGGAAACAAGTTTTAACAGAGAAAAATCTGAGATTGAAAAGTGACGAAAAAAAAATAGAGGAAATTAACCCTTTTCAAATATTTAATGAAATTATTATAAATCATAAGGATTATCAGAATAAGAATTGTTTTCTAGATTTAAAAGCCAAGTATGAATATTTCGCAGAAAGTGACATTTTTGAAAGAATAAAAAGATTAGAAGATTTAAAAACTGAAAGTGTAAGAAAATATATAATTAAAGACGAGTCTGCATATATCACAGTTGTTAATAACTTCTTTTGCATAGTAAATGACTTAGTAAAAATCAATCCCGAAAATATCGATTATAAGAAAATAAAAATTTTGGCTAAATATATTTTATCAATGGTGAATATATGTGTAGGAAATAATCAATATTATGATGAAATCCATGTTACAGAATACTATATAGAATCATACTTAAAAGATGTTTTATCAATTTTAACTTCTAATATCGTTAATGATATTAAGCGGGTATTTCTACATTATTGCATAAGTTTTATAAATTCGAATGGAGGCTATGAAAATATTTTATTCCAAAATGGGTTTTTTCACTCTGTTTTAAGTGATTTAACACATCAAAATGATAATAATTTAGAAATTTTATCTTTAGAAGATTCTAGAAATCAAAACTTCTTAAAAATAGTTTTAACTTTTTTATTTAATACGTCTTCATTTAAAGATATGCCTATTCATTTTTTGAATAATATATTAGAGGTTCCTAAAGACAATATATATCCATACAGATTAGATAACGTTGTTTATTCTTTAAAGAAAAAAAAGGTATATGATGAAAATGTAATTAATAACTATTTATTACCAAGACTCGTTTATGAATTGGAACATATAACAGTACCTGATAGCGAAATTAAATATTCCTTTGTAGATACCAGTGAAAAAAGTCATAATCCTACTACAAATGAAAGATGTATTTTAATCTCAAAAATTTTTAAAATTTTAATAAAAATAGCAAAAAAAACCACAAATATAAATTCATTGAATAATATTGATACATCTTTACCAGTTGCAATAAAGAAAATATTAAAGGATGAAAATATAATAAAAGTGCCTGATTATAATTCAGTGATAATAAACTGCATATATTTTGTGATTAAATTGTGCAATTTTTTCCCTCAAAAAATACCAAATTATATTGAAAATGAAATTTTTCCATTAATTTTTGATTATTTTTCAAATTATTTACCAAAGGAAAATGGCCTTTTTTATTTAGTATTTTTGGCTTTGTATACAATATCAATACATAATAAAGGAAAAGAATATCTTTTAGAAGATAATCGTTCAATCAAAATGATAAATGCAGTATTTGAAAAAGTTAAAAATGACGAAAGGTATTTGTATTATGATTTATACAATTTATCAGAAATTTATATAGAAGAATTATTTTGCCCATATGTTGCTTTAATTCATGTCGAAGGATTGAAAGATATAGTAAATACTTTCTATGATAATTTGAATGATTATATGGAAAAAGAAATTAAAATTATATCAGAAAAAAAGCTTGAATATAGTGACAAAATAAAGCCCAACCTTGGAATATATCATATTGAAAAAAAAATGCAATTTATTTTAATATTTTTCATGTCTTTAACAAAAGAAGATATCAAATATTTAGAAGAAACATGCAAAACGCCAATTAAATCCTCGATAAAATTATTCCTCAAATTTATCAATATGCCAGCTTGTTTATTATGTAACACATTAGTAATAAATCATATATTAATAAAATCTATATCAGAGTCCAATCCTGAATCGTTCCTATCTGAATTTTACCAAAATTTCATAGACATAATAAACAAAACTAATTCGATGAATTTGCATCAAATTCAAAAAGATAAAATTATTTGCACTTACCAGAGAATAATTGAATCTTCATTAAGAAAGATTTATTTTGAATGTAAGACAAAAAACTTTTTCAAAAATTATTGTTCAATATTTTTGAAATTTATAACTGAAAGAATCATAGAAAGAAGCGACATTTCATGGTTTTTTATTCCTTTGAATAATAGAGGATTAATAATCAACTCAAATCATTATATATTTATATTATCAAACCTAATAAAGCCAAATTTGAGAAAATTCTTGATGGAAACATCAGATAAAGATATTTTAGAACGAGAGCTACCATATTGCAATAATTATAATTTAATATACCTTAATGAAGATAATTATTTAGATGTCAAATTTCCTCCTCAATTTGAACTGCCTTTAAGAGTGGAATTATTAGGAGATTTGCCTTTGAATAGTGAAATATTGACTCATGACTTAAGAATAAGATTAAATATTTTAGACTCATTTAACTTTATATTAATAATGGGAAAAATGATAAAAACAAAAGCTTTATGTGATATCCAGGATTCCGATGTGGAAATAATCAAAAATTATATGTCATTGAGTTATATTATATTCTTAATATTCAAAACATTCAGAAAAAAGTGTTTGGAAAATATTGATCAAAATTTAGATAGTAAGCATATAATTAATAGTTTACTTCCTTTTGTGAATATGCTAACTTATATTAATAATTTATTTAGTGGAAAAAACTATAAAAGCATTTCTTCAATAGTATTATTTTATTTAATAAAATATGGAGGACTGAGGCAATTATTTAAAATATCAAAAAAAATAATATATATATGCAAAAATGAATCAAAGAAGAAAGAAGTGCCTTTAATTGAATTATTACTAATAAAAAATGTATGGAATGTTTTATCTTCAATAATACTAACTATTATTAAATATCAATTTTCATCAAATTTGGGATTTTATCTATTGTTGATAAGGGAAAGCGAAATTACTAAAAAATTTAAATATAAAAATGAACTAGACTCATATGCTAAATATTTGATCCTTAATGATTTAATCGAAGTATTTTTTAATAATGAAAATATTGAAGATAATATACAATATTTTAATGATATGGAAAAATATGGATTTCAAATGTATAGAGTTATATTAAACATTATTGATAGTTGCTGCTTATGCTTTAATCATATGAAAAATGTACTAGATGTAGAAGAAATTTATTCAATGGGATATAGAGTTTATCAGGTTATGCAATGCATACAAGAAGGAAAAGAAAATAAAGAAAAAATTGTAAGTTATTTCTTAAAAGTAAAAGATAAGGAAGACGAAATTAAAAATAAAAAAGAAAATTCTAAAAAAAATAAAGATGATAAAAATAAAAATGAAGAAAATTTAAATATCAATAATAATAATAATAATGATACTAATAATAATAACAATCAAGAAGAAAATATAGATATGGTAAATCAAAATGAAAATAATAATGAAATTAATGATGAAAATAAGCAAAAAGAAAATATTAATAATCAAAACCCAATTAATAATAATGAAAGTAATAACAATAATAATGAAAATAATAATAATGAGAATAAAAATAATGGAAATAATGTTAATGAAAATAATAATAATGAGATTCAGAATAATAATGATCAAAATCCCAATAACCCTAATAATGAGAATCAGAATAATATTGAGCAAAATAACAATAATCAAAACAATGAAGTTATAAATGAAATAGATTTAAGTATTAATAAAGAAAGAAGTAGCGATTTAAATTTAGAAGGAAAGATAAGTAATCTTAGTTCTGAAGTTCACATGATTAACCATAATTTGGCTAAAGTTGAAGAACTTCCATTATATCCAGATAGTTCATTCATTTCATTAATGATAAATTCAATAGATGAAAATAATTCTATTTACAAAAAGCAAATTATTGATAAAAATAAGGAAAATCCAAAAAAGCATAGACATGAAAAGATTGAGTATAGTTTGGCTGAATTTTCTTCTGCATTACAATATATGCAAAATATAATTATTAAGGGAGATATTTCAATAAATAAAATAAATGATTTACGAAAATTAAATATTGAATTTAGAATAGAAGAATTAAATGACAAAAAAGAAATATTAGAATGTATATCAAGTATCCAAGCTAAAATTGATAATATTAAAAATGGGACAGAGATTTTACTGTTAAGTGATGAAGATAAGCTAGTGTTAGAATTACAATATAAAATGCAAATTAATTATTCTATTCTAAGATATCACAAAACAAATAACTTATTACAAGAAATTTATGAGGAATCTTTTTATGAATTCATAACAAAGAATAATATAATAAAAAATGATATATTGTCAATAAAAAGTTATATTCCAAAAGAAAATGAAATATTTCAAAATTATAATTTAATTCGAAAATTAATATATGAAAGTCTATTATCTATATATATATGCTTTAAGTTTTTAAATTATTTTAAAAAAGATTTTGAAAATGAGAAAAAATTATTTTTAGATATGTTTATGGACTTACTGAAATATGATTCAGAAAATAAAACTAATAATGAAATCTATATAATCAATGAGCATATACTTATAATGTTATTATTAAATATTAATCAAAATTTTGATGATATAAAGATTTTGATACCATATTTGAATGAAGGACTTTTCAGTAAAATTATATCTTTGAAATTCAACAAAAATGATGCCAATATTAATTTTAATGAAAATAAATTTAAATATTTTGTCACAATTAATGAATGTTTTAAGCAGTTTGTAATAAAAATATTTACTGAAGAAAAAATGTTCCAAAATTTAATAGAAGGTGTAATTAAATATGCTTGGGCCAATGTTAAGGATGAAAACAATGAAATATATGTAGAAGACTTTTTAGATTTATGCTCAGAATATGCTAAAGACAATGAGACATTGTTTGAGAAAGCACTTTTGAATATATTTGATATTGTTGAAATCGAAAATACTAAAAGCAGAATTTTTGAAAAAGAGAAGGACAAAGATAAAGATAAACTAAATAGTACTAAAAAAGTAAAATATGCTTTTAGATTGAAACCAATGTTTGAAAAGAGTATTCAAAATATTAAAAGTGAATTAAAGCATTATGAAAATAAAGAAAAAGAAAAGGAGAAGGAAAAGAATAAGGATAAAGATAAGGATAAACCAAAAGATAAAGATAAAGAAAAGAATAATGAAAATGATACAAAGATTGATGATAATAAAAATATGGATATTGTTAAAGAAAACGAAAAGCAAATAGAAAAAGATTCAGGTAAACAAATGAGTTTATCTCAAGGCCAGTCTAAAAAGAAAAAGAGCGCTTTACAAACTCCTATAAGACCGAAAAGTAAGGAGGAACCAAAAACCCAGCAAATAAATAGTGCCAAAAAAAAGATAGAAGAACAAATGGAACAAATTTCCCAATTATTTTCAGACACAAATAAATCAATTTTCCACCACTTATTAAAGCATATATGGGCTACCACTTGCAAAGTTGAAAAGGACATAGAAAAAAGTGAGCCAAATAAAGTGTTTTCCAGAAATTATATTATAGATTTAGATACTTCTCTAATTGCCTTAATACAAATATTATATTGCTTTCCTTCTTATCTTTCTTTAATTAACAGATTTCATAATGGAAAGAAACATAAAATAAGTTTTGTTAATTTTATTATTAGAAATATTATTCCAGTGTTGAATTATTATCATTATCATGTGATATTGCCTGCTCATGTAAATAGTAATGAAGAACTTATTGATATAATTAATAAAGAAAAAAATGATTCTTTAAGAAAATATGGAAATAGAGCAAATTCTTATATGAGTTTTATGGAATCTTTCAGATATATAAATATTATAACATCTTTTGTTCAATCTATGACATATAAAAAAAGAAATATGAACGATGATGAAATTTTCTTATTAAATAAATGTAGAAAAAAGATATTATTTGAATTAAATAGTTCTTTAGCTGAAATAACAAAGAAAATAAAAGATTTTAATTCTATGCGTAATGACCCACACACAGCTCTAAAAAGTATAATTCTTTTCAAAAGTAATATAATTGTTTTATTTTCAATGACAGAATTTCATGAAGATAGTCATATATATAGCCAATATAATCCTTTTGAAATATCTAATTTAGTTTTTAGTAAAGATTATGAAATTATCAAAAACATAAGTATAATTTTAAAAAACATGAAAATTAATAACAAAAATGAAATATATCATGAAATGGGCATAAAATATTTGGGCAATTTATTCAAATTTATAAGAATAAATTCAAAGATAAAAATCAAAAATAAAAATAATGATATAAATATTGATTCTGAGCATGAGATTGAAGGAGAGGATGGTGATATAGATATAGATGGAAATTCAAATGAGAATGAAGAAAATGAAGAAGATGAAGATGATGAAGACAACGAAGGAAACGAAGATGAAGAAATGCTATCTGAAAGTGATTCTTTTTCTGATGCTGAAGATGATGGCGATGAGTCTGATTTAGAAAATGATAATTTATTCGAAGAAGATGATGATGAAGAGGATGAAGATAACGAAGAAGATGAAGAAAACAATGAAGATAATGATTATATAGATGAAGATGATGACAATGATTTATATGATATTGGTGAACAAAATAACGAAGATGATAATAATGAAAATGAAAATAATAACAATAATAATAACAATGAAAATAATAATAATAATAATAATGAGAATAATAATCAAAGAGGAGAAGAAATAAGAAATAGAGTTAGTGGGTTAAGTGTTAGTAATTATTTTGAACAAAATGAGAATGAAAATGAAAATGAGAATGAAAATGATAATGAGAATGAGAATGAAAATGAAGAAGAAGATGTAGATGTTGAATTTGAAGATTTAGAAGATGAAGAAAATGATAATGATGAAGATAACGAAGGAGATTTTGAAGTCTCACTATTTTTAGGAGGAAATAATGGTAATAATAACAATGATCGTATGGAAATAATTGAAAATAATGATTCTCGTTCTGAAAGCCATATTAATAATTATCATAGGAATATAAGTGGTTTTAGATTTAATTTCAACTTTTTAAGACGAAGAAACAATGATATTGAATCAGTTTGTAATCACAGAGAAAATAATGATGATTATGCCCTATTTTATAATCCATTTTTAGAAACCATGAATAATGTCCAAAATTCGGTAAAATCTGAAATGGAATTATATTTTGAAGAATCTGTTTGTTTCCCATTTAATATTTATAGATATAAAGAAAATAATAGTTTGATTCTATTTTATAAACCAAATATAGGCATAAAATTAGTCAATAAAAAAAATATTGATATAGTGGAAAAAATGACTAATATATTTTTATATAGCTATATTTTCCCTTTTGAAATTAGTTATAAAAGATATTTTAATTTTGCTTTAATTGGAGCAAAAGAAAAAACAATGAACTATTATTCAAAAGAAATTGATAAAATAAAGGATCATTATGATTCTATATGTTATATATCTGATGGGTGGGACAGAAAAGAAAAAAACAATATATTTAAAGAAATAAAAAAATACCTTTTGGAAAATGGGAATATTATAAAATTGGAAGTTAATAAAGAAGAAAAGCAAGTTGAAGATAATAAAGATAAAGATAAAGACAAAGTTGATGAAAAAAAAGATGATAAAAACAATAAAATGATGGATATTATTCATAGGGGATCTTCAGAAAATTTCAATCCTTTTATTAAAATGGATATTGAGCCTAATTTATCACAGTCTGGATTAAGTATATTTAAAAAAATTTGTTCTCCTTTAAAAAAGGATGAGAAAAATGATAAAGAGAAAGAAGATAAAAAAGAAGAAAAAGAAAAAAATGAGCAAAATGATATGAATGAAATTATTGAAGAAAAAAAAGAAGAAGATAAAGCTAATGAAGACGAAGTAAAGAATGAAAATAATATGCAAATTGAAGAAAATGGAGATAAAGATAATAATGAAAATAATAATAATAATGAATCAAAAAACAAAGAAGATAATAATAATAAAATTGAAGAGAATAAAAATGTTAATGATAATAAAAATGAATTAGAAAATAATGATATTAATAATAAGGAAGAAAATGTTAATAATAATAAAGAAGATAAAAATGATAATAATAATATTGAAATTAAAAATGATAATAATAATAATAATGAAGATAAAAATGATAATAACAATAATAATGAAAATAAGAATGATATAAATAACAATGAAAATAAAAATGATGAAAATAATGATGCTCAAAATAACAATGAAAATAAAAATGAAAATAATAATAATGAAAATAATAATCAAAATATAGACAATCAATTCATAGTAGAGCTCCCCCCTGACTTACGTGAAGAAATTCTTCTTAATTTAGATCCAACAATGGTTCCAAACTTATCCCCCGATCTCCAGCAAGAATATCATAGATTGGTAAATCGTAATAATTTAATGCTTTTAGATTTCCCTAATATCCAAGGTTCATCAGAACTAAATGCAAATTCCCCAAATGAAGAAATCATCTTCCCACTGAATGTGAGAGACTTTTTCCATGATATATATTATAAGCAATTTGACCTAAGTGAGGATTACGATGAGTTCAAAAGTAATAAGATTCATTTAAATAAAAACAGATATACTAAAGAAGAAATATTGTCAAATTCAAAACATAATAAAGAATATTCTTCAACTATTTTACAAGTATTCGATGACGAATTTATAGAAAACTTATTTGTATATAACATAAAGACAATAATAACATATAAGCAGAAATATCAAAATATTAATATAAATGCCTATTTCCAATTGCTGAATGAACTAATAATGAATGTACATTTAAGACATAAAATATTAGACCTAATTTTCATGCTATGGATCTGCGACTCCGCATGTATTAAAACTTTATCGAAAAATAAAAATTACATTGAAAAAAACAGTTTAATTAAAAATTTGTACTATTTATATATTGAAATGGATTTAACTGAAGATTATTACTTTGATGATTATGATCAATTTTTCCAGAATTTTTCAGGAAATTACCAAAAAGAAATGAAAAAGTACTTTTTGCAAACTGCATATAACGAAAAAGGAGGATATATATCTTTGAAGAACAAAAAGGAATACTTAATCACAAAAAACTCTCAGAACTTAAAAGAAATATTGAACATAAAGTATGACAAAGGAGAAAATGTTTTAAGCAATTTACTTAGTTTGATAATGATAAATAGTAAAAGCGATATAAAGAAAATTTTTAGTATTAAAATATTTACAAATATAATACAAAATTGTTTCAAGACACCCAAGGATGAAGTAACTCAGAATAAAGATAATAAAGATAATAAAGACAATACTAACAAAGAGGTAAATAACAAAAATAATAATAATATTTTGCATATAAGTTGTGTTACTATAGAAAAAATAATAGACTTATTTAACAATTTTGAAATATCTTTAGATTTGCAAAAAGGAACAAAATCAAATAATCCTACTTCTTTATTGAATGAATTGATGTTAGATAATAATGTATATCAGTTGCTATTAGATGTTTTATTAAAAAGAATAACACAACTTAAAACAGAAATAGCAAATGAAATGGATACATTTTTTAATAATAAAAAATTGGACATTATCTTATTCAGTAAGCCATTACCTGAAATTATATTATTCAAACTCATTAAATTCATCAATAGTATCAATAATAATATCAACAAAAAATATTATACCAAATCTAATAATTTATCTCCGACTAAAGAAGAACAGGAAATAATAGATAAAAATAGTAAAATAAAAAAAGAACTATTTGCACAATATAAAGCCTTCATTGGAAAAATAAGTGACATATTATTCTCTTGTTGGGAGCAATTGAATAAATTATTATATGATATAAATATCATGTTAAAAGATGACCAGAAAACAATTGCATCAAAATTAAATAGATTGATACCATATTTAGAGTCATTTATAACCTTGTCTCATTTGCATTTTATTTTCTATGGAAATAATTCTTCAGCAAGTGCTGCAAGCAAATTTGTCATTGAAGCAAATTATAAAGCTGAACAAAAGTCTCCATCGCGTAATAATCTATCATCATTTAGTGATTCTTCATTTATTAAATTCTTTTATAATTTCTGTGAAAAAAATAAAAAAGTTATAAATATAATTCTCCGTCGATATCCAAAGAAGTTCCCAAATGAATTAATAATAAAGATTTCATCTATTTTAGATTTAGAAAATAAGAAAAAATATTTCAAACAAGAATTAAGAAAACTTCCATTTAAGAATGAATATTTACGTATAAAAGTCAGAAGAAATGGCTCCGAGTTATTCACTGATTCATTTGGTTCTTTGTCACATAAGAAGCCTGAGCAATGGAGAAGTAAATTGATGGTTACATTTGAAGGGGAAGAAGCAGTCGATGCAGGGGGGGTCAGAAGAGAATGGCTTACTATTTTAGCAAAGGAAATGTTTAATCCTAATTATATGTTGTTTACTTTGGCCAAAAATGGCACTACTTATACTATAAATAGTGATAGTGGAAAGTATAATCCTGATCATTTAAAACAATTTGAATTTGTTGGAAAAATAATGGCTAAAGCTATTTTCGATGGAATGATGTTAGATTGCTATTTCACAAGAATTATATATAAATTAATAACAAATACTCCTTTGAGCTATCATGACATGGAAGATTATGATCCAGTTTTTTATAATTCTCTTAAATGGCTATTAGAAAATGATTTTACAGATAGTGAAACATATTTAACTTATTCATATAATCATGACAATTTAGGTGATATGCAAATTGTTGATTTAATTGAAAATGGAAGAAATATAGATGTTACTGAAGCCAATAAATTTGATTATGTGCAAAAATTATGTAGTTCAAAATTATATGAGACCATTAAGTCACAAGTAGAAGCTTTATTAAAAGGTTTTTATGAAATTATCCCTCAAAAATTGATATCTATTTTTAATTATCGTGAATTAGAACTAGTCATAAGTGGTCTTCCAACTATTGACATAAGAGATTGGAAAAATAATACTGAATATGAAAATTATAATACAGAATCGCCTGTTATTAAAAATTTCTGGGAAATAATTGAAAGTTTTGATAATGATGAAAGAGCTGAATTTTTGCAATTTGTAACTGGATGTTCTAAGGTGCCTCTTGAAGGTTTTAGTGCCTTGCAAGGAATAGGAGGTGTAAATAAATTTAAAATTTCTAAAGTTTTTGAAAAAGATTTTGAAAGATTGCCTACTGCTCATACATGCACAAATCAATTAGATCTACCTGAATATCCTAATAAAGAAATATTATATGAAAGATTAACTTTTGCAATTAAAGAAGGAAAAGGATTTGGTTTCATATAGACAATTAAATAATATGTTTTATCAATTTTTCAAATTTTATATAGAATTATTAAATAATTAATTATTATTATTATCAACTATATAAATAAAAAGATTAAAATAATATATTTGAATATTAAATTTAATTATTTATTTAAAATAGATTATAGCTATG